>Ga0075424_100000290_pt1 | contig 36779 bp, 29 predicted proteins | sample SoiMethybrSBSTD3_FD_75301 | JGI IMG/M metagenome (GOLD analysis project Ga0075424, IMG submission 75301) | Bulk soil microbial communities from a Populus tree surrounding site in Tennessee, USA - Soil MetaG P. TD hybrid SBSTD3 | ecosystem: Environmental > Terrestrial > Soil > Tree plantation...
ATGGCAGTGGCTGTTCCTGCTCGAAGGGCTGCCCTCGGTGCTGCTCGGCGCGGCCGCCCTCTGGTACCTGACCGATCGCCCGGCCGACGCGGCCTGGTTGCCCGCCGAGGGACGCGCCTGGCTGGCCGAGCGCATGCGGCAGGAGCAGGCCCGCGCCGCCGGCAGGCACGGGATGAGCCTGCGGCAGGCCCTGCTGGACGGGGTCGTCTGGCGCCTGGGACTGCTCTACTTCCTGATCATCGTGGGGCTGTACGGGCAGGGGCTGTGGCTGCCGCAGATCATCAAAGGCTCATCGCAGTTGAGCGATCTCACGGTCGGCTTGCTCTCCACCGCGCCCGCGCTCGCCGCGGCCATCGCCATGGTCGTGGTCGCGGCGCATTCCGACCGGACCGGCGAGCGGCACCGTCACGTGGCGGCGCCGCTCGTGGCCGGCGCCGTCGGCTTTGCCGCCACGGCGGCGACACTCGATGCGCCGCTCCTGGCCACCGCCGCGCTGTCGTTGTCGGCGATCGGGTTCACCAGCGCCGTGGGACCTTTCTGGGCGCTCCCGACCACGTTTCTGAGCGGGACCGCGGCCGCCGGGGGGATCGCGCTCATCAACTCCCTCGGCAATGTCGCCGGCTTCGCGGGCCCCTACCTGGTCGGGCTCGTCAAGGATGCAACCGGCGGATACGCGGGCGCGCTGCTCGCCTTCGCGCTCCTCATGCTGGCGGGCGCGGCGCTCGCCCTCGCCCTGCGCCGCGCCTCAGGCTAGGTCGGCCGATGCTGCGAACCGCGGCGGGCGCCGAGCCTTGGTCGCCTGTTCGTACGCGAACGCGAGCTTGATGAGAGTACCCTCGCTCCACGGCCGCCCGACGAACGAAAGCCCCACCGGCAACCCGCGCACCTGGCCCATCGGCACGGTGACGTGGGGGTACCCCGCGACCGCGGCGGGACTCGAGAAGCTGCCACCGCCTCCCGGATCGCCGTTCACGAGATCGATCAGCGAGGCCGGTCCGCTGGTGGGCGCGATCAGCGCATCGAGCTGGTGCTCGGCCATCGCGGTGTCGATCCCTTGGGTGCGCGCGAGCAGATGATTCTTGTCGAGCGCGCGCAGGTAGTCCTGGTCGGTGAGCGGTCCCTTGGCCTGCGCTTGGATGAAGATCTCCTGCCCGAAGTAGGGCATCTCTTTGTCCTTGGTGCGCTCGTTGAACGCGATCAAGTCTTCCAGCGTCTTCGCGGCGCCGGCGGCAGCCCACTCGCCGAGGTACTTGTTCAGGTCCGCCTTGAACTCGTACAAGAGTACCGCGAATTCGGACTCGCCGAACTGACCCGCGGTGGTGATGTCCGCGGGATCCACGATCACCGCGCCCAGCCGCTTGAGCGCATCGATCGCACTCTCCATGAGGGCGTCGGTGGCCGGGCTGTACCCCATGAACTGGGAGCGGCACACTCCCAGGCGCGCGTCCTTCACGCCGGCTGGGTCGAGGAAGGTCGTGTAGTCGGTGCGCGACCGGCCGGCGCTCGCGGCGGTCGCGTCGTCGCGCGGGTCGGCCCCCGTGAGCGCCCCCAACAGCGTGGCCGCATCCGCCACGGTGCGCGCCATCGGACCGGCGGTGTCCTGACTGTGGGCGATCGGGATGACCCCGGCCCGGCTCACGAGACCGAGCGTCGGCTTGATCCCCACGATGCCGCAACAGGTGGAGGGCGAAACGATCGAGCCGTCGGTCTCCGTCCCGATCGCCACCGCGCAAAGATTGGCGGCGACCGCCACCCCCGAGCCCGAGCTCGATCCCGAAGGCGTGCGGTCGAGCGCGTACGGATTGCGGCATTGACCGCCCCGACCGCTCCACCCGCTCGACGAGTGGGTCGAGCGGAAGTTGGCCCACTCGGAGAGGTTCGCCTTGCCCAGCAGCACCGCACCCGCCGCGCGCAGCCGTTCGACCAGGAACGCATCGCGCGGCGGCGTCACCCCCGCGAGCGCCAGTGACCCGGCCGTGCTCTGCATCCGATCCCGCGTCGCGACATTGTCCTTGATCAGCACCGGAATGCCGTGCAACGGCCCGCGCGCGCCTTTGGCCTTGCGCTCGGCATCGAGCGCGGTCGCCTGCGCGAGCGCGTCGGGGTTGGCTTCGAGCACCGCACGCAGGGCCGGCCCCTTCCGGTCCAGCTCCTCGATCCGCTGGAGATAGGCCGTCACGAGCGAGCGCGCGGTGTACTTCCCCGACGCGAGGCCCGCCTGCAGCCCGGCGATGGTGGCCTCCTCCAGCTCGAACGGCGCGGCGAGCTGCCCGGTGGACCCACTGACCCCGGGCGCAAGGCCGGGGAGCCGCGGGGGCGCGGCCAGCACCGCGCAGCCCACTGCGGCCTGCTCAAGAAACGCGCGGCGGTCCATCGTCCAATCGCTCATGGCGGTCTCCTCGTGGATATGACAGGCGGCGGGAACGCGGCTAAACTTGCTGCCACTCGGGACTCACGGCCAGCGATGCGGCAGACAATCGGAGGCCAGTCGGATGTAGGGAGGCTCCGCCGGGTCGCGCTGAAGCACGCGCGCGACGCGTTCGGCGACGCCGCCCTAGTCGATCGCCAGTGGCGCGACCTTGGCTACCTCGCCCGCCCGGACGTCGCGGCGGCGACGGCCGAGTACGAGTGCTTCCTCGCGCTGCTCGAGGCGGCCGGCGTCGAGATCCTGCGCCTGCCGCTCGATTCCACGGTGGGCCTCGACTCCCTGTACGTGCGGGACGCCTCCATCGTATGCGAGCGCGGCGTCATCCTGTGCAACATGGGCAAGCCGCAGCGGCGCACCGAGCCGGCCGCCCAGGACGCCGTCCTGCGCGCCGCCGGGATCCCGATCCACGGCCGCATCACGGGCGACGGCACCGTCGAAGGAGGAGACGTGTGCTGGATCGACGAGCGCACGCTGGCGGTGGGTCGGGGGTACCGGACCAACGAGGCGGGGATCCGCCAGCTGCGTGACCTCGTCCGGGACTCGGTGGACGAGGTCGTCGTGGTGCCGCTGCCCCACTGGCACGGCCCGGAAGACGTCTTCCATCTCATGTCGATGGTGAGCCCGATCGACCGCGACCTGTTCCTCGTGTACGCGCCACTCTTGCCGGTCCCGTTTCGCGAGGCACTGGCTTCCCGCGGGATCGCGCTGGTCGAGGTGCCGGATGCCGAGTTCGCCACGCTGGGGTGCAACGTTCTGGCACTCGCGCCGCGCGAGGTGCTGATGGTCGCCGGCAATCCGGAGACGCACGCCCGGCTCGAGCGCGCCGGCGTGGCGGTGCGCGAGTTCGCCGGGCGGGAGATTTGCCTCAAGGGGGGCGGTGGCCCGACGTGCCTGACGCGGCCGCTGACGCGGGACCGGGTGTAGGACCTCCCCGCAGGCGCCTGGGTCTTATATTGGAGCCGAACCCCGTCTCTTGGAGGGTGCCATGTCGAGAACCGTCCTGGCGGCTGTGGCCGCGGTCGCGGTGGTGATCGGTCTCGCCGCGTGCGGTGGCGGTAAGCAGCAGTCGAGCAAGCCCGCGGCGACCGGGTCCAAGGCCACGGAGCAACCCGCCGCATCCACACAGAAGAAGAAGACGACAGCCAAGCCCGACACGACCCGGGCGAAGAACCCCCTGACCAACAACTAGCCGGCGGTCAGGCCGACAGCGCGCGCAGCTCCTCCTCGACGCGCTCGCGCTCGACCGCTTCCCCGAGCGAGTCGAACAGCTCGCGGGCGCGCTCGAGATGCGCCCGGGCTTCGTCCTGGGGCCCGAGCCGGCTGCGGAACAAGCCGTAGGCGTGATACACTTGCGCTTCGACGACCACCGAGCGCTCCACCGCCTTGACGAGCTCGATCGCCTGCTCGAAGAAGACGAACCCGGTTTCGTCCTCGTGGGCGCCGCGCAGCCGGCCCATCAGGGTGTAGACCTGCGCCAGGCCGCGGATCGCGTGAGCGCCGATGGCCACCTGTTCCGCGCGACGCAGCTCCGCCTCGGCCTCCAGCAGCCGGCCGGCCTCGAGGTCCAGCTCCGCGAGATTCAAGCGGATCGACAGCTCGAGACGCGCGTCCCGCGGCGCCCGTTGCGCCCATGCCAGGGCTTCTCGGTACGCCGCCGATGCGGCGGTGTAACGCCCCAGCTGCGCGTCCAGCAGGCCCTGCTCGTTCAGCACGCCCGCCATCTCGTCCGCCAGGCTGGCGACCTCGAACCGCTCTCGTGCGCGCCGCAGCAGCTCACCGGCGGCGGCGAGGTCGCGTTGCTTCCTGGCCAGCACGCCGAGTTGCCGCTCCAGCCGGCCGGCCCGCGGCGCGTCGCTCGCGGCCTCGGCGAGTCGGAGGCCGCGGCTGTACCACGCCTGGGCGCCACCCCATTGTCCCTGCGCGAGGGCCACGTCCCCCAGCCCCTCGGACGCCGCGGTCGCCCCCGCCTGATCGAACTCCGCTTCGGCGAGCGCGAGCGAGCGCTGGAAATGACGCGCGCCCGCGGCGTACTCGCCCAGCGCGAGACCGACGTAACCCAGGGCGCGTAGCGCCTCCACCTCGGGGCGGCGGTCCTGCAGCCCTTCCGCCACGCTGAGTGCCACCTCATACCAGGTCCGCGCCTGGGTGTGCCGGCCCACCTCCTCCTCGAGCCGGCCGGCGCGCAGCAGCGCGGCGACCACGCCCGGCGCGTCGGCGCGCTGCTGGCACTCGAGCGCCTCCACGTAGGCTTTGAAGAGCGCCTGCAGGTGCTCCGTGATGCGGTGAAACGCCTGCGGCATCCGGCGTCGCAGCTCGTCCGGGTGGACGCCCCGCTTCCCCAGCGTGAGGTACGGCCCCGAGCTCGACCACACCGTGGCCTCGTCTGGCCGAGCGATCGAGACCAGCAGCGCGCGCAGCGGCGCGAGCGCCTCGAGCTCGGGCATCAGCGCGAGCGCCTTCTCGACCCGAACGGGGGCGGGTCCGGTCACAGCCCGTACTCCTTCATTTTCCGCGTCAGCGTGTTGCGATGGATTTCGAGAATCTCCGCGGCCGCGCCGATCTGCCCATTGGTGTGCGCGAGCACGCGCGCGATGTGCCGCGCCTCCGCCTCCGCCAGGGTGAGGAGGCCGCCCTGAGGCCGGTCGGCCAGCGTGGTCTCCTCGCCCCGGATCTCGTCGGGGAGGTGGTCGGCCCGGAGCGTCTCGTCGCCGGCCACGATGACGGCTCGCTCGATCACGTTGCGCAGCTCGCGCACGTTGCCGACCCAGGCGTGAGCGCGCAGCAGCTCGAGCGCCCGGTCCGAGATCGAGCGGATGTTCTTGCGGTAGCGCTCCGCGAACAGGCGGACATAGTAGGCGGTGAGCAGCACGAGGTCGTCTCCCCGCTCTACCAGCGTCGGGAGCCGGATCGTCACGACCGCGAGCCGATAGTAGAGGTCCTCGCGGAACCGCCCTTGCTTGATCGCTTCCTTGAGGTCGCGGTTGGTGGCCGCGATGAGGCGCACGTCGACGGGGATCGTCTCGCCGCCCCCCACGCGCTCGATCTCGCGCTCCTGCACGGCGCGCAGAATCTTCGCCTGCAGGGCCAGGCTCATGTCCGCGATCTCGTCGAGGAACAGCGTGCCGCTGGCCGCCTGCTCGAAGCGACCGATCTTGCGCGTGACCGCGCCGGTGAACGACCCCTTCTCATGACCGAACAGCTCGCTCTCGAGCAGGTTCTCGGGGATGGCGGCGCAATTCACGGCGACGAACGCCCCCGAGGCGTGCGGGCCGTTAAGATGAATGGCGCGCGCGACCACCTCCTTGCCCGTCCCGGACTCTCCCTGGACCAGCACGGTGGCGGAGCTCCCGGCCACACGGGCCAGCAGCTTGTAGACGTCGAGCATGGCGGGGCTCTGGCCGACCAGCGCGTACGGGCCGACCGCGTGCGGCTCGACCAGCGGCAACGGGACCGCGGTCTCGCTGACCACGGAGCGGAGCCGCTCGAGCGCCCGCACCAGCTCTTCGCGGCGCAGCGGCAGCGAGAGGACGTCGAGCACGCCCGACTTCTCCGCCCGCAGCACGAGTCCCATGGATGGAGCCTGCGCCACCGCGATGAGTCGCGGGCTGCCGTTCACCCCCCGCAGCGTGTCGACCCACCAGGACAGGTCGTCGTCCGGGTGCTCGCCCAGCACGGCCAGCACCACGTCCCACTGCTGGCCGGCGAGTTGCCGCACCGCGCGCGGCAGATCGGGGGCGGTGTCGACTTCGAGTCGCCCGTCGTCGGCCCACTGCCGCAGGTTTTGCAGTACGCTGCCGGCGCTGCCGCCCTCGCCGGCCACCACCAGAATCCGCAAGAGCGCCAACCCCTCCCTACTCGGCACTGCGGACGGAACCGAGGGCTCCATGCGAACCTGTGGAATCATCCCCTCGTACCGACACCGCCCAGATACCGGGCGACGAGCACGAGCGCATCATCCGTGCCCTTGCCGTCACGAGCGAGGATTTGGTCGGCGAGTTGTTGCGGCGCCGCCTCGGGCGAGAGCCCGTCGGCGAAGCCTTCCCGAATACCGTCGGTAGCGAAGATGAGCGTATCGCCGCGAGCGATGGGGAGCACGACCGGGTGGAGCCGCGGCAGCTCCGATCCGACGATGCCGCCGCGCGTGACGAGGGTCACACGCCGCGAGCCCGATCGCGCCGCGCCGTCGCCGTACAGCAGCAGGCCTTCGACGTTGCCGACGCCGAGCCATGTCATCGAGCGGTCGCGACGGGCGAACATCGCCACGCTCATCACGACGCCCCGCGTCCCCTGGAGGGCGCGATGGCAGCGCTCGATGAGTGGCAGTGGCGATTCGGTCGCGTGCCGCTCGAGCGCGGCGACCGCGGCCTGCGCCGCCGCGGCCGCTTCGGCACCGTGACCCAGTCCATCGACGACGGCCACGAGTACTCCCGTCCCGACGGGCTTCACCAGGTGCAGGTCCCCCGACTGCGACTCCCCGGGGAGGGCCAGGGTGGCGACGCCCCACTCGATCAACGCCGGCGTGCCCACGAAAGCCTCAGGCATTCATGCGCCGCCATTTCTTCATCGTCACGGTGGTGCCCTTGCCGACGCTCGAGTCCAGGTCGAAATCGTCCATCAGGCGACGAGCGCCCGGCAGACCCAAGCCCAGCCCGCCGGACGTCGAGTACCCGTCCTCGAGCGCGCGCTCCGGATCCCGAATCCCGGGGCCCTGGTCGCGCGCCACGACCACCACGCCTTGGCGGTCCCCGTTGGTCACGACGCTGATCGCCACCTCACCCCGCTTGGCATACATGAGAATGTTGCGCGCGATCTCGGAGATCGCGGCGGCGATGACCGTCTGGTCCCCGCTCGAAAACCCCGCCTCCGCCGCCAGATCCCGGCCGCGCTGCCGGGCGGTGACGACGTCGGTGTCGGCGGCGATGGGGATCAGCAGCTCGTCAGCCACGGTCGATGCGTCCCGTGCCGCGCTCGATGCGGAGCTGCGCCTGCTGGTCGAGGAACAGGAGGCCTTCTTCGAGATCCAACGCGGTGGACACGCCCTTGAGCGTAAGCCCGAGCTGGACCATGGCGAACGCGACCTCGGGCTGGATGCCGACGATCACGGTTTCCGCACCGCGCAGCCGCGCCATATGCGCGATGTCCCGCAGGGTGCGCACGGCGAACGAGTCCATCACGTCGAGCGCCGTGACGTCCACGATCACCCCCCGGGCCCGAAAGCGCCCGACGCGCTCGATCAGCGCCTCCCGCAACTGGGAGAGGTCGGCGTCCGTGAGCGCCGACTGGATCGACGCGATCAGATAGTGACCCTGCTTCAGGATTGGGACTTCCACGCGGCCTCCGTCGACGGAGTAGACAGCCGGGTCACGCCTTCGGGCTGATCTCTTCCAACGGCAGCACCTTGTAGCCAAGCAGCCGCTCGGCCTCTTCGATGCCGCCCTGGAGATCGCCCACCGTGGCCATCTCGCTCAAGTCCACGCCGATCGTCACCAGGGTCTGCGCGATCTCGGGCGAGAGGCCCGTCACGATGACCGTCGCGCCCAGCAGGCGGGAGGCCTCGACCGTCTGCACCAGGTGGTTCGCCACGTTCGAGTCCATGGCCGCCACGCCCGTGATGTCGATGACGACCACCTTCGCCCGGTTGGTGCGGATCGCGCGCAGCAGCTGCTCCGTCAGCTGTCGGGCGCGCTGCGGGTCGATGACGCCGATGATCGGGAGAATCAGCAAACGCTCCCGCACCTGGAGCACCGGCGTGGACAGCTCCCGGATCGCCTCCTGTTGCTGCCGGATGATGCGCTCGCGCTCCTGCACGAAGCCGACGGCCACCGTATTCGCGATGCGGTTGGCCGCCGGCTCGTACGCATCGAGAATGCGGTTGAGCTTGTCGAAGTCTTCGTGGTACTTGGCGAACAGCGAGCGGGCGAGCACGTCGCGCAGCAACAGCACGATGCCGACGACTTCGTGCGTCTCGACGCCTCGCGGGATGATGCGCTCGGAGAGGTTGCGCGCGTAGGCCTGCAGGGCCTCGAAGGTCCCCGTCTCCAGCGCCTCGACGTAGTTGTCGTACACCGACGTGGCTTCGGCGAAGATCTCCTCCTCGGTCATCGCCGTGAGCAGCTGGGCCCGCGTGATGCGCCGCGCCCATTCCTCGCGCAACTGTGTCCGGTTCTGTCGCAGGTGAGCGACCAGCTCGCGCAGCAGCGCCGCGGTGGACTCGGATAGCGCCTGGGGATCGGGGGGCGGCGGCAGGGCGTCTTTGCCTTTCGTGGCCATGGCTAGCGGTCCTCGCCGGTGGAATGTTGCCGCGGCGCAACAGCAAGGCTAGTGCCAGGGTGTCGCGCTTAGAGACTGGTGATAACTGATTATGTGACAACAAGTTAATATTTTGAGCGAAGCCGCAATATTGCGTGGATGCAGCAAGTTGATGCGTCAGCGTGTGGCGCCGAGCACAAAAAAGGGGCGCGGACTAGGACCCGCGCCCCTTCTCTCCATGTAGAACAAACAGCGCTCACCTGGTCACGGTGCTCGATGCGGACCCGACGATCACTTCGCCCGTCGTCTGCAACGTGCCGCCTACCGTGCGACCGGTGAGCGGATCGACCACTCCGCCGACCAGGCTCTGCAAGTACACGTGGATCATGTTCACTGTCAGGCCGCTGGTCGCCACACCGTCGCCCGAGGGGATCTGCTCGTTCAGCACGACGTACCCCACGCCGGGCAGGCTGATGTTGGTGTTCGGACCTACTGGTCCGTCGCCCGAGGTCACCGGCGTGCCGGCGACCACGAGGTTCGTGAACGTCGAGCCGTCGGCGTTACTTGACGCCCCGTCCTGGGCGGCGCTACTCATGACGTTGGCGACCACCTCATCCGCCGTGATCAGGCCGTTGAGGATGTTGACGCTCGCGGCGCTCGCGGTGCTCTGCGCGCCTGTTTCTCCCGTCCCGATTTCGCCCGACGTGATGCTGTTGAGGAAATCCGATGACAGTACGCCGGCTACGCTCAGCGCATCTCCCGCGGCGTCCGCTTCCGCGCCATCGGTGCCCGATACGGCCGGCAGCACTGCCAGCGGCGACTGACCACTGGAACCGAGCGGCGTGTTGACGTACGTGCTGTACGCCTGGCCGGCCACAGATTGGGCGGCGCCCACCACCGCGAACCCGGCCGTGAGCCCGACGAGGAGCCCGAGGGCCGCGAGGCGGTGCGCCCAATGCATGTTCTTGCCGTTCATCAGTCACTCCTTCCTTAAGATCTAAGTCCGTAAAGATCCAAGTCCGTCATGAGTTCGTGTGGTTGTCGCCGGTCACGACCCGTGCTCGACGATGTTGCCGCCCGTCAAGTACGTGAGGCCCGTGTCTCCCGCGTCCCCACTGGCAGACCCGGCCGCACGCCAGCGCATGGCGTCGGTGCGGCTGTTCTGCCGTTCTCCACGATCGTTGTCGCAAGCCTCGAATTGCACCTTCTCAAAGCCTCGATTGCCGTTGACGCGGGCCGTCATGAAGCTCTCGGGCAGACCAACGACGACACAAAAGCCCCTGCCACTGTTGTCCGGGAACACCGCGGCAAAGACTGGGGCGTTGTCGAAGTCATCGACCCCGTGGTGAATGGACACGTGCCAACTCGTCTTCGCCGGATGATGGTTGACCTGGATCTCGCCTTTTTCGACGACGCAGCGCCCGTCCCCATCGGTTGCGAGAAAGACATTGAACCCGAACGTCACTTTCCCGTTCATCGGCGGGAGCCCGTCGCTGTATCGTGGCGGTTGGCCTCCGGATGGTTCATCGACCGCATCGTAGTTGCTTGGGGGGTCGATGCGCCCACCGCCGGTCCACTTCCCGGCGGGGCAATTCGGCGGTGGCCCCGCCCAGAAACTCGGTTTGCGCGCCACTGATGTCAGTGGCCGCGAGTCCTGGCACGCCGTCGCCAAAAGTGCGGCGGCTGCCAGACTCGGCACGAAACGCAGCATCAGATATGTCCGCATTGCTCCGCCTCCTCGCAGGGTCATCAGGACAACTGCTGCGGGAGACGCCAAGGCAAGCGAGATGCCAGTTCGCTGCGGGTCGACAGTGTCTTGTGGTATCGAGAGATAAGCGCGCTGTGGCCGTGCCGCAGCGCGGCGCGCATCGCACGCGTGAGGCGTACTTCGTTGCACGCGCCCTAGAACGTGCGCGCTACACCAGCGAAGGCCGGGGTCGCGGCGCTGCAACACGGGGCGAGCGCCGCGGGGAGCGGCGTGCGGTCCGCTCCCCGCTGGTCGCTGCATCGCCCATTCGCCCACCTCCTCCGTTGCGCACGCTTCAGGAAGAAGTCGCTCGCTTCAAGCCGCGCCCAAGGGTTGCGGGATGGCGACCGCCCTGCGCGCCGCCGGAGCCGCCGCCGCGCCGTCCACGTCGAACCGCTCACCGTCGCACACCACCCGCGCGATCCGCTCGGCGGCCTGCCCGTCCCACCGCTCGATGACCGGACGGGCCGGTGAGCGTCGCGCGAGGGCGCGCTCCGCCGCTGCGAGGATGGCGTCGCGCTGCGCCCGCACCAGGCGGTTGGTGCCGTGCGTACAGGTGATCGGGCGCTCGGTATTCGGTCGCACCGTGAGGCACTGCACGCCGAGGAACGAGGTCTCCTCCTGGAGTCCGCCCGAGTCGGTGACGACGAGGCCCGCCTTCGCGACCAGACTCAGCATATCCAGATAGCCGAGGGGCTCGAGCAGCCGCAGTCCCCCGTTGGTCGGCGGCCGCAGCCGCAGGTCCTCGATGCGCGCCCGCGTGCGCGGGTGCACCGGAAACAGCACGGGGATGCGGGCCGCCAGCCGGGTCAGCGCCTCGAGCAGCTCTCGCAGCACGACGGGGTCGTCCACGTTGGCCGGCCGGTGCAGCGTGACCACGGCATAGGAGCGCCCTTGTACGGCGAAGCGCGCGGGCGCGTCCACCGCCAACGCCTGCGGCAGGGCCCAACACAGCGTGTCGATCATCACGTTCCCGACGAAGTGCATGCGGTCGGCGGCGATCCCCTCAGCCTCGAGGTTCTCGGCCGCGTCGCGGGACGGCAGGAACAGCAGATCCGACAGGCGGTCCGTGACCACTCGGTTGATTTCCTCGGGCATGGTCCAGTCGCGGCTGCGCAGGCCGGCCTCGACGTGACCCACGCGCACCTGGAGCTTGGCCGCCACCAGCGCTGCGGCGACGGTGGAATTGACGTCACCGTAGGTGAGCACGAGGTCGGGACGGAGTTCGACGATCACCGGCTCCAGACGCTGCATCACGGCGGCCGTCTGCTGCGCGTGCGACCCCGACCCCACGCCCAGGTCGTGGTCGGGCGCCGGGATCCACAACTGCTCGAAGAAAGCGTCCGACATCCCCGGGTCGTAATGCTGGCCGGTGTGGACGATCACATGCTCGACCCCGCGCTTCACGAGCTCCCGGTCGACCGGGGCGAGTTTCATGAAGTTCGGGCGGGCGCCGACGACGGAAAGGACGCGCATGGTTTTAGTTCCGGGTGAGCTGCCGGATGCCCAGGATCGCGATCGGGATCGACACGAGGATCCCCACGATCCGGACGGTGCGTTCGGTGTCGTTGCGACGCGGGACCACGATACGGTCCCCGGTGCGCAGTCCCATCCCCTCGATCGTCAGGCCGCGTGTAAACGCGTCCTGAAAATCGTTCCCGACGAACAGCCCCTTGCCGTCCCGCTCGATGCGCGCACCCGTGAAGTTCGCATCCTTGGTGGGGCCGCCGGCCGCCATCAGGGCGTCGGAGACCACGGCGCCGGAGAAGACCGTGTAGAACCCGGGATGCTCCACCTCGCCGAGCACGCCCAGGCGCACCATCACCTTCGCGTGGACGACCGGGTTCTTGACGTAGCGCCCGAGCTGCTTGCTGAGATACGGCTCCACGTCGGCGCGCCGGACCCCCTTGAGCGGGATCGTGCCGATCACGGGCAGCGTGAGCGCGGGCCCTGGCCCGACGCTGAACGAGCGCGTGAACTGCGTATCCCCCTCCACTTCGAGGAGGATCTGATCACCCTGCTCGAACTCGCCTTGCGGAGGCTGCGCGGTCTGACCCGCGAGCGGGCTGGTGATCAAGAGCAGCGCCAGTAGGCGTACGACCATTTTTTCGATCATGGCATCATTCGACCGTCACGCTTTTCGCCAGGTTGCGCGGCCGATCCACGTCGCAGCCGCGCAACACGGCGATGTGATACGCCAAGAGCTGCAGCGGAATGACCGTCAGCACCGGCGCGATCAGGGGTGGACTCGCCGGCACGGCGACCTGGTGATCCGCCAGCTTGCTCAGATCGCCGTTGCCCTCGCTCGTGATCGCGATGATGCGGCCCCCCCGGGCTTTCACTTCCTGCATGTTGGAGACGACCTTCGAGTAAACAGAATCCTTGGGCGCCACGCACACGACCGGCATGTTTTCGTCGATCAGGGCGATGGGCCCGTGCTTCATCTCGGCGGCGGGGTAACCCTCGGCATGGATGTAGGAGATCTCCTTCAGCTTGAGCGCGCCCTCGAGCGCCACCGGGAAGTTGGCTCCGCGGCCCAGGTAGAGCGCGTTGTGCGCATCCGCGTAGCGCTCGGCGAGCGCCCGCACCTGCGGCTCGACCGCCAGCGTACGCTCCACGAGCTCCGGGAGCCGCACCAACTGCGACACCAGCCGACGCCCCTCCTCCGCCGGCAGGCCCCGCTGGCGCCCGAGATACAGACCCAGCAGCAGCAAGGCGACGACCTGTGACGTGAACGCCTTGGTCGATGCCACCCCGATCTCCGGACCCGCGTGCAGATAGATTCCGCCGTCCGCCTCGCGGGCGATGGTGGAGCCGACCACGTTGACGAGCCCCAGCACCGTAGAGCCCGTGGCTCGCGCGGCGCGCAGGGCTTCCAGCGTGTCTGCCGTCTCTCCGGACTGTGAGATGGCGATGGTCACCGTCCCGGGGAGCCGAAGCTGGCGACGGTAGCGATACTCCGACGCGTACTCGACCGAGACCGGGATCCCGACCAGGTCCTCGAGGATGTGGCGGCCCACCAGCCCGGCGTGCCACGAAGTGCCGCACGCGACGATCGCGATGCGCTGGATCGCGCCGCAGTCCTCGGAGCTCAGGTTCAGTCCATTGAGACGCGCCGTCCCCTCGGCCACGAGCAGGCGTCCCCGCAGCGTGCTCCGCACCGTCTCGGCCTGCTCGCAGATCTCCTTCAGCATGAAGTGGGGGTAGCCGCCCAAGGCGATGGCGTCGAGATCCCACTCGATGTCGTCCACGGCCCGGTCCTGCTCGCGCGCGTCCCGGTCGAGCACGCGGTATCCCTGCGGCGTCACCACGGCCACGTCGCCGTCGTTCAGGTAGACCACGGACCGCGTATGCCCCAGCACCGCGCTCGCGTCCGACGCCACCAGGAATTCCCCGTCCCCGACCCCGAGTAGCACCGGGGAGCCGCGGCGGGCCACCACGATCTTGCCGGGGTCCCCTTCGGCGACCACAGCGATGCCGTAGGTCCCTTCGACGTGGTCGAGCGCCGCGATCACCCGCTCTTCGAGCGTCGCGCCGCGCGACTCCTCGATCAGGTGCACCAGCGTCTCCGTGTCGGTCTCGGTGACGAAGCGATGGCCGTCCTGCTCCAGGCGCTTGCGGAGCACGTCGGCGTTCTCGATGATGCCGTTGTGGACGAGCGCGAGCGTCCCGGTGCAGTCGGTGTGAGGGTGCGCGTTGCGCTCGGTCGGCGCACCGTGGGTCGCCCAGCGCGTATGTCCGATGCCGCAGCGCCCGTGCAGCGGCGTCCGCGCGAGCAGCTCGCGCAGGCCGGCGATGCGTCCCGCGAGCTTGCGGGTTTCCACACCACCGCCGTTCAGGACGGCGACGCCGGCGGAGTCGTATCCGCGGTACTCCAGTCGGGCCAGCCCCTCGACCAGGACCGACACCGCGTCTCTGGGGCCGACATATCCCACGATTCCGCACATCGCTCAGACGCCCTTTCGCTTGAGTTCAAGCAACGGGTCACCGGTGACCGCCAGACCGAACCGCGTGAGCTGGGCCAGCGTACCGTCACCTCCGCCGGGCGTCACCTCCGGCAGCGGGACGATGGGCGCACCGCACCGCTCACACCTCGCCGCCGGGCGTCGGCGGGGGGGACGCGGGCGCTCGGCCCTCTCGTTGTTGCGTTTCTCGCAGTCCTTGCAGCGCATACTCGGCGGTCTCAGGTCACTCCGCTGCACTTCAAGTTTGAGGCCCGGGCGACGCTCCACACCCGCGCGTTCCAGGTTACTGACCAGCGCGACAATGGGTTAGCCGCCATGCCCGGCGGACCGACGCCTGGCGCTCGGCCGCACGTTGCGTTGCGCCCGCGCGGCAGCCCGACGGGCGCGAGCGGCACCGACGGGCGCGTTCCAAGGCGAGGCGAGCCCGCCGAGCGTCGCCACACGACGGCCCCGGGTTTGCATCGCTCGACCGTGCTGTCTAAGGAAGGATTACCCCTACGGGGCGGGTCCGAACGGGCGCATGACGGAGCGAATGCCACAGAGCGGATTGCCGCTCGTGCTGCTGGCGGGCGATGGCCAAGAAGCCACGCGCTGGCTGAGAGGCCTGCTCGAGAGCGGTGGATACGCCGTTCTCCAGGAGCGCTCGGCGCAGCATGCGCTCGACCGCGCTCGGAGCACCGAGCCGGATGTGATTCTCGTGGACGCCGAGCTGCCCGACATGGCGGGCGTCGAGTTGTGCCGGACGCTCCGCGCCGATCCGCGCGTTTCGAGCAGCACGCCGATTCTCCTGACCATCCGCGATGCCGCTACCCGTGCACAGCGGCTCGCCGCGTTGCGCGCCGGCGCGTGGGAATGCATCACACCGCCGCACGACGCGGATGAGATCCTCCTCAAGATCGGGGCCTACGTTCACGCCAAGCTCGACGCGGACCGGGCCAGAACCGAAGGGCTGCTCGATGCCGTGACCGGCCTCTACAACCGGCAGGGGCTCGCACGCCGCGCGCGCGAGCTGGGCTCGCAGGCATTCCGGGAGCACGGTCCGCTCGCCTGCGTCGTGATCGCCCTCGATATCGAGCAACCCGAGGGCCCTGCGCACCAGCGCGGCGGGGCGAGCCTCGGGCGGTATGTGCAGGCGATCAAATCGGCAGCTCGACTGTCGGACGTGATCGGGCGCCTCAGCGCAACCGAATTCGCCGTCCTCGCCCCCGGCACGGATGCGGGCGGCGCGCGCCGGCTGGCCGAGCGTCTCGCCAGCTCGGTCTCCACGATCACCGTCGCGTCGGCCGCCGGCGCTCCGTCCGCCGCGCCCGTGCGAGTCCGCTGCGGTTACGAGGCCGTCGCCAACGTCGGCTACGCGCCGATCGAGCCCGTCGACCTCCTGGTGCGGGCCGCCGCCGCCGTGCGGACCGGCCGGGCGGACTCCGGCGGGTGGCTGCGGCGCTTCGACGAGGGCGTGAGCCCGGCCTCCTCCACGCCTTAGACCGGTACCCGCCGGCTCCCGCTGTCCTCGTCCGCCGCTTCATAGCCCGGCAGATAGTAGGAGTAGTAGCGGTAGGCCCCGCCCGCCGGCACGTCGTTCAAGATCGCCCCGAGCAACCGCACCGGCAGCCGCTGCAGCACTTCGAGCTTGGCCGCCGCGACGTCGCGGTGGCTGTACCCCGTCCGCAGCACGAGCACGAGCGTCCCCGTCAGGGTGCCGAGGATCAACGGATCCACGCCGGCCCCGAGCGGCGGGCTGTCGATCAAAATGACGTCGTACCCCGAGCGCATCCCGTTCACCAGCTCCGACATCGCAGGCGATCCGAGCAGCTCGGGCGCGTTGTAGGCGCGCGTGCCGCACCCGATCAGCGAGAGTGACGGGTACGGCGTGGCCTGCACGATGGCGTCGAGCGGCGACTCGCCGCGCAGGAAATCGCTCAGCCCGGGCCGGCGGCGAGCGTTCAAGCGGCGGTGCAGCACCCCACGCCGGATATCGCCGTCGATCAGCAGGGTGCGATGCCCGCCGTCCGCGAAGGTGTGCGCCAGATTTGCCGCGAGGAACGACTTGCCGTCCCCTGCCCCCGGGCTCGTCACCGTGACGAGCAAGGGCGCCCGTCCCCCGTGGGCGTACACGAGGTTGAGACACACCCCCCGCAGGGCCTCGACCACCTGATTTACGTCCTCGGGCACGCGGCCCCGGCCGTGGCGCCCCGCATGCGGCAAGGTGCGCAGGTGCGGCACGGCGCCCAGGATCGCGAGACCCATCTCGCGCGACACCTGATCGGGGTAGCGGACCCGCGGATCGATGCGGTCCAGGACCACGGCCCCGAACAGCCCCAGCCCGAGGCTCGCGACGAATCCGAGCATGATGACGCGCGGCGCCGTGTTGCGCACCGGCTTTTGCGGCACGACAGCGTGATCCAGGATGCGTACGTCGGGCACGGTGCTCGCCTCGGCGAGACGCGCCTCTTCAAAGCGCGACTGCAACGTCGTGTACAGATTCTCGGCGAGGGTCACGCCGCGACGCAGCCGCGCCTCCTCGATGGCGCGCGGCGGGATGGCCCGGAGGTTCCGCGAGTCCGCGTCGAGGCGCCGTGACAGCTCGGCATCGCGCGCCGCCAGCTCTCCCGACAAGGCTCGTGCCAACGTCGGAATCGTTTGCCGCTTCAGCGTGGCGATCTCTCCCAGCAGGCGCTGCACCGGTGGGTACTCGTCCGAATAGCGGTACCGCAGCGTGCGCAGGTCCGCCTGCTTCGAGTTCAGCTCCTTCAGCGCCTCCACCAGATCTGCATTGCGCTGCACCGACCCGACCACCGCTAATGCTTCGGCCGACAGCCCCGAGTCGCCCATCTGACGCAGCACTCGCTCGAGCGTCTCCCGATCGCGGTGGGCCTGGTCCCGCTCGAACTGACTGCTGAAGAAGTTCCCGAACACGGGATCGCCGGCGTTGTCCCCGGCGCCGCCCACCCCGGCGTTGCCCCCGGAGGGGGCCGGGAGCGGGCGATCGGACGGCAGCGTAATGGTCGCGACCCGGTAGCCCTGGAGCGACCGCTCGGCATCCTGGAGAGACTTTTGCGCGGCGGCGAGCTGCTCGTCCAGAATCTTGGTGAGCTCGGTCAGCCGCTGGCGCTTCAGGTCGGCCGCCACCGCCACGTAACGCTCGGCGATGGCGTTGACGACGGCGGTGATCGCTTCGGGACGATCCCCCTGGTACTCCATCCGCAGCAGGTTGCCGTTCTCCGCCATCCTCACTTCGATGGCGTCCGCCAGGCGTCGCGCCGAGTCACGCAGCGTCGCGAGGGAGAACTCGATGGTCTGGCCGGGGGGGATAGACCCGGCGGACGGCGCCCACAGGAACCCCAGGCGAACACCGATGGAATCGCCCAGCGCGCCGTGCTCCAGCTCGATCCCGTCGTCCGTCGACAGCGTGTAGCTCTTCCCCGTCCCGTCCACCGTGAGCCGGTAGGCGCCAGGGCGGTATTGCTCCGCCACCCGGAAGCGCTCCAACACTGCCGCGTCGGCCAGCGACTTGGGCGCGACGAACATGCGCTGGTCACGCACGACGTGGTCAAGCACGACGTACGACTTGAGCAGGTCGACCCACGCCTCGGGCTGGAGCAGCTGGCCGGGACGGATCGGGCCGCGATCAGGACCATTGCGCTGATCCGGCTGGTCGATCCAGATCGTCGCCTGCGCGACGTATGCGGCGCTCAGAAACCGCGTCGCCGCCACGCCGGCGGCCGTACCGACCACCGTTACCGCGACGATCAGCCACTTGAAGCGCAGGACCGCGCTCAGGATCCGATGCCAGTCGAGCCCCCCTTCTTGCTCGACCGCGCCCAGGTCCGTGCTGAGCGCCGTCGGCGAGGTGGGAACCATGACCGGCGAGGCCGCGGGCGGTGGCAGCGGTAAGTGGCTTGTGCTCATTGCAAGCGAGCCTCCCAAGGTTGCGAGCGGCGTCGCGCCGCGATGCTGCGTGTCGTCCCCGCGACGTGTGGCAAGTCCGATACCGTGCGCGACGCGGAGACGGTCCCCCCCGATGCAGCAAATCGGTGCACGAGGCGACGAAAACTGGATGCACCTTGGTGCGCGGGGGCGGGGGGAGCGGATCGGCGAGCCCGCGGTTCGTGCCCATTCTGTGCGGGAAAACGGGAACGCTGCGGGCTCGCGACAGTCTGGCCCGAACCCTGCGTATGCGAGGGGTCGACCGTTATCCAGGACGAGCACGATGTCCATGCCGATGACACAAGACGGCGTCCAGCCCAACGACGGGCGTGAGGCGGCTGCCCTGCTAGCGATCGGGCCGGACGCGAAAGCGCGCGTGCGGATTCTCGTGGTTGACGACGAGCACACCCTGCGCGAAAGCTGCGCGGCGGTGCTGCGGCACGAAGGCTACGACGTGACGGTCTGCGGCCGCGGTCAGGACGGGCTGGACCTGTTGAAGCGTCGCGCCTTCGACGTGGTGCTGGTGGACCTGTACATGTCGCAGGTCGACGGGCTCGCGCTGCTGCGGGCGGCGCTCGGCACCAATCACGACACGATCGTGATCGTGATGACGGGAAATCCGAGCGTCGAGTCGAGCGTTGATGCGCTGCGGCAGGGCGCCTTCGACTACCTCCCGAAGCCCTTCTCCGCTTCGCACCTGCAGGTCCTGATCGGCCGTGCGGTGCACACGCTGCTGGTCGCACGTGAGACGCGCGAACAACAGGACACGCTCGACCGGGCACAGGTTCAATCGGACAAGCTGACGCTGCTCGGCACCGCGCCGGCGTTTCGCCGAGCGATCGAGCTGGCCCGGAAGGTGGCGCCGACCGATGCCTCGGTCTTCATCACGGGCGAGAGCGGCAGCGGCAAGGAGATGATCGCCCAGTTCATTCACCAGCACAGCCGTCGCTCGAGCCGTCCGTTCATCGCCATCAACTGCGCGGCGCTGCCGGAAGGCCTGCTCGAGTCTGAGATGTTCGGCCACCGGAAGGGAGCCTTCACCGGGGCGGTGCGGGACAAACCCGGACTGCTCGAAGCGGCGCACGGCGGCACGCTGTTTCTCGACGAGCTGGTCGAGATGCCGAAGTCCATCCAGGCCAAGCTGCTGCGCGTCATCCAGGATGGCGTGGTGCGTCGGGTGGGGAGCGAGACGACCGACGCGGTGGTCAACGTGCGCTTCATCGCCGCGACCAACGGCGATCCCGAAGCGGCCGTCAAGGCCGGCGACATGCGGGAGGACCTGTACTACCGCTTGCGGGTGGTGCCGATCAACGTGCCGGCGCTGCGTGAGCGACCCGAGGACATCCCGCTGCTGGCGGACTACTTCCTCTCCACGTATTGGGTACGCCATCGCCGGAAGGGTGCGCCGTTCCCCCGCTTGACCGACGCGGCGCTGCGTGCGCTGTGCGGCTACAACTGGCGCGGGAATGTGCGCGAGCTCCAGAACGTGATCGAGCACGTCGCCGTGGTGGTGGAGCCGGGCGCCGAGATCCGGCCCGAGGATCTGCACCTCACGGGCGAGCCCGCGGCGACGGAGACGGGCGCGAATCCCGCGTCGCTGATCTCGACCCTGCTCGAGGAGAGCTATCACGCCGCCCGAGACCGGGTGATCGCCCAGTTCGAGCGGCAGTACCTCACCTGGCTCGTCAATCGAGCCAGCGGAAATATGTCGAAGGCCGCCCGCATCGCGGGCGTCGATCGGACCACATTGTACCGGCTGATGGAGCGCCACGGACTGCAGCGCAGCCCCACCGCGGGATGGGTGGTCGAGCGTGAGCCCGGGCCGGCGGCGGGCGCGATGGACGACATGCAGGTGGAAGTCCCGGCGGGTGAGACTGGCGGGCAGGCCGCGTGACACGCGGGGGAGTAATGGAAATGCGGACCAACACGGCTGAACGGCTCGATTGGCCGGTCGTCGCGACCGTGCCGAGGGCGGCACCCGAGCCGGAGCCCCAGGATCTCACGGCCTGCCTGGCAGGCCCCAACGGGCTCGATCTCGTGGTGGAGCTCGCCCACGACCTGCGCTCGCCGCTCACGTCCATCCTGTTCCTCGCGGAAGCGCTGCAGCAGGGCCAGGGCGGCACGGTGACCCCGGAGCAGTGCCGCCAGCTTGGCCTGATCTACAGCGCCGCGCTCTCCCTGTGCGCGACGGCCAGCGACGTGTTGGAGCTCGCCCGCGGCGGCAACCGGCTGGTAGACCGCTCGCCGGCGCCGTTTTCGGTAGTCGAGACGTTCGCCTCGGTGCGCAGCATGGTCCTGCCGATTGCCGAGGAGAAGGGCCTCGCGGTACGCCTGGTCCACCCCGTGCCGGAGCGGCGCGTGGGGCAGGCGCGCGCGTTATCGCGTGTGCTGCTGAACCTGGCGACCAATGCAGTGAAGTTCACCGACACGGGGTTCGTGGAGCTGGCGGCCCGACCCATCGATGGCCGGCGTCTCGAGTTTTCGGTGCGGGACACCGGCCCCGGGGTCGACCCCGCTCTGCTCCGCTCGCTGTATCAGCCAGTGCGGGCCATGCCGGCAAACAGCCGCCACCACTTCTCGAGTTCCGGCCTGGGGCTCGCCATCTGCCGCAAGCTCGTGAAGGCCATGGGCACCGAGCTGCAGGTGGAGACCCGGCCGAATTGGGGAACCCGGTTCTTCTTCGAAGTCGAGTGTCCCTCGACGGAGAGCGTGGCCTCATGACGTTGCCACGTGTGACGTTGCCCCGGGTCGTGGCGCGCACCCTACACACGACGTCGCGTCGCCATGTCGCACGTGGTCCGCACGCCGCAACCTCGGCGGATGACGTGGGTTCCGTCACAACTGAGGTCGGCCGCGCCCGCGCACGGACTTTGCCAAGAGCTCCGGGCATGACGACACTCACTGACTACCAACCGACTCGGGTGACCCGACCGAGGCTCACTCTGGTGCAATCCGCGCCGTTCCGCCCGCGCGATCGCGAGCGGAAGGTTCGCCGCTTCTTCAACTTCGTTGTGGCGGCGCTGGGGCTGGTCCTCGGGTTTCCGCTGATGCTGCTCATCGCGGCGCTCATCAAGCTGACCTCCCGTGGACCCGTGTTGTTCACACAGACGCGTGTGGGATTGGACCGCCGGGCCTTGTCGAATGCCGGCGGCAACACCCGCCGCCATACCGATCAGGGCGGTCAGCCGTTCACGATGTACAAGTTCCGCACGATGCGCCCTGCCGATCGCAAAGGGAAGCAGGTGTGGGCACAGGCCGACGACGACCGCATCACGCCGATCGGCCGGGTGCTGCGGAAGCTCCGGCTCGACGAGCTACCGCAGCTGTTCAATGTGCTGAAGGGGGACATGAACATCGTCGGCCCCCGGCCCGAGCAGCCCACGATCTTCGTGTACCTGCGCGAGCAGATCGAGGGCTACCAGCGGCGTCAGCGGGTGCGACCCGGCATCACCGGATGGGCGCAAATCAACCAGGGGTATGACACGTCGGTGGACGACGTGCGTCGCAAGGTGCGCTACGACCTCGAGTACATCCGCCGTCAGTCGACGCTCGAGGACCTGAAGATCATGTGCCGGACCATCCCCGTCATGGTGCTGCGGCGCGGGAGCATGTGAGCGTCGGCTAGCCGGCGCTCTCCGCACCGCGGCGCGTCGGCTCCCACACCGCGGTCCCCGCGCCGCGCAGGGCGACGACCCAGGCGTGCAGCGCGGCGAGATTCCCCGATACGAGATACGCAGGTAAAGCAAGCAACCGCGGCACGGACGCGCGGGCGGGCCAATACCAGCCCATGAGCGCCAGCGCGGCCACGCCCGCAGCGGCCGCGACCGGGGCCCACGCCCACCTCACACCCTCGCCCGCCGCGAGCTGCAACACGGCGCCCAAGCCGCCGACGAGCGCCCAGGGAACGAGCCAGCGACACAGTTTGTGGCTGAGCAGCATCCAGGCGAAGGCACCATAGCGCGCCGGGTTCAGGAGCGCGCGCAGATGCCACAGGGTGCGCAGCCCCCGCGCCATCGTGCGAACCTTGCGCCGGTATTCCTGTTGCAGCGTTCCGCCCCGCGGCACGAAACAGATCGCCCCGGGTACCGACACGGCGCGCAGGCCGTGGCGCCGGGCCACCAGGGCCGCGGCGAAATCCCGGCTCAGGTCGTCGGGCACGAACTGACGGTGCAGCGCGGCCCGGATCGCGTACAGGCAGCCCGACGCGCCCACGATGCCGGACACTCGGGTCTCCAGGTCCCGTACCCACATCTCGTAGCCTACGTACGTCCCCTCGCCGCGATTGGCAGGGGCGTCGAGCCGCGCAATGCTGACATCGCGTCCCGACGCCACGCCGACGGTCGGGTCGCCCAGGGCCGCGACCAGGGCTTTGATCGCCTGCGGGTGAATCCGCACCGAGGCATCGGTGTTGACGATGATCTCGCCTGTGAGCACCGAGCGGGCGGCGTTTTCCGCGGCGGTCTTACCGGCACGACGTGGCAACCGCACCAGGTCCACACCGCGCGCGGCATAGCGCGCGACGATATCGTCGGTGCCGTCCGTCGACGCGTCCGACACGACCACGATCTGGCGCCGCTCCGCTGGATAGTCGAGGAACAGAATGCGCTCGATCGTATCCGCGATCGTGGCCGCCTCGTTGTAGGCGGGAATCGTGATGCTGATGTGCGGCCAGTCCGCGGGGGCTCGTGGCTCCGGCGGGACGCGGCGGCCCAGGCTCAATAGCTTGAGGAGCGCGGGATAACCGAAGTAGGGATAGACAGAGACGCCCAGCGCGATGGCGAGCGCGACGTCCGCCCCGACCGTCACGGCAACACCGGCAGCGGGAAGTCGGAGCTGACGAGCTGGTAGATGCCGTCGTAACGCTCACACCAGGGCTCCGTCCCGAACTCGCGGCACAACCGCGCGCGGGCACGGCCGGCCCGGGCGCGGGCCGCGGCCGGCGCGCCATGCGCGGCTCGCAGGGCCGCCGCAAGCGCGGCGGGGTGGTCGGGCGGCACGAAGGTGGCCTCGTCCGGCGCCAACATCTCCGGGACCCCTCCCACGTGGGTGGCGATCACCGGAACGCCCGCGGCCATCGCCTCGAACACGACCATGGGGCTTCCCTCGGTACGGGAGCTGAGTACGAAGACATCGAAGGCGCCAAACAGCGGGGCGGCGTCCGGCACGACGCCGTGCCAGCGCAGCCGACCCTCCAGGCCAAGGCTGCGCGCCCGAGCGGCGAGCGGGCGTCGCTCCGGACCGTCGCCGATCACCGAAGCGACGAGCGGCACATCGGTGACGTGGCGGAGCGCTTCGAGCAAGACGTCCGGACCCTTCTCTCGACTGAGTCGACCAACCCACCCGACGACAAACGCCTCCGGCGCGATACCCAGCGCCCGCCGGGCAGCGGCGCGATCGAGCGTCGGGCCCGCTCGCCACGCATTCGGGACCACGTGGATCCGCTCCGGGGGAACACCGGCGCGCACGAGCCGCGTCTTGAGCGGTTGCGACACCGCCACCACCGCATCGAAGCGCCGGAAGGCGCGGCACTGCAGCCACTCGTACACGCGGTTCTTCCAGTCTCCCCCGGTGAAGCCGTGCACGGTCGTGACCACGGGAACGCCGGCGCGCCGGGCCACGCCCGCGTCCACCACGTCCGGCCGGTACCCATGCGTATGCACGATCGTCGGGCGCAAGCGCCGGCACAACTCCGCCACCGCGTCACGCTCGCGCCGGTACCCCCGCGGGCCCGGCACGACGGTGTGGGTTTGCACTCCAGCCTCGAGGAGTGGGACGAAAAAGGGGTGGTCCGCCGCCGCGCGTGTCAGGATCGCGGCCACGTGGACGTCATGACCCGCTCGGCGCTGCTCCCGGGCGAGCCCCTGCACGACCCGCTCGAGACCACCCACGTCGGATGGCGCTGCGATATGGAGGATCAGCATGAGACCATGCGGCCAGCCTCAGGCCAGAACGTCGGTCGCCCCTACCGGCTCGACGTCGGCCTGGCGGCGCTCGTCGCGCATCAGCGCATCCATGAAGAATTTCGTGGCCCAGTTGAGAATCTGGTATGAGCCATACTCCGCACTCAACGGGTACGACCCCTTGATGCCCCCACGCACGCCGAGGTCGCTGCTGGCGCGGTTCTGCGTGGACTTGAGGAAGCGCAGCACGGGTTCCACGGGCTCGAGCCACTTGCGCTCGCGGGTGATCGCGAACAAACGCAGCCAGATGTTGGTCATCTGCGCCTGGCCGGTCAGGCAGCTCCACGACACCGCGGGCTGCCAGCCGGCGGCAAATCGGCCCGGCAGCTTCCCGTCCGGCTCCACCGCGACCGCGACCCGCTCGGCCGCGCACGCCGCAGCAGCCATCAGGCGCTCGTCCTCCAGCACGCGACCGCCCTCGAGCAGACCCCGGATGGTGTACGCGATCGTGTGCAGCAGGGGTCGCTGCGGGTCGTTGAGGCAGCAATCGGGAAACCAGCCGTCGTCGTGTTGCCGTTGTGCCACGGCGCGCAGGTTCCGCGCGGCCGCGGCTCGGAACTCGGGCGCGCCCAGTCGTTGACCCGCCTCCGCCAGCGCCCACGCGACGCGGGCGTTGTACAGCGTCGCATGGGGGTCGGCGAAGCGCGAATTGCCACGACGCCACAGACCGTCGTCGTCGAGCGTGGCGATCAGAAAGCACCCGGCGCGCCGCGCGCCGCCCGCGAAGATCCCCGACCCCGTTTCGGCGAACGCGGCAAGCCAGCCGAGCAGAACCTGCCCCGTGTTGAATACGGCGGGGGAGGGACGCTCGCCGATCACCCCACCCCGCACGGCGCCTGACGGCAGCTGAATCTCGAGCTCCCAGCGCGCCGCGCGCTCGGCACGCAGCGCCAGGTCCGGGCGGTTCAGGTGTTTGGCCGCCTCGAACAGCGTCGGGATGATGTATCCCGTCGTCTCGGGATACGCCGGCTGCCACCCCTGCGATTCGAAGTATGGGTTCCACGCCAGGCTGTACCCCCGGGCGATACCGCCATCACCGGTGGCATCCTGCGCCCGCACGAGCCAGTCGAGCGCGGAGACGAGATGGGGGCGGTGATCCGGATCCACCGGGTAGCCGGCGCGCTCCTGCCACGACTCCTCGAACGCCACCGGGTTGAAGACCGGGTGCGCACGCACTTGACGGAGGCGCGCCTGGACGGCGCGCGCCACACGAGGGAACGGCGCGGGCAGCGAGTCCGTATCGGGAAGTGGACTCATGCCGAGAGACGGATGTGCGCCGCCACCCAGCGGACGACCCGGTGAGCCTGCGCGTGCACGGGCCGTAACGTCCAGCCCACGCTCCGGCACGACACGACTTCCGCTCCGAACCCCGTCTTGAAGCGGTGGAGCCCATGCGAGGGATCCCCGGGGTGTATCGCCGACGCGGGCGTGCCGCCCAGGTTGTAGTGCGTGAACCCCGCGTCGGCGAGGGCGCACATGATTCGCCAATGCAGCCACTGCGCGGCGTCGCGCTCGTACCCCGCCTGCGTTGATCCGCCGATGAGATAGAACGCCCGGTGGTTGGCCCAGCCCACCAACGCCGCCGCGAGCGGCGTCTGATCGTGCCAGGCGGACCACGTGGTGACGCCCCACGGGGCCGGGCCCTCGGGCGACGTCAGCACCACGTCGGGCAGCGCAGCCGCGAACGGATCGCCCCGCTCGGAGGCGCGCAGCGACGCTTCGCGCTGCACCTCGGACAACAGGTCGCGCGCGCGCGCTCCGTCGAGGATGCGCAACCCCCACCCATCGCGCTCACCACGCTGCACGTGGCGACGATGGTGTTTCGAGCAATGCGATGCCAACTCGTCGCGCGAGCCCGGCAGCCGCACCAGGTACTCCAATCGGTCGCGTGCGATCGCGCCTGCCCGAGGCTCCGGTTGCCACGATCCATCGTAGGAATCGACCTGGATCTCGGCGGCGCCCCCCGCGCGCAGCTGGTCCACGAGCGCCGCCAGCGCCGCTTCGCGCTGCGATGGCTCGACGACGGCGGGGACCGTGGGGAAGTAGAAGTGGCGCGGCTTGAGGCCGAGCTGGCAGCGTGAGGCGACCCCGGCGGCCAGCCCTGCCGCCTCGTTTCCCCAGTAGAGCTCCGCGAAGAGGGGTGTCCCCGGGGGTGCGGCCGCAGCGAGACCCGCCGGCGAATGGAATACGCTCCCACCACATCGCTCCACCAGCGCCCGCCAGCCGCGGGGGCACCGCGATGCGACCACCCAGCGCAGCTCGCGCCGCAAAGTGGTGCGAGGCATCGTTTCCATGAGCGGCATAGAGCGTCTCCCCCAGGTTCGCCGCGTTTCAGGGGAAGTTCTGTGCCGCCAGCGAGGCCCCGACCGCCGAAGCGTACGGGTGTGGCGCCGACGCGACAGGCGCGGTGACGTCGCCGCGCTGGCCACGCGGGGATGTCCCCCAATTCACGCTCAGAGCGTGCGAGACCGGACACGCGCACGACGAGGGTGGTGGCCTTCCTCTTGCCTAAGCCCTCACCAGATATGGCCCACACCGACAACGATCTCGACCGCGCCCTCGTCACAGGGATCGCGTGGACGGGAGGGATCAAGTGGCTCGCTCAACTGGTGAGCTGGGCTGCCACGCTGGTGGTCGCGCGCCTCATCACCCCCACCGACTATGGCCTCTTCGCCATGGCCATGGTTTACGCGGGCTTCGTGCAGCTCGTCAACGAGCTGGGGTTGAGCCTGGCGATCGTCCAGTACCGAGACTTGACGAGCAAGCAAATCGCGCAGCTCGGCGGGCTGGCGCTGCTCGCCGGAGTCGCCCTGTTTGCCCTGTCGGCGGCGCTGGCGGGCGCGATCGCGACGTTTTTCGGTGAACCGGTCGTCCGCTGGATCATCATCGCGTTGAGCCTCACGTTCATCATGCGCGCGGCGCAGGTGGTCCCGCGCTCGCTGCTCAACCGCGATTTGCAGTTCCGACGGCTCGCCTGGATCGACGCCGGCGAGGCCATCGTGTGGAGCTCGACGACGCTCGCGGGTGCCCTCCTCGGTCTGGGATACTGGGCCCTCGTCTGGGGTGCCGTCGTGAGCGGGGCTGCCGTCATGCTCGCGTTGTGCATCCAGCGCCCGCATCACGTGTCGTGGCCGCGTGACATCCGCTCCATCGCGAGCGCCATGCATCTCGGCTGGTACGTCGTCGTTTCGCAGCTGTGCTGGTACATCTACAGTCACGCCGACCTGACGATCGTCGGCCGAGTCCTGGGGAAGGCGCCGCTCGGCGCGTACACGAAGGCCTCGGATATCTCGAGCATCCCGACGGACCGCATCAGCACGCTGGTCGGTCAAGTGACGCCGGCCGTCTTCTCCGCCGCCCAGAAGGACCGCGCGACGTTGCGGCGCTATCTGCTCGCGCTGACCGAAGGCCTGGCGCTGCTCACGTTCCCGGCCTCGGTCGGTTTGGCCCTGGTGGCCGATTTGTTCGTCGTCACCGTGCTGGGCGAGCAGTGGCGGTCGGCGGTTGCGCCGCTGCAGCTGCTCGGGGTGTTCGGCGGGTTCCGCGCGATTTTCAACACCCTGCCGCAAATGCTCATCGCAACGGGCCACGCAAAGCAGAACATGCGGTTCAATCTGCTGGCGGTCGTCGGCGTGCCCGCCGCGCTGTACGTCGGCAGCCGGTGGGGGACGACCGGCGTCGCGCTCGCCTGGATCGTCGGTTATCCGCTCATCACGATCCCGACGTTCTTCCGGCACACGCTGCGCATCCTCGACCTGCGCGCCAGCGCGTATCTGCGCGCGCTGTGGCCCGCGGCGAGCGCCGCGACCGGCACGGCGGTGGCGGTGCTCGGGCTGCGCGTTGTGATACCGCTGGCCTGGCCGGCGGGCCTGCGGTTGGGCCTTGAAGTGCTGGGCGGCGCGGTGGGGTGCCTCGCGGTGCTGCTCATTGCGCACCGCAGTCGCATGCAGTTCGTTACCTCGCGCCTCCGACATCTGGCTGGGCGGCCCGCACCGCAGCCGACCTGCAAGACCGAGGCATCCGGCGCGCAGGCCCGGCTCCTCCTCATCTCCTACCATTTCCCCCCGGACCCCGCCGTGGGGGCGCTGCGCTGGCAAAAGCTGGCGCGCTACGCCGCGGAGCGGGGATGGGGCCTCGACGTCATCTCGCTCCACCCGGCCCAGCTCACAAGCTCGGACCCCGGGCGGCTCGCCGACCTCCCGGCGGGCGTGCGCGTCTACGGCATCCCCACGCCGCAGGTGTGGGCCGAGCAAATCGGCCTCCTCGCCTGGCGAGTCTACACCGTCGGGCGGGGACTCATGCGTTGGTTGACGCCGGAGGGCCCGACGCAACTGGAGCCGCGTCGCGAGTCGCTGGCGCGCTCCGAGATCCGGTGGCGGCCCGGTGGGTGGCGCGACATCGCCCGCGCGTATTTCGCATGGCTCGACTACGCCGTCACCGGCCGCTGGGCTCGCGAAGCGGCCCGCTGCGCCGTCAAGCTGTTCGAGCCCGGGGTCCATCGTGCGGTCATCAGCTGTGGGCCCCCGCACATGGCGCACGAGGCCGCCCGGCAGGTCAGCCGGGCGACCGGGCTGCCCTTCGTCATGGATCTGCGCGATCCCTGGAGTCTCATGCAGCGGATTCCCGAAGCCGTGGCCAGCCCGGTGTGGTTCCGGCTGGCGGCGTGGTACGAGCGCCGCGCCGTGGCGCACGCGGCGCTGGTCGTGGCCAACACCGACCCGCTGCGCAACGTCATGCGCGGCGTATATCGATCGGCCGCCAGCCGCATCCTCGCGGTCCCGAACGGCTTTGACGAGGAGCCGGTGCCGCCCAGTCGCGCGACGCGCCGATTCACCATCGCCTACGCCGGCACGATCTACTTCGATCGCGATCCCCGGACCTTGTTTCGGGCCGCGGCGCGTCTCATCGCCGATCGCCGCCTGACGCCTCAGGACTTCGCGATCGAGCTGATGGGTAACGTGCAGAGCCTCGACGGCGTGGGGATCGAGCGGATCGCACGGGAGGAGCGGATCGCCGAGTTCGTGCGGACGTATCCACCGCGCCCCCGACGCGACGCGCTGGAGTTCCTGTCGCGCGCGGCGATGCTCGCCCTGCTGCCACAGGATTCCGACATGGCGATCCCGGCGAAGGTCTTCGACTACATGCGCTTCGATGCGTGGCTGCTGGCGCTGGCCGAGCACGGCAGCGCCACGGAGCAGCTGCTGCGCGGCAGCGGCGCCGATGTCGTTGCCCCGGACGCCCTGAACACACTCACCGCGCTCCTGCACCTGCGGTTCATGCAGCACCAGCGGGGTGAGCGCCCGGTGCGGCTCGCGGTGAACGAGCAGTACGGCCGGCGCGCGCAGGCGGACCGGCTGTTCGCCGCGCTCGAGAACCTCACCGGGGCACCGCCCCGCCTCCGGGAGGAGCCGGCGCTCGTATGTGCGGCATCGTAGGCATCGTGCACCGCGATCCCGGGCAGGCGGTCGGTCCGGCGGCGATCCGGACGATGTGCCGCGCCATCCGTCACCGTGGGCCCGACGACGAAGGGCTGTTTGTCTCGGGCCAGGTCGGCCTCGGCATGCGACGGCTGAGCATCATCGACCTGGCCGGCGGGCATCAGCCGATCGCCAACGAGGACGGCTCGAAGGTCATCGTCTTCAACGGCGAGATCTACAATTACCGCGAGCTGCGCGCGGACCTGACACGCCGCGGGCACGTGTTTCGCTCGGCCTCCGACACGGAAGCCATCGTACACCTGTACGAGGAGGCGGGCCCGGCCGCGGTGGAGCGGCTGCGCGGTATGTTCGCGCTCGCCATCTGGGACGCGACCGCGCAGTCCCTGTTCCTGGCGCGGGATCGCTTCGGCATCAAGCCGCTCTACTACGTGGCGACCTCATGGGGTCTGGCGTTCGCCTCGGAGCTGAAGGCGCTCGTGGCCGCCGGCCTGACGGCGCGCGAGCTCGACTGGCAGGCGCTCGACGTCTACTTCCAGCTGGGGTACATCCCGGCGCCCGCCAGCCCGTTCCGCGACGTGCGCAAGCTGCCGCCGGGCCACTGGCTGATGTGGCACCCCACCGGGGAGGTCCAGGTCCACCAGTACTGGGATCTCCCGCGGCACGCTGCCGCCGCGCCGCCCGAGCCGGAACGCCACGTGCTCGAATGGCTGGACGAGTCCGTCGCCGCGCACCTCATCAGCGACGTGCCGGTAGCCGCCTTCCTCTCGGGCGGCCTCGACTCCTCGGCCGTCGTGGCGAGCATGGCGATCGCCGCACAGCGCACGGACGCGGTACCGCAAGCGTTCACGGCGCGCTACTTCGGGTCCGACGCGGCGGCGGCGGACGAGACGCCGCTGGCCCGGCAGCTGGCAGCGCGCTACGGCGTCCGCCTCAACGTCGTGGACATCACGCCGGATGTGCGGGATACGTTCGAGCCCATCGTGCGCGCGCTGGACGAGCCGCACGCCGACGACTCCGCCATTCCGACGTGGGCGCTCTCCCAGGCGGTGGGCAGCTCCCACAAGGTCGCGCTCACCGGCATTGGCGGCGATGAGCTGTTCGCCGGGTATCGACGCCACCTCGGCCTCGTGGCGGCGGAACGCTACGCCCGGCTGCCGAGCGCACTCCGCCGGGCGGCCGCGCGTCTCGCCCAGATGCTCCCCGACTCCGCGGCGAGCGGCCTCACCATCGATCGCCTCAAGCGGTTCGTGCGCGTCAGCGACGCAGGCACGGCCGAGCGCTATCTCGACCTCATCAGCCGGGCCGACGACGCGGTGCGTCTCCCGCTGTACGCCCCCGATCTGCGCGGGCTGATCGGCGGCGACTCGGCGCAAGATCACTTCCGACGCCTGCACCGCGACGGACCGGCGCGCGACCCGCTCGCCGCCGCGCTGTATTTCGACTATCGCACGTATCTCGCGGACGATATTCTCGCGCTGTCGGACCGGCTCTCGATGGCTCACTCTCTCGAGATTCGGGTGCCGTTCGTGGACCATGAGTTGGTCGAGAAGGTGTTCCCGCTCCCCGCCCACGTGAAGGTCGGCCGCTGGGAACACAAGCAGCTGCTGCGGCGCGCGCTCGCCCCGCGCTTGCCGGGCGCACACTTCCAGGCGCCCAAGCGGGGCTTCGTCGGTCCCACGGCCGCCTGGCTGCGGCGCGAGCTCCGCCCGCTGCTCGAGGACGAGTTGTCCGCGAGCCGGACCCGTCGCCTCGGCTACTTCGATGGGCCGGCGCTGGAACGTCTGCTCGCCGACCACTTCTCGCGCCGCCACAACCGCGAGGGCATCCTGTTGGCGCTGCTGTGCTTCTCGACCTGGCACCGCATCTACCTCGAGCCACCCGCGGTGGCGCCGTACCAGCCGACCCGCCTGCAGCGCGCGGCCGGGGCACTCGTCCCTGAACAGGTGGACACCTCGCCGTGAGCCGATCCGCGCCCGCCGCGCTCGGCGCGTCTCCGGACGTCGCGCGGTCACCGCAAGACGCCGCGACCCGCGAGCTCGACCGCTCGCTCATGCAGGGGCTCGCCTGGACTGGAGCCATGCGCTGGGCAGCGCAGGCGCTCAGCTGGGCCTCCACCCTGATCGTGGCCCATCTGCTGTCCCCCACCGACTACGGACTGGTCGCGATGGCGCTGGTGTACCTCGGGCTCGCCCAGCTCGTCAACGAGTTCGGACTCGGCACCGTCATCGTCATGCGTCGCGACCTGACCGAAAGTCAGATCGCGCGCCTGGGCGGGTTCTCCGTCCTGTTGGGACTAGGCTTTGTGGGGCTTTCGGCGGTTCTCGCGGGGCCCGTCGCGCGATTCTTCGGGGAGCCGGCCGTGCGCTGGCTCGTCGTGGTCTCGAGCCTGACGTTCATCACGGGCGCGCTGCAGGTCGTGCCTCGCGCCCTGCTCGCGAAAGACCTGAACTTCCGCCGGCTCGCCTGGGTGGACGGCGCCGAGGCGCTGCTCACGACCGGCGCCACGCTGACACTCGCCGTCTTGGGGTTCCGCTACTGGGCGCTCGTGCTCGGACCGCTCGTCGGACGCACCGCCAGCACCGGGCTCGCCAACGCGTGGCGCCCCCACCGCATCGCGTCGCCGCACAACTTTGCGACGATCGCGGGGGCGGTCACCTTCGGCTGGCAGGTCGTGGTAGCGCGGATCGCCTGGTATCTGTACAGCAACGCCGACTTCGCGGTCATCGGGCGCGTCCTTGGGAAGCTTCCCCTCGGCGGCTACACTTTCGGCTGGCAGATCTCGAGCATTCCCATCGAGCGGGTCACCGGGCTCGTCATGAACGTGACGGGGCCGGTGTTTGCAGCCGTGCAACACGACCGCAAGGCGCTGCAGCGCTACCTCGCCAACCTGACCGAGGGCCTGGCGTTCCTCACATTTCCCGCGGCCATCGGCCTCTCGCTGGTGGCGGACTTCTTCGTGCTCACCCTGCTCGGCGACCGGTGGCAACCCGCGATCGCACCCCTGCGCTTCTTGGCCCTTTCCGCCGCGCTGCGCTCGATCACACCACTGCTACCGCAAGTCATCGTGTCCACCGGGCACGCCAAGCGCAACATGCAGTTCACCATCGCCGCCACGCTCATCATGCCGGTCTTGTTCTACTTCGGGAGCCGCTGGGGCACCGCGGGAGTGGCCATCGCGTGGGTGATCGGGTACCCGGCGCTCGTCCTACCGATGTTCCTGTGGCAGGTGCTTCGCATCACCGGGATGACGTTGCACGAGTACGTGCAAGCCTTGTCACCGGCCGCGAGCGCGACCCTGGCGATGGCCGTGGTCGTGCTGGTCATCCGAGCCGTGAGCCCGGCGACCTGGTCGCCGGGGATGCACCTCGCGACGCAAGCCCTGACCGGTGCCGCGACCTACGGCGCCATGCTCTACGGTCTGCACCGGCAGCGCGTGCGGGAGTTCTGGGCGCTGCTGCGTACGCTCCGTAGCTGAAAGGCGCGCGCGCTCAGCGCGCGACCCCCATCCACCGCAGCGACTCGAGCAAGAAGGGCGCAGGGTCGCGCCAGCGCCAGATCTCTTCTCGGTCGCGGCCCGGCCGGACAGTGAAGAAGTCGCGTATCGCGGCCAGACGCCCGCTTCCTTCCCCTCCGCCGTTGCCGTCCCGCAACCGCAGGTACAGATGATCGACATCGCCCCAGAACCAGCGGCTGCCGACGCCGACGCGATAACCATTGGTCGGGGCGCACGGGCGACCGAGCGCGCACGCGACCAGCAGCGCCGGAAAATCCACGCCCGCATCAATCGCCAGCTGCAGTGAGCCCCACAGCCGTCCGTTCACCTCCATGAAGATGAAGCGCCCCGTCGCGAGGTCGCGCTTGCATTCGATCATCGCGACACCCTGCCAGCCCAGCCGGGTGAGCAGCCTCGTGCCCGCCGCGATCAGCTGGGCCGGCGGTGTGATGCTCTGGCGGTAGACGCTCACGCCGCCCTCCGGCGGTTTTTCCCGGACGCGCCGGTGCGCGAACGTTGCCACCATGCGACCGTTCCACCGCAACCCGAACAACCCCTCACCCGGACCACGCACGCGCTGCTGCAGCAGCACGGGGAACGCCCCGTCCGGCAGCCCGGCCAGAACCGCGCGACATGCTGCGGCATCGGCGACGCCCGACACGCCGACTTTGCGCCGCCGGCCGTCCTGGCCAGCGGCCCGAATCACCGAGCGGTGCGGCTTGACGACGGCGGGGAAGAACTCGGGCCCCGGCAGCTGCTCGCCGGCAGCCCGCGTCTCGAGCACGACCGTGGGCGGCACGGCGAGCCCGGCCGCGCTGGCGAGCTCCAGCATCGCCGCCTTGTCCGAAGCGAGCCGGTAAGCGTGCAGCTCGGGAAGCGGCAGCCGGACCTGGGGCGGAAGCTCCTCGCGATACTCGAGCAACGCCTCGACCGAGGCATCGGTGACCGGAAGCAGCACGTCGATCCCGAGCTGGCGCACCAGGCGGGCAACCGCGCTCGCATAGGCGCGAGGATCGGTGAGCGGCTCAGCCCCGATGGCCAGCGGAGTCACGCGGCGGGAGACCCCGGCGAGTGACAGCCGCCCCGGTGCCGCGGCGTGCACGTGGTATCCGGCAGCGACGAGCGAGCGAGCGGCGGCGAGGGCAGATCGCTCGTCGCCGTCCGTAAGGAGTATGCGCATGCGCTCGCACTGGCATTGAGAGATCCGTGCCACCGCAGCCGCCCGCCGCCGCCGGCACAGCCTGTTGCGCACCCGCCACGGGGCCTGCCGGTCATGGCCGCTGAGCGCTTGGCGCCGCTCTTGCATGGGTGAGGGTCGTGAGCACTCGAGCATTCTGGCCGCCGCGCGCCGCCGGCACCGCCGCCGGCCGGCAGGCCGTCGGCGTAACGCCTGGCGGAGCTCCCAGCCGGGCCCCCGACGGACACTGGGACCTCCTGCTGGCCTGCCTCGCCGGGTACATCTTGACCGCCGTCGGCCGGCTGCACCAACTGTTCGACTTTCTCAATCCGCTGCATCTGACGCTGCTGTCCGCCGGGCTCGCGACCGTCGCGTACATGATCAGCGTGGGGCCCGCCCGACGCCTCCGCCCCGTGCTGCGGCTGCGGATCACGCGATTCCTCCTCGCCTTGACGCTCTGGGTGGCACTCTCGATCGTGGGCGCGCTCTGGCCCGGCGGGGCGTTCCAGCTGTTCACCGACCAGTTTCTCAAGGTGGTGTTGATGTTCCTGGTGCTGGTGGGCGCCGTCCGTGGGTTCCGGGACGTCGAGCGGTTGACCTTCGTCTACCTGATCTCCGTCGGCATCTACGCCGCCGTCGTCCTGGCGCGCTTCAACGTGGGCGGTGACCGGTGGCGCCTGGCAGGGTTGTACTACTACGACGCCAACGAATTCGGCACGCTCGCCGTGATGTGTCTTCCCCTCGCGGTCTATTTCCTGGTCCAACCCAGCCCGCTGTGGCGGCGCCTGGTGAGCGCCGCGACCGCCGTGGTTCTCGTCATCGGCTTCATTTGGACAGGCTCGCGCGGCGGGTTCCTAGCCGTGCTCGCCGTTGGGGCATTCCTGCTGCTGCGTTTCACGGCGATCCGTGCCCGCTGGCGTATTCTGACGACGTCGCTCTTGGCGCTGCTGTTCGCGGCCACGGCCACGGACAACTACTGGAAGGGAATGAAGACCCTGCTGCAGCCGAAGGAGGACTACAACATGACGGACGACGCGGGGCGGATGAAGGTGTGGAAGCGCGGCATCGGATACATGCTGCAACACCCCGTGTTCGGGGTCGGCGGCGCCAATTTCCCGACGGCAGAGGGCACCCTTTCCCCGCTAGCGGCGGAGGCTCTTCTGGGACGCCCCGTGAAATGGTCGGTGGCCCACAACAGCTTTCTGCAGGTCGGGGCCGAGCTCGGCATCCCCGGGTTCATCTTCTTCCTCGGGATGTTCGGCAGTGCGTTCGCCGCGCTGAAGCGCGTGCGGCGAACCGCAGCGGTCCGGCCCCCGGGGGCTCGCAGCCCTCCGGCACCACAACTCGCCCAGGCCCTGATGGCGGCGCTGATCGCCTACATCGTGGGTGGGTTCTTCCTGGCGCTCGCATACCACGAGTTGTTGTACACGCTTGTGGCCCTGATCGCGGCGCTCCAGAAAGTGGCAGCGCCACCACTCCTCCGGCGGGTACCGCTAGGGCCGCAGGCCAGCGCGCGATACGGTCCTACGATTCAGCGCGCCTGAGCCGCGCGACCTGCCTGTACGCTCCATCGAGCTTCCGCCCGATCGCGTCCCACGCGTAACGGCCCACCACCAGGTCGCGCGCCGCCTGCCCGAGCCGCTTTCGCAGCGGGGCGTCCCCCTCCAGTCGCCGGATCTGCGCCACGAATTCGCCCGGGGTCTCAGCGCGCAGGTAGTGCCGCCCGTCCTCGACGTCGAGCCCCTCCACGGCGAGCGCCGTGGCCACGAGCGGTTTGGCCATGGCAAATGCGTCCAGAATCTTGAGCCGCGTGCCACCACCATCTCGGATCGGGCAGACGTAGATCGCAGCCGCATCGAGATAGGGCCTGACGTCCTCGACACGACCCGTGACCAAGACGCGCCGATCCCGCGCTGCCTCCTGCAGCTCAGCCGGAGGATCACGTCCGACGAATGTCACGTGCCGGCGCGGATCGTCTTGCAGCAGGGCGGGCCAGACCTCGCGCAGGAAATAGCGGACGGCCTCCTGATTGGGATACCAGTTCAACGTCCCGGCGAAGACCAGCCCCCCGGTGTCTGATTGTCCTGTGACCCCGGGGCGGAAGTAATCGACGTCGACCCCGTTTTCGATCACGCACGTTCGTGCGGCGGGCGCGATCTCGCGTAGACGCGCCGCATCGAGCTCCGAGACGGTCAGGTTTACGGCCACCGCAGCGCAGACCCGGCGCTCCAGTCGCTGCAGCTTGCCGGCGTCCCGACGGAAATAGAGGCGGCGGAACGGATGCTCCTCTCGCTCCGCCCGTCGATGCGCCAGCTGCGATTCCACATTGTGATGGTTCAGCGCGACCGGCACGCCGTCGAACGGGGCGACGTACGGCACCAATCCCACGGTGTCGACG
>Ga0075424_100000292_pt1 | contig 36767 bp, 36 predicted proteins | sample SoiMethybrSBSTD3_FD_75301 | JGI IMG/M metagenome (GOLD analysis project Ga0075424, IMG submission 75301) | Bulk soil microbial communities from a Populus tree surrounding site in Tennessee, USA - Soil MetaG P. TD hybrid SBSTD3 | ecosystem: Environmental > Terrestrial > Soil > Tree plantation...
CCAAGCCCGGGCGATCAGTCCCCTCGACTAGCAGCGCCGGAATGTTCGAGGCCGCGAGGCCAGCTGCCTGGGCGGCCGCCATTGCCTTCTTGCCGGAAACCGGGAACAGCTCGACGGCCCCTCTACTCTCGTCGCCCGGAAAGCGATAAGCCATCAGGACTGTCAGATCCGCGCGGGCCCCCGCCATCGGTTCGAGCACGTGGGCCAGCATCCCCGGCCGGTTCTCGATCTCGCGCCGCCAGAGGGTGATCTCTTTGACGTTCACAGCCATGGCGTTTCTCCTCTTTCTCTATTTTGCGCACCGCCGAGTAACGGCTTTTGCGAAGGAACTCCTCTGAATTGTTGGCATGCAGCATGTGCCGCACGATACTCGTGTTGAAAGAGGTCCGCCGCTTCGGTCAGTGAGGCACGATCGGAGGCCCGCGAGAAATTCAGGATATCGCTCGTTACCGGCCGCGCGCGCGAGGGATCGTGATTCTGTGCGGCGGTGGACTCAGGCGTGCCGACGCTCGGGGCGCCCGCGCTGGCGAGCGTCAACCCGGCCGCGAACGTCACCATCAGGCGTCTCCGGACGGTCATAGCCCTGTCGGGTTATCGACGGCACGGATTCTACTACTTCACTGCCGCTCGCCGAACCAGTAACACAGGCCGTCGGGCGCAACGACATAGAAGACTCTCCACGCACTATCCGCGTGCTGCTCGGTGTCGAACTCCGAGATTTCCTTCTGCAGCCCGTTGGCTTTGAACTCCGAGAACAGCGCGTCGAGATTCGTCACGTGAAACGCACACCCGTCCCGCGACGAATCGCCGCCGTTTTCCGCCAAGCGCATCCGCACATGATCGCGCGCCAGCTCCGCGGACCTGTGCGGCGCGTCGTTCCGCGAAACAACACGGAACCCGAGCACCGTTTCATAGAACGGCAGCGCCGCCGTGAGATCCCCGACAGGGAGATTCATGTTGTCCCCCTGATATCCGAACGCCTTGTCCAGCATCCCTTTCATTCTGTTCTCCCACGCCTGATTCGAAGATTCCAGATTGCCGGATTCCCGATTGCGGGATTCTTGATTGTCGGATTCCCGATTGCGGATTCCCGATTGGGGATTGGTGATTGACGCTCTTATCTGCCAATCGCGAGCCGATTCGCCAGACTCGCCGGCAATCCGGCGTTCAGAATCCGCCGCTGCGCAGCGTCTACAGGGTAGGCCACGCGGCGCAGCACCAGCGACGGCGCGTCGGCATCATAAATCCCGAACGCCGCGCGCGGATCTCCATCGCGCGGCTGGCCCACCGAGCCGACGTTCACGAGATAGCTCAATCCGCCTTCAATCGGGAGAGTCATCAAGTCCGATCCCTGTGGCATGAATCCGTCGAAGACCTCGACGCCGCGGCGAAAGACGACGGGCAGGTGTGTGTGGCCGAAGAGGCAGACCTGCCGCGTCAGCGCGTCGAGCGCGCGCGACGCGTCGTCGCCGTCGAAAATGTAGTGGTCCTCGTCGAACGGAGCCCCGTGGCAAATCTCGAGCGCGTCGTCGATGACGACCGGCCCCTGCGGCAGCGCGCGGAGATACTCGCGATTGTCTGTCGACAGCGCTTCGAGCGTCCACAATGCCGCCATGCGCGCAACGTGGTTGAACGAGCTGCCATCATCCAGGCCGCTGCCCGCCTTGTCGTGATTGCCGCGAATGACCACGAGCGGGTCCAGCGCGCGGATGCGATCGATCACGGCATTCGGCTCGGCGCCATAGCCGACCAGATCCCCAAGCACGATGACGCGGTCCCATGTGCCCGACGGAGCGGCCGCGAGGACGCTCTCCAGCGCGTCGATGTTGGCGTGAATGTCAGAGAGGACGAGGTAGCGCACTGACAGCTTCCATTATGCGCTCGGCGATCGTCTCGGGGTGCTCGCCGCGCGCGTCGACGCGGATGCGCGCGTTCGCATAGCCGGCTTGTCTGACCGCGAACAGCCGCTCCATCTGCGCGCGATCCGACGCGAGCGGTCGACGTCCGTCGGCCGGCAGCCGGGCGATCACCTCTTCGAGCGGGATGTCGAGCCAGACCGAAACGCCGTCCATGTTGATGGCGGTGCGGTTTTCGGGATCCATGAACGTGCCGCCGCCCGTCGCGACGATCACATGGCGGAGAGGGAGCAGCATACGGAGGATGTCGCGCTCGAGCGCGCGGAAGTACGGCTCGCCGTTCTTCGCAAAGATCTCGGCGACCGTGCGGCGCTCGCGCGCCTCGATCAGCTCGTCGATGTCTTCCGCGCGCCACCCGAGCCGCGCGGCGAGCGCGCGCGCGACGGTGGTCTTGCCGGCCGCCATGAATCCGACCAGGTAGATCTTGTCCGGGGTCACCGCGTGAGTCGCGCGAGCTCGTCGAAGAAGCCCGGATACGACACGTCGACCGAGGAGGCGCCGCCGATCGTGGTGCGGCCCTGCGCGCGCGTGGCGGCGATCGCGAACGACATTGCGAGCCGGTGATCGCCGGCCGCGTCGACGGCGCCTCCGGTCAACGGACGCGATTCCAGCGTGAAGCCGTCCTCGTATTCGTCGACGTGCGATCCCATCGCGCGGAAGCCCGCCGCCAGCGCCGAAATGCGGTCGCTCTCCTTCACGCGCAGCTCGCCCGCGCCGCGCACGGTAAAGGTGTGTCCGGGCGGCATCATCGCCGCCAGCGCGGCGAGCGCCGGGATCTCGTCAATGACCAGCGGCGCTTCCCACGGCTCGACCGTGAACGATTCGCTGCTGGCGAACGCGAACCGGACGGCGCCGACACGTTCGCCGGCCGATTCATGCGTTCCCGAGAGCTCGACCGAGACCCCGGCGCGCCGATAGACGTCCAGCACGGAGATTCGCGAAAGATTCAGGCCGACGCCGTCGATCTCGATCGACGATCCCGGCGTTCCGCCCGCCAGCGAGGCCCAGAACGCCGCCCCGGAAATGTCGCCGGGAACCGTGAGCGCCTGGGCGCACAGCCGTTGCCCGCCGCTGACCTCGATGCCGTTCTGATCGCGCACGACGGTCGCGCCGAACGCCTCGAGCGCCCGTTCCGTATGGTCCCTCGTGGGGATAACTTCGACGACGCGGGTCCGGCCGGAAGCATGAAGGCCGGCAAGGAGCACTCCGCTCTTGACCTGGGCGCTCGGCACTTGCGGCTCGTGAGTGATTCCGCGCAGCGCGCCCCCCTCGATCGTGAGCGGCGGACGGCCATCGTCGGCGTCGATGCGGGCGCCCATGCGGGTCAGCGGCTCGACGATCCGGCGCATCGGGCGGCGTCTGAGCGAGCTATCGCCCGTGATGACAGTTTTGAAGCTGTGGCCCGCGACGATCCCGGACAGGAGCCGCATCGTCGTGCCGGAATTGAGGGCGTCGAGCGGCGCCGCCGGCGCGCGAAGGCCGCCCACGCCTCGTCCCGCGACGAGCAGCGCGCCGTCCGGGGACCGCTGAATCGCGACGCCGAGGCCGCGCAGGCAATCGAGCGTCGCCGCGCAATCGGCGCCCGGCGAATAGCCCGTGATCGTCGAATCTCCGTCCGCGATCGCCGCAAGCATCGCGTAGCGGTGCGAGATCGACTTGTCGCCTGGGACGCGCACATGCCCCATCGCTCGTGAAGTCGGGACGATGGTGTAGACGTCGGTCGGCGTGCGGAGCATGGAAGGCAATATATAGTATGTTATTCAGTCGCGTGCCGGTTCAGTCCCCTTCTCCCCGCAGGTTCGCCTCGAGCGCTCCGGGCGCCGCGGCGCAGCCGTCCACCGCATGTTGAAGCGCGGCGGCACCGTTCGACTTCAAATCCACAGCAACTTCGACATGGTGGATTTCGTGCAGGTGATCAGCGATCGCGTCGGCCAGCTCGCCGGCCTCGACGACGACACCGTGCACTGGATCGGCGTCGCGGTGCGCGAATCGGTCATCAACGCGATCAAGCACGGCAACCGCGAGGACTACGGAAAGATCGTCACCGTGGAGTTCACATTCAGTCCGACCGTCGATCCACACGAGCTCGTCGTGCGCGTGCTGGATCAGGGCGAGGGGTTCGAGCCCGGCGAAGTCGCCGATCCGCTCGCGCCGGAAAACATCCTCAAATCGAGCGGCCGCGGCATCTTCTTCATGCGCAGCTTCATGGACGACGTCGTGCTCCAGCGGGCAGCGGGAGGCGGCATGGAAGTGCGCATGACCAAGAAGCTGACGGCCGGTGGCTGATCCGCTTCCTCCCGTCTTTCTCGCCACCGCGGTCGAATCCGTCATCCGCGCCGGGGACGTGCAGATGGCGTTCTTCGGCGGCGACCTGCACATCAGCAAGAAGGGCGCGATCGATCTCGTGACGGAGATCGATCTGCGGGTCGAGCGGGAGTTCCGCGCGCGGATCGCCGAACGATTCCCGGATCACGTCGTCCTCGGCGAGGAATTCTCCAGCGCGTCCGATCTGACCGCGATTCCCGATTATTGCTGGGTGTTCGATCCCGTTGATGGGACGACGAACTACGCGCATGGCCTGCCGATCTTCTGCTCGTCGCTGGCGCTCGAGATTCGCGGCGTGCCTTCGGTCGCGGCCGTCTACGATCCGAGCCGCAAAGAGCTGTTCACCGCGGAGCGCGGTCACGGCGCGTGGCTGAACGGGGCGCCGCTTCATGTCTCGCGAGCTGCCGCGATGATCGATTCGCTGCTGTGCACGGGGTTTCCATACAGCGTGCAGACGAAGGGGGAGACGCTCGTGCGCGTGTTCGCCGAGTTCCTGAAGGTCTCGCGTGCCGTCCGGCGGCTCGGTTCGGCGGCGATCGATCTCTGTTATGTCGCGGCGGGCCGCTTCGACGGCTTCTGGGAGCACGCGCTTCATCCGTGGGACGTGGCGGGCGGCGCGTTGATCGTGGAGGAGGCAGGGGGCCGCGTCACGGATCTCCGAGGCGGGCCATTCAGCTCGCGCGAAGGCAGCGTGATCGCCACCAACGGACTGATCCACGACGCCATGGTCGAGACAATACGCGCCGCGTCGTCGTAGTGTCCACCTTCAGGTGGACCAGTTCAGTGCCATCCGTCGTGGACACTTTGCCCACCGCGTAAGACACCACGAGCGTGTTTTTCAAGGAACTCCACGGCTTTTCGCCTGATGACGTGGCATTGTTCATGCTGCCCTCGGAGGCGCAGTGAAGCCAGCACGTTGTCGGGCTTCACGAAACGGAGCATCTCATGATGAAACGTCTGTGGCTGCAAGGTGTGCGGTATGCGACGGGGCTGGCCACGGCAGCAGCGATACTGGCGCCGGCGGCCGCGCAGGCGCAGATCCGCCAGGTGCCCTCGACCGAGCATCGTCAATCGATCGGCTTCACGGCCGGTGGATTCTTTCCGAAGGGGGAGGACTCCCGCGTCACCGGCGATACGGTGCTCGCCGACCTCGACGACCTGCTCTTCCAGATCAAAGACTTCACGGGTGGGTCGTTCAGCGGCGAGTGGCTGTACTCGTTCGGCGAGTACGTCGAGAGCGGCGTCGGCGTGGGCTTCTACCAGCGATCGGTGCCGAGCGTGTATCGCGGCTTCGTCAACGCGAACGGTACTGAGATCGACCAGAACCTCAAGCTCCGCACGGTGCCGGTGACGGCCACCGTCCGGTTCCTGCCGATCGGTCACGGGAGCGTCGAGCCGTACGTCGGCGCGGGCATCGGGATATTCAACTGGCGGTACTCGGAAGTGGGCGATTTCGTCGACAGCTCGGATTCGTCGATCTTCAGAGCGCGCTACGTCGCCAAAGGCACGGCCGTGGGCCCTGTGATTCTCGCCGGCATCCGCGTGCCGATCGCGGATGTGTGGGACATCGGCGGCGAGGTCCAGTACCAGCGGGCCAGCGGGGACACGAAGCGTCAGCAGAGCCAGCTGCTGGGCGACAAGATCGATCTGGGCGGCGTCAACGCGCTGTTTACGATGCACATTCGGTTCTAGTCTTCAGCGGGGTTGCGCTCGATAGAGCGCGACCCCGCCGCCTTCCGCGACGCGTTCGAACCCTTCGAGAAACCCCGGGCGCCGCCGCGCTTCCTGGCACAAGGCATCTCCTCCTTCCGCCTGCTCCTCGATGGCGATCCAGCGGACGACCGTCTTCGGTTTGATCAACGCGAGCTTCCAGATGTCGCCATTGCCTTCATGAAGGAAGTCGTGAATGCGGAAGCCTTGCGCCGACAGATCGTGCATGTAATGAGCGAGCGAGCCCATGCTCATCATGATCGTCGTGCCGTCCCAGTGCTTGACGAGATAGTCGGTGACGGCTGTCCGTCCGACGCGGTTCACCGCGTCGCGCTGTGATTCCTTGACCAGCGGCGCGGTTCGATCGAGCGGATGCGCCTGCACGAGCGCGGCGCCGATCACGAATGCAGCGACCAACAGCCGCGCCGGCCGCCAGATCAGCCCTGCTCCTGCGCCGGCGAGCGCACCGCATGCCACGATGAGCGGAACATCGTAGCGAATGCGGAACGGGTGCCCGTGCAGGTACGCGTACCAGGGCAGGATGCCCGATGCGGCGAGTGCGAACAGAACGATCAGTGAGTGCCGACTCGTCGACGACCGGCCTGCGAACCCGAGCAGGATCAGCGCGGCACCGGCGTAAGCGCTCCACACCAGAGCAGAGCCCGAGAGTTGGTACAAGCCGAGCTTCAGCTGCTCGAATGCGGCCGACGGGTGACCGAGCGCTTCGGTGTTCTCAGGAACGAAGAACCCGCTGCTGACGAACCAGGCCCCGATCGTCCATCGGCTGTTGACGAGAAACACCGCGATGGCAATTGCTGCTGGCAGCGTCAGACGAACTGCGCCGGCAGTCGCTGTAAGCACAGACGCTCCGCGCCGCAGGAGCACAACGCCCGAGAGGACGACGATCGCGGCGGTGATTGGCCATGCTTCGTATCTCGTCATGCACGCGGCCGCGAGCGTCAAGCTGGCGGCGGTCGACGAGCGCAGCCCGTCGAGCCATTCGCACGTGAACATCACGGCGAGCAGCGTGGTCGCGAACAGCAGGGGTTCGGTCATCGGGGTGCTCTGCAGGTAGAGCACGTTCGGATTCAGGAGAATCAGTGCGGCGGCGGTGAAGGCTCCCATGATCGACCCGGTGGTCCGAATGATGAGCGACGCAACCGCCCAGATCGCGATGGCAAGGCTGAGCACTGAGAGCGCGATGGCGGACGCGCCGGTGCGATACAGCCAGTCGTTCTGCACGGGGATCATGTTGAGGACGTGCGGCAGCGGCAGCCACACGGCGCCGACCTGCTGCCAGCCCGGCAACAGGCTGTCAATGATCCGGCGCGCGACGACGAGGTGCGCCCGCGCGTCGTAGTGGCTGAGCGAGAGGCCGGCCGATGCGTAGTAGAACGCGGACGCCGTCCCGATCAGGAACGAGGCGGCGGCGAGGAGCGGGGCGGCTCGATGACGCTGCAGGTTTCTTAGTCTACACTCACCGGCATGCGCCGTCTGGTTGAACGCGTCAAGGGGTTCGCGCTCGCGCTTGGCGGGCCGGGCGTCTTTCTGATCGCGTTCCTCGATTCCTCCTTCCTCTCGTTTCCTGAAGTCGTCGATCTGGTGATCGTCGTCGCGATCACCGCGGAGAAGGGCCGGATCATTTTCTATCCGATGCTGGCGACGCTCGGATCGACGGCCGGCTGTTTCGTTCTCTACCTGCTCGGCGTCAAAGGTGGGGAGGCGTTCCTGCGGCGGCGCATGCACGAGCGCCACGTCGACCGGGCGCTTGCGGTCTTCCAGCGCCATGGGCTGCTGACGATCATCGTCCCGTCGCTCCTTCCTCCGCCGTTCCCGTTGAAACCGTTCGTGCTCGCCGCCGGCGTCGCGGGCATCCGTCCGCTCGATTTTCTGCTTGCGGTTGCGCTCGGACGAGGCATGCGCTACTACGGCGAAGGACTGCTGGCGTTCTTCTATGGGGAGAGGGCCGAGCAATTCATCATGAAGAATGCCGCGCCGGTGTCGCTCGTGTTGGCCGCCGTGATCCTGACGGCGGGCGTCGGCTGGATTTGGTTCCAGAAGCGAAGGCGTTTATAATCAACCGTTTAGCTCACAATCCCATGCTGCCTGAGATCTCGGTAGTCATACCGATGCGCAACGAGTCGCCCAACGTGGAGCAGCTCTATCGCGAGCTGACCACGGTGCTCGGCGCGTTCGGGCGTCCCTACGAGATCATCGTCGTCGATGACGGAAGCACGGACGACACGTTTGCGAAGCTCGCGGACCAGCAGCGTCGTGACGGCAGGCTGCGAATCATCCGCTTCCGTCGGAACTTCGGCCAGACGGCCGCGTTCGCCGCCGGGTTCGCGCATGCTCGCGGATGGTACATCGTCACCTCCGACGGCGACGGCCAGAACGACCCGCGCGATATTCCCGGCATGGTCGAGATGCTCGAACGCGATCGGCTCGACATCGTCTGCGGCTGGCGCAAGGACCGAAAAGATCCGTTTCTCAATCGCCGGCTGCCGTCCATGATCGCCAACCGCGTCATTTCCTTTACGACCGGCGTACGCCTCAACGACTACGGCTGTTCGCTGAAGGTGTTTCGCGCGGAGGTCGTCAAGCCGATGAAGCTGTACGGCGAGATGCACCGGTTCCTGCCGGCGATCGCGAGCGAGTTCGGCGTGAGCATCGGCGAGAAGGTCGTCAACCATCGCGCGCGCGTCCACGGCCGCTCGAAATACGGCATCTCGCGCACGCTCCGTGTGGTCCTCGACCTGCTGACGGTCAAGTTCCTGAGCAGCTACTCGACGCGTCCGCTTCAGATGTTCGGCGGAGTCGGGCTTGCGATGGGCGTGACCGGAACGCTTGTCTGCTCGTGGATCGCGTATCAGCGATTCTTCGGCTTCGAATCGGCGAATCGTCCGATGTTCTTTGTCGGAATCTTCATGATCCTCGGCGGCATCCAGCTCGTGATGACGGGGCTGCTCGCCGAGATGTTGTCGCGCACGTATCACGAGTCGCAGGACAAGCCGACCTACGTCATTCGCGAAATCCTGGAATCGAAGTCGGTGGGCGGCGACGAGCCCGCCGCGGCGCACAAGAACGAGGTCGTCAGGGCCTGACGATGGTCCGCCACGCCTGTGCGCTCGCAGTCGCAGGCCTCGCTGCGGCAGTCCTCATTGCCGCGTGCGGTGGGTCCCCCAGCAGCCCGGGGCCTGTCGTGCAGCCACAGCCGCCGGCTCCGCAGCCCGTCGCGCCCGCGCCGCCAAACAATCCATCGGTCATCGAATCGATTGCCGCGAAAGGGCGCAGGCCGAAGGAGCCCGCGAACTTCGCCGATCTGGACGAGACCATCGATCTGACCGCAAAAGTGCACGACGAAGAGACGCCCGTCGAGGAACTGGAATTTCAGTGGTCGGCGCCGGCCGGCACGTTCGAGGGCTCCGGGCCCGGCGTGACGTGGCATGCGCCCGAGGACGCGGAAACGCCGAGGCCGATCGAGATTACGCTGAAGGTAATCGAGAAGTACGGCTATCCGGACGGGCCGAGGATCTATCAGCAGGACGTCTCAGCGTCGACGACGGTGTCGCTCCACAATTCGAAAGCGGAACTGGGCGACATGTCGCGGCAGTTCCTGCTCGATTTCTCGGATTCGACCATCCGCGATATCGGGTACATCATGCGGAACTTCCTGCCTGGATGTTATGGCACGGCCGACGAGACCGCACAGGTAACGGAGAACCGGCGCCGATATCGGATCATCGAGTCGCGCGTCGACGCCGCGGTCACTAACGTGAACTTCGGCGGCACGTGCCCGTACGAAGCGCGGCGCGGCGACGCCTGCACGGCCGTGCCGGTCTTCTGGAAATCGATCGACATGGACGAGCACAACGAGGTCAAGGCGGTCGGCGGCACCGACTGGCTGGCCTCGTTCTACATTCCAGACAAGCAACGCTGGTTTCTGTGCGACAGCTCGTTCCAGGGCCACCAGGCCGCCCACAGCACCTTCATCAAGTAAGCCTCGCGGTTCACGGCTCGCGGTTCGCGATTCGGCTCGCGCCAGATCAGCGGCGCTCGCGTGGAAACGGAGACGGGAAGGTCAGCTTCTGGTTGATGTAGCGTTCGAGCGCGGGCGTCTGTCCCTGTACGCGCAGGTCCGTGAGCCATGCGTGGGCAGGGTCCGCTGACGACAGTTCCAACATCAGGCGGCTCGCTCTTGCGCCGTCCGGCAGAACTCTCTCGATCTCGATCGCGCGGTCGCGATCGAGCTGGAACGACGCCTCGTGCACGACGCGATTGTCCGAAGTCGCGAGGGTGATCTTCAGCGATGCTGGCTCGCTGGTGCGCACGGCTTCCATCGTCACCGCCCGCACGAGCTCGTCGCTGCGAGCGAAATCGACGGCGATGGACAACTTGCCTGTGTAGGCAAGCTCGCTGGTCTGGTCCTTCAGAAACTTCAACCTCGTCTGATATTCCGAGGGCTGCACGGTCGCGCCATCGATGGACACCTGCCGGAGATACGACACGTGCGCGACATTCTCCGTGAACGCCTGCGGATTGCTCTGATATTCATCCGCCGGTTTTGCGGTGCGCTCGTAGATCGCGTTCTGGCGGTCGCGATCGAGCTGCACGAGCTCGTAGTAGCCGCCGAAGAGCGCCGCGGGAACCGCTTCGTGGTTGGCCCTGACGAGAATGTCGGTTCGCGACAACACGAACCGCACGTTGTCGTACAGCAGGTATGCCTGGCTGGCGCGCAGCTCGCGCGTGTTGGTCAGCGGCGCATAGCGGCCGACTTCCGTGAAATAGAGGTCCGTCGTCGGCAACTCGGCGTAGAAGCGCGAGCAGATGCCGAGATCGTCGATGTTGTTCAGATCGAGCATGAACGGGATGAAGCCGGCCTGGTTGTACGCGACGACCTCGCCCGGCCGCATCAGTTTTCGCCCGGCTTCGTAGAGCCCGTAGTACGGCCAGAAAAAGCGATGGAGATCTCTCGAGGGGGTGCGCAGAAACGCCTCGACGTGTTCAGTCTTCTTGTACGTGTCGACGAACCTCGACGCCATGAATCCGAGGAACACGGTCGAGACGATTGCGAGGACCGCAACCGCATGCGGCCTGCGGCTCGCCAGTGGATTGAGCGCCACGGCGATGAGCACGGCGACTGCCGGGATCAGGCTGACGAAAAACCGGAACCCGAACATCCAGTCGCCGACCAGCGAGACATACACGAAGAGCGCGACGGTTCCGAGAAGCAGCCGCCGCGACAAGCCTCCGGATCGGAACGCCGCAATCGCGCCAAGCACGATCGCACCCGCCACAGGCCAGCCGTACACGTCGACGAGTTGGTGCAGGTACGATTCGTCGGGCGCTTTGACGACGAGATTCGCGTGCGGCTTCAGCTTGTAGAGGATCTTCGCTTCGAGCGGTGCAGGCAGAAGATCCCGGAAATACCACCAGCGCCACGACTGATACGCGATGAACGCCACGCCCACCGGCAGGACCACGTGTGTGAGCAGGACGCGGCGGCGCCGTGCGTCTGACGTCATGAGAAACGTTCCGATCAGCGCTCCGGCGTAGACGAACCCATCGATGCGCTCGAGGACGAGCAGGATTGCGGCTGCTGCCGCCGCGCCATCGGCATCGAAGATCAATGCGGCAACGAGAGCCGTCACCGTCAGCGCGAAGGGAACCGTTTCGAGCGATGAGCAGCTCCACACGGCGAGCGGCGGCGCCAGCGCGAGAAACGCCAGTCCGGTCATCGCCGCGGTGGCATGGATCCGGAGCCGCCGCAGTACTGCCCACACCAGCATGATGATCGCCGCGGCACAGACCATCGACCATGCCTTGCCGATGAAGAAGACCGCGATCTTTGGAAGGTGGAGCGCGCGCACCAGCGCCAGGATGAACGTCGCGACCCAGACGTGCAGGAAGTCCGAGTAGCCTTCGACGCGTCCTTCGATGGTGTTGTAGATGAGCCCTTTGCCGTGGAGGACGTTTTGCGCGTACACGTACGGAATCGCCTCGTCGTCCACGAAGAAGTAGAGGTAGTTGAAGGCGTGGATGAGGAACAACAGCAGCGCCGCGGCGGCGACCTTGATGGCCACCGGCTTTCCGCCGTTCATTCGTGCCCTTTCGGCCCGCCGACTGCGCCGGCAATGCAGCCGCTCACGATCCGTGCGAGCTGCTGGTCGCCTTCCGGCGTGAAGTGGATCGCGTCCGCTTTGAAGTAGCGGTCGTGCGCGCCTGGTAACGCCGCAAACGCGGCCGCCGCATCGCACAGGACTGCACCCGATTCGCGGGCGGCGTCCTTCGTAAGCTGCACGTACTGCTGATGGAGCGGGATCACGTCCGACAGCCGCTGAATGTGCCGCCGGAGCAGGTACTCGGGCTCGTGGCCGGCGACGTAGTTCGACGGCGCGGTGACCAACACGGCGACAATCCCAGCGTTCTTCGCGAGCGCCGCCATGCGATCGAGATTGCGCCGGTAGGAATCGGGCGGCACGCGGCTGGGACGATGATCGCCGCGCGCCGAGAGGCCGACACGCACCTTCAGCGCGGCCTGTGCAATGCGCGAATGATTCGCGAGCCAGAGGAACCGCCGCGCCAGGTGCAGATCGGGATCGGTCGGCCCGAGCGCCATCCAGTGATCGTTCCACCCGAAGAAGATCACGACGATTTTGGGATGGAGCGGGACGATGTCGCGCTGCAGCTGCACGAGACCTTGCTCGGAGGACCATCCGCCGGCGGCCAGATGCAGGCCGGTCTTCACGGGCGCGCCCTCCGCGACGAGCGCATCAATCGTGCGCGCGGGGTACGTGCCGAACTCGGTGCACGAATCCCCCATGAAGATTACGTCAGGATGGGCCTGCCGCGCCGCCAGGAGCTTGTCGCGGTAGTCACGCGTCACCCAGAACAGATCCGGATCGTCGGCGTAATTGGAGGCGATTGTCTGCGGATCGGGCCATCCGAACTGCACCGTCGGCATCAGGTGGTATTCGAAGCGGGCGAGCCGCAGCGCGCCTTCGACGACCGCGAGCGACAGCACGATCCCGAAGAGCGCGAGCAGCGCTCCGGCACGCCACGAGACGCGCGCAACGGGCGGCGCCGGACCCCGCTGGGGCATCAGAACAGCGTGTAGATGAACGGCGCGACGCCGGTGACCTGCCCGACGATGAGGAGCACCGCGACCAGCAGCAGGACGGCGACAAACGGGATCAGCCACCAGAGGCGCCGCGCCCAGAGGAACTGAAACAGCTCGCCCACGGTGCCGGCGCCGCCGGCCACATTCCGGAGAACCTTCATGGCGGAAGGTTGGATTATACCGGACGGCGCTGAATTTCTCCATTGAAATTGCCGGGCTGGCAGCTTAATCTAATAGAAATTCACATGGCGAAGTCGACGCTGGCGCTCGCGCCGCGGCGCGGACGTCCGCGGAAGTTCACCGTCCCCGCGCGTCCGGTGACGCTCACGCTGCCCGAGCACGTGATCCGCGCGCTCGGCGCGATCGACGGCGATTTGAGCCGCGCCGTCGTGCGGCTCGCGCAGCCGGAAGTCGCCAAGCAGCCGCATCCACCGGCGGAGCTCGCGACGTTCGGTCCGCGCAGCGTGATCGTCGTCAACCCCACGCGCACGCTCGAGCGGCATCCGGGCGTCATGCTCGTCCACCTGCCGGACGGCCGTGCGCTGATCTCGTTCGATCAATCCATCACGCTCGCGGGCCTCGAGCTGATGATCGCGGATGCGCTCGAGGATCGCGCGCTGCCGCGCGGCGATCGCGAGGTGCTCGACGCGGTGGCCCAGATTCTGCGCACCGCGCGTCGGTCTCCATACACCACGCTCGCGCAGCGCAACATCATCGTCGTGGAAACCAAACGTCGGACCCGGAATCGGAGGACTGCTTGAACAAGGGAATGATGCTCGGACTCGGAACACTGGTGACGGTGACGGCGGCCATTGGCGCGTGCGGGGGCGGCAAGGATTCGCCGGCATCGCCGACGCCGGTCGCCGCGACCCTGACCGCGCCTGCGCTGGATTCGCCGGCCATGAACGAGCAGCTCGATACGCTGCGTCCGACGCTGACCGTCAAGAACGCGACCGCCGACCAGACGGGCGCACGCACCTACGAGTTCCAGGTCTCTGATTCCACGACATTCACGAGCGCGCTGACGTCGGAGATCGCCGGCTTCGCCGCGACAGTCGGCAAGAGCGGCGTCACGGAATCGCCGGGCGGGAAGACGAGCTGGACACCCGACACCGACCTTCAGCCGACCACCGTGTTCTACTGGCGCGCCCGCGCGATCCAGGGATCCTCGACCGGTCCGTGGTCGGAGGTCGGCAAGTTCCGATCGCGGCTCGTCGGATTCAGCCGCGCCGGCGAACTGTACGATCCGCTGATCCACGGCGAGACGGTCGGGCAGATCATCGGCGACACCACGTGGCTTTCGGGTCAGGGGCTTCGCCTCAACAATGGGTCGAGTTACGTGAAGTATCTTCTGCCCCAGACCGTCACGAACGGGGAGTTCTCCATGGATGTCATGGGACTCCGCGCGAACGGCCCCGGAGACAAGGCGAAGGTGTTCGGGATGCAGGAAGGGCAGGACGACTTCATCACGAATCGCTATCGCGTCGACATCCAGTACCGGGGCGTCAACGGCGTGCCGCCGAACTCGATTACCTTCCGCGCGCTCTACGGATCGGCCGAAAAGTTGTCGGTTCGTTACGAGCCCGACACCGCTACGCGTTTCGCGTCCGTGTTCCCGCTGGATCCGTCGACCGTGTACCACTGGAGGGCCACATGGGGGAGCGAATTCCGCGTCACCGTGCTGACAGGCGGCACGAGCGGATCCGTGCTGTATAACGTGGGCATGCCGTCGCCCAACGGCCAGTACGCGCCGAATCCTCACTACGCGTATCTTGGCGCCCCGGTCGGCCGCAGCGGCGGTGAAGCGGCAACGATCCCCGGCACGATCTACAGGAACGTGTGGCTCGGCAATCACCCAAGGCCCGACTCGCTCGGGAGTGCGTTACAGTAGCCCGACTGGCGGCTGGCGACTGGCGGCTGGCGATTTGCCGACGGCGTGAGTCAGTAACACGTGCACATCCTCGGACTCTCGTGCTATTTCCATGACGCAGCCGCCGCTCTCCTGACCGACGGCCGGCTGATCGCCGCCGCGGAGGAGGAGCGGTTCAGTCGTATCAAGCACGATTTCGGGTTTCCCGAACGCGCGATCCGCTTCTGCCTCGAGCGCGGCGGCATCGCAGGCGCCGATCTCGACTACGTCGCGTTCTTCGAAAAACCCTTCGTCAAGTTCGAGCGAATCCTGCAGACCGCGCTTGCGACGGCCCCGCGCTCGCAGGCGGTCTTTCGCAAGGCCATGACGACGTGGATGCTCGACAAGCTCTGGGTGAAGAGCCGCATCAGGGACATTGTCGGCATCGCTCCGGACCGCATTCTGTTCGCCGAGCATCATCAGTCGCACGCCGCGAGCGCGTTCTTCTGCTCGCCGTTCGACGATGCGGCGATACTCACCGTCGACGGCGTCGGCGAGTGGGCGACCGCGACGTTCGGCCAAGGGCGTGGAACGTCTCTGACCGTCGAGTCGGAGATCCGCTTCCCGCATTCGCTTGGCCTCCTGTATTCCGCCTTCACGGCGTTCCTCGGGTTCGAGGTGAACGAAGGGGAATACAAGGTGATGGGGATGGCCCCCTACGGCGTGCCGCGTTATCAGGACAAGGTCTGGAAGCTGATCGAGGTCGCGCCCGACGGCGCCTTTGCGCTGAATCTCGAGTACTTCTCGTTCCATTACTCGCCCACACGCACGTACAGCGCGAGATTCGAAGAGCTGTTCGGCGCACCGCGAAAGCCTGAGGCTCCATTCTTCACCGAGCTGTCAGGCTTCCCGTCGTATTTCGGGGAGAAGCCGTCGAATTACACCGCGCTCGCCGCCGAAAACCAGCACTACGCGGACCTCGCGGCGAGCATTCAGGTGGTGACCGAAGAGATCCTCCTGCGCCTGGCACGCACCGCGTGCGAGCGCGCGGCGACGACTCGGCTGTGCATGGCAGGAGGCGTCGCGCTGAACAGCGTCGCGAACGGTCGAATCCTTCGTGAAACGCCTGTCAGCGATCTCTACGTCCATCCCGCGGCCGGCGACAGCGGCGCGGCTGTCGGCGCCGCGTTGTTCGTGCAGCACCAGATCCTTGGTCAGCCGCGGCGCTTCGTCATGGAGCACGCGTACTGGGGCGCCGCGCCAGACCCCGATCAGATCCGCGCGACGGCGCGGTCGAGCGGCCTTCGCTCGGTGGAGTGCCGCGATGAGGACGAGCTCATCGATCGGACGATCGATCTCCTCCAATCCGGAAAGGTGATTGGATGGGCGCAGGGAGGCTTCGAATGGGGGCCGCGCGCGCTCGGCAACCGGAGCATCCTGGCGGATCCGCGGCGGGCGGACATGAAGGACATCGTCAACACGAAGATCAAGTTCCGCGAGCCCTATCGTCCGTTCGCGCCGTCGGTGATCGAGGAACGCGCAGCGGAGATGTTCGATCTCGCCGATCCGGCCCGGCACTATCCTGCCCGGTTCATGCTGCTCGTCGTGCCGGTGCGCGACGCGGCGAAGCCGCGGCTTCCCGCGATCACGCACGTCGACGGGTCGGCGCGGCTGCAGACGGTCGTGCAGGGTGCGAACCCGCGCTATCACCGCCTGATTCGCACGTTCGGGGAGGCCACTGGCGTGCCCGTCGTCCTGAACACGTCGTTCAACCTGCGCGGCGAACCGATCGTCAATACGCCCGCCGAAGCGTTCAGCACGTTTTCGAGGAGCGGCATGGATGCACTCGTGATGGACGATGTGATCCTGTATAAAGAATAGCGGCTGGCGGCTGGCAACATGGCAATGACTACTCGCAGAACGCTCTGGGCTCGCTGGAAAGCGCTCGCGCATCGAGCGGCGGAAGTGCAGGCCAGTGTCGTCTTCTTTCTGCTGTATTACATCGCAATCGTGCCGATGGGGCTGCTGCGGCTGGGCGGACCGAGCGCGCTGAAGCGCTCGAATGGGACGCCTGTGTGGACGCCCCACGATCGATCTGCTGGCGACTTGCGCTCCTCGCGCCGGCAGTACTGAAATAGATCTGTGCGGCGCACCGACGGCCTGATGCTGATCGCGCTCCTCGCGCTCACGCTGACGCTGGCGGTCATCGGGATCGACTGGGGCCTGCCGTACAACTGGCACTCCGACGAAAAGGTCAATCTCGCGGCGTCGATGATCGATCGCCACACGGCGAATCCGGGCTACTTCGTCAACCCGACGCTTCACACGTATCTCGTCCTGGCGCTCGTCCGCGCGGCCTACGCGGTCCATCCCGGCACCTTCGTCCCGTCCGACGTCCGGTGGCACATCCTGTCGACGCGTCGGAACGCGCCAAACCGTGCCGTGACGTTCCTCGCGTATCGGCTCGCGCGGCTGCTCTCGGCCTTCTTTGCCGCGCTGCTCGTGTGGCTGCTCTGGATTCGCGGGCGCGCGGCCTTCGACGCGACGGTCGGACTCCTCGCGGCGGCGTTCCTCAGCGTCACGATGGGGCTGGCGAATCTGGCGCACTTCGCGACGCCCGAGACGACGCTCTTCTTCCTCGTGCTGGCCGCGCTGGGCAGCCTGGAGCGGCTAGGGGTCAGACCGGGGTCAGACCAGGGTCAGACCGGGGTCAGTCATGTGTCTGACCCTGGTCTGACCCCTTACGCCGTCAGCGGGGGGCTGATCGGCCTGGCCTGTTCGACGAAATATACCGTGTGGCTCCTCGGCGTACCGTTCGTCGCCGCGCACGTCGCCGCGCAAGGAGGCGTCGTGCGCGCAGTACGAGCGTGGTCGCCGATTCTCGTCGCCGTGGGGGCCGCCGCGATTGCGTTCGTCGTCGCGACACCCTACTCGGTCCTCGACGCCCACCGATTCCTCGAGGACATGTGGTTCAACTGGCTGACGGGTGCGCCGGCGGGCACGCTGGCGGGACAGCGCCGCAGCTGGGGCTCGTACGTTCTGATGCTCGGAAACGCGCTGGGCTGGCCGCTGTTGATCCTGGCGCTCGCGGGTGTTGCCATCACGATTGCGCGCGTCCGCCGACTGGATCCACGCGCGTCGGCGGCCGTGCTCGTGCACGGCACGTGGTTTCTGTCGTTCTGGCTGTTCTACGGCATCAGCCCGCACTTCGCGCTGCGATTCATCATGCCAATCGTCCCGTCGCTGCTGCTGCTCGGCGCGGCGGGAATCGTCCATCTCGCGCGCACGTCCCCGAACAGCCGGCGCGCCGTGGTGATCGTCACCGGTCTCGTGCTCGTCTATTCGATCGCATACACGGCGGCCGCCGACTGGAAGTTCCTGCGCGATCCGCGCTACGCCGCCGGCGACTGGCTGAAGGATCACATCGACGCTGCCACGACGGTTGGATTCTTCACCAACGAGTCCTATCTTCCGTATTTCGATCGTCCCGCCTTCCGCGTGCAGGTTCTCGACGTCATGTCGCAGTCGGGGATCGTCGGCGACGCGTTCGCCGAGCGCATCCGGGACATTCTGACGCGCGGCCCCGAGGTCATCGTCGATGCGAATTTCTATTACGACCGATTCCTCGAGGCACCCGACCGCTTCCCCGAACGCGCGGCATTCTATCGGAGCCTGCTCGCCGGTTCCGGCGCCGGCGGCTTCCGTCCGCTCGCGCGATTCACGATCCGAAGTCCGTGGTGGTTGAATCCATCGCCCGAGCTCGTCGCGCCAGACATCGTGGTCTTCGGACGCCCGGGCCTGCCCTGAGCGAGCCGATCACCCGGCGAGTCGAAGGGCCTTCCTTGAGCGAGCGGATATAATTGCGCGTGCCCCCGACAATCCCGGAGCCCGCAGACCGCGGCGCGCGGCAGCTCAAAGTCGTCCTCTTCTCGGGCGGCCGTGGTTCCGGAGTGCTCACCCGCCAGCTCGTGGGGAATCCCGCGATCGCCCTCACCATCGCGATCAACGGGTACGACGACGGCGCGTCCACAGGCGAGGTGCGGCGGTTCCTGCGCGACAGCCTCGGACCGTCGGACTTCAGGAAGAACGCGTCGCGGCTCGCGACGGAGCTCCGGTCCTGTCCGGCACCGCTCGTCGAGCTGCTCGACCTGCGCTTTCCGGTTGGATCCGCGGAAGGTGACGCGCGTCGAGCGTTCGCAGCCCTGCGCGGCGATCGCACGGCGGACGCGCCTGGCGTCCTCACGCTGGCGTCGCGACTCGACGCGGCGATCACGAATGGAATCGGCGCGGCACTCGAGGCATTCGAGCACCTGCTGATCGAATCCGGCGAGCCTTTCAATTTCTCGGATTGCAGTCTCGGGAACCTGATCTTCGCGGGTATGTACCTGCGGGCAGGACGCGACTTCAATCGCGCGGTCGACGACTACGCCGCGCTTCTTGGTCTGCCCGTCGGACTGATTGAGAACGTGACCGATGGTACGAACGCGTGGCTCGTGGGCATCGACGCGGCAGGGCGGCTGCTTGCGACGGAAGAAGAACTGGTCGACGGAACGCGGCCGCATCGCGTGGCTGACATCTTTCTGATCAACCGGCCGCTCAGTCCGGATGAACGCACGCGCTTCGAGCGCTCGTCGGATGATGCGAAACGGCTGCTCGAGAGCCTTTCCGTGCATCCGGCTCTGAACGGCAGGCTCGAAGCAAAGATTGCGGCCGCGGATCTGATCATCTACGCGCCCGGAACGCAGCATTCGAGCCTGTTTCCGTCGTATCTGACGCCGGGGCTCTGCGCAGCCATCGCCGGGAACCTCTCCGCGATCAAGCTGCTCATCACGAACATTCAATCGGACGCGGAAATCACCGGAAGCAACGCGGTCGACATCATCGATCGCGCCGTCTTCTACCTGAAAGAGAAGGGACGCGTCGAACTGCCGACGCCGTGCCTCATCACCCATTACCTGGTGAACGATCCGGAGCACGGCGACGCCGAGAAGCCGTACGTTCCGCTCGGCCCTCTGGATTCGATCGAGGATCCGCGCCTGGTCCGGATCGGCTATTACGAGGAAGGGGTTACGGGCCGCCATGACGCCGCGCGCGTGCTTGCGCCCTTCATCGATACGCTCCTCGCGCATGAGGGGCGCAGGCGCGTCGCGGTGCTGCTGCACGACGCGGGCTCGACGAACAAGGCGGTCCAGTCGATGCTCGAGATGGTGCGCGGCGGAATTGCGCGCGTGCCGCTCGACATCACGGTCTTCTACGCCGGCGATGAAGTGGACGGGCGGGTCGCGAGCCGTCTCCCGTTCGTCGTTACCCGGTTGCCTTCTGGCGACGCAGCCTTCGCGGCGGCGGCGAAGGGCGGCGGCTTCGACTACGTGGCGCTGTTCGAGTCGTCGGGCATGTATCGCGGCGAGGACCTCGTCGCGCTCGTGTCGCACCTGGTGGGCGGGCGGCTCGACGCCGTGTGGGGGAGCCGTCGATTGTCAGTACGCGACATCGAGGAATCCTACAGACTGCGATACCGCAAGAACGCCTGGCTCGGCGCGATCAGCTATGCCGGCAGCCACGTGTTGAGCCTCGCGTATCTCCTGTTGTACGGCCGCTACATCTCCGACACCTTGTCTGCGGTGCGCGCGCTCCGCGCGGCGGACGCACTGAATCCGTCGATCGATCTGACCGACAAGCGCGCGAATCATCGGCTGTTGTCCGGGCTGCTTCGCCGGCGCGCGGAGATTCTCGAAATTCCCGTGCGGTTCTTTCCGATCTCTCCCGAACGCGTCAAGCGGACGACGCCGCTCGACGGGCTGCAGGCGCTTGCGACGATCGTGTGGCGCCGCCTGACGCCGGACGGCGCAGACTCCGCCGACGCGGCGTCACCCTCGTCAATCGACGATCGAGCGGCACACGGCCACATTCGCAGTTCCCGCTGATGGCTGCGTCGCGACTGCTCGTGGTCCCGGCGGCAGGTCTGGGCTCGCGTCTCGGCGCCGCGGTGCCGAAGCTGCTGGTGCCGGTCGCCGGCGTGCCGATGATCGATCGCATCCTCGATCTCTATCGCGACCAGGTCTCACACGTCGTCGTTGTCGTAAATCCCCCCTCCGCGGCGGAAGTGCGGCGACACCTCGAGTCGCGGCGCGAACGACTGCGCGTCGATCTCATCGAACAGCCGGCGCCCACCGGGATGCTCGATGCGATACTGCTCGCGGTTGCGTCGATAGAAGGCGCGGCTGGCGCGTGGATCACGTGGTGCGATCAGGTCGCCGTGCACCCGCGTACAATCGAGCGGCTGGCGGCGCATACGGCTGAAGAGGCGGCCGTTCCATTCGTGATGCCGACCGTCCGGCGCGCGCATCCGTACATTCATTTCGCACGCGACCATGACGGCCGCATCACGCGTGTGCTGCATCGCCGGGAAGGGGACGAGATGCCTGAGGAGGGGGAGAGCGACATGGGGCTTTTTGCGATGTCGTCCTCCGTGTTCACCCAATGGCTGCCGCGATTCGCGCGCGACGTCGAGGTAGGCCGTGCGACACGCGAGCGGAATTTCCTGCCGTTCATTCCGTGGCTCGCGCGCACGCACGCAATCGCGACGTTTCCCTGCGAGGACCCGATGGAAGCGGTCGGCGTGAACACGCCGGAGGACCTCAGATTGGTCGAGCAGTATCTGGCGGAGAGGTCCGCCTGAAGGCGGACGCTGCACGAGTCCGCCTGAAGGCGGACGCTACGAAACCCATGTCAACGCTCTCGATCGTGATTCCGGCGTACAACGAGGAGCGCTTCATCGGCACGCTGCTCGAGCAGATCCGCGCCGTCGATCTCCAGCCGCTCGGAATCACCAAGGAAATCATCGTCGTCGACGACTGTTCGACGGATCGCACCGCGCAGATCGCGGCATCCGTGCCGGGCGTCACGCTGAAGCGGATGCCCGTGAACGGAGGGAAGGGACGGGCGGTCCGCGCGGGAATCGAGATGGCCACCGGCGACTATCTCATCATCCAGGACGCGGACCTCGAATACGACCCGAACGACTACGTGCCGATGTTGCAGGCGCTCCTGAGTGGCCGAGGCGACGTCGTGTACGGCAGCCGGTATCTCGGACGCGGACGACATGCGAACCAGTCGGTTGCGGCATATGTTGGCGGTCGATCACTCAGCCTGGCCGCATTGATTTTTACCAGACGCCATCTCACGGACACCGTCACCGCGCTCAAGCTCTTCCATCGCACGCAGATCGCGGCGCTTCCGCTCGAGACGAGCGGATTCGAGCTGGATCACGAAATCACTGCCAAGCTGGCGCGGCGCGGCGCCCGGATCGTCGAGGTGCCGATCCGCTACGCGCCCCGCTCTCGTGAAGAGGGGAAGAAGATCGGCCTGCGCGACTGGTTCATTGCGGTGCGAACGTTTCTCCGTTATAGGAACGGATAGTTCCGCCGGGCGCAGTTTTTGCTTCGCCGCTGGCTGTGCAGTGCTGGAGTATCTCGCGCATTCTCGTCATCGCTCTCGCACTACTGCCGGCCGCATGCAGCCGGCTCGACACGCGCCTCGACCAGCACAAACAGAAGTTTGAATCGCTCGGGGAAACGACCGCCGCAATTTGCGACGCGTGGCTGGGCGGCGATGTCTCTGGCACCTATGCGCGCACGGCGCTGGATCAGACATTCATGCTCGTCGAACAGGAGCGTACCGCCCTCGCGGCGTCTCCCGAGGCACTGCTCGATCCACGCGGAGCGGATCTATCGCAATCGGGGGAACGTCTCTCGCGCCTGATCGCGATTCTCATCCACGAAATCGAGGGAGCACACGACGCCTCCGTCCGACAGCTCCTCACCCGGATCCCGATGAGAGCGTCGAGGGGACAGTCGTGAGTGTCCTCGTCGATCTCATCCTCGGCGTCGTCACGAGCATCGGCGGCTTCGTCGAAGTTGGCTCGATTTCGACGGCCGCGCAGGCGGGATCGGAATTCGGGTTCCAGCTGCTGTGGGCGATCGCTGGTGCGACCATCATGCTCGCAATGCTGGCGGAGATGTCCGGCCGGCTTGCGGCTGTGAGCAAACGTTCGATCGCGGCAGCCGTTCGCGAGCGATTCGGTATCCATTTCCAGCACATCCCTCTCGGCGCCGAGCTTTTCATCGACGTTCTGCTCCTCGCGGCGGAAATCGGCGGCGCCGCGATCGCGGTGAAGCTGCTCACCGGAATCGGATTTCAATGGTGGATCCTGCCAGCCGGTCTTCTGGTGTGGTTGGTTCTCTGGTTCTGCGGGTTCAGCCTCATCGAATACGGCCTCGGACTACTTGGGCTTGTCACACTCTCATTCGTCACGTCCGCGTGGTGGTTGAAACCCGATGCATCCGATCTGGCGCGCTCACTCGTGCCGACGTTCCCGCAACATGATCGCGTCCGCTATGCGTTCCTCGCCGTCAGCATCCTTGGTGCGACGGTGAGCCCGTACCTCTTGAACTTCTATTCCTCGGGCACGATCGAGGAACAGATGACAGAGAAGGAGCTCTGGGTGAATCGCGTGACATCCTACATGGGGATGTGCTTCGGCGGCGTCGTCTCGATGGGGGTGCTCGTCACGAGCGCCATGGTCCTTGGGCCGCGACACATCAAGGTCGATTCGTATGAACAAGCGGCGCTGATGTTCGTTCCCGCTTTTCATCGCTGGGCGGTTGTGCTCTTCGCGGTGTCACTCGGCATCGGCTGCTTCGGCGCCGCCGTCGAGATCACACTCAACGCTGGATATGTATTCTCGCAAGCTCTGGGGTGGCCATGGGGCGCGAACAAGCCCCGGCGGGACGCCGCGCGATTCGTCGCCGCCTTCACGTTCGTACTTGTCGCCGGTGTGATCGTTGCAGTGCTCGGCTTCGACCCGCTGCGGCTGACGATGATCGCGCTTGCGTTGACGGTCGTGATCATGCCGCTCATCGTGCTACCGTTCCTCGTGCTCATGAACGATCCCACGTATGTGAAGGATCACACAAGCGGCCCTGTTGGCAACGGATTGCTGGCGGCTATCACCGTCCTCGCCGCCGCGCTCGCTATCGTGGTGATTCCGCTCGAGGTGATGGGAGGCTGACGTGGACGTCGTACGCGATCTCCTGGACAAGAAAGTCGCCGATCGCAACGGTCGCGAAATCGGGCGCGTCGACAGCATCGTTCTCGACATTCGTGACGGGGCGCCCCCGCGCATCACTGCGCTGGAGGTTGGTCCTGCCGTACTCGCCTCTCGCATCTCGCCGGTGCTGGGGCGCATCGTGTCGGGGATCGAGCACGTGTTCGGCGTCGATGAAGGGCGCCCGCTTCGCCTTCAAGTCGGCAAGATTCTCGACATTACCGATCAAGTCAACGTCGACGCGGCCGCCGGTCAGACGTCGGCCGCCGCCGTCGAGCAATCCCTGCGCCGGTGGGTCAGCCGCATTCCTGGATCGTCATGAATACCAGCAAAACGGACTCGTCAACCGATCTCAAGCCGAATGAAGTGCGTCTCGATCGGCTGCTCGGACGTCAGGTGCTCGCGCCGAACAATCAGTCGGTCGGACGGCTCGAGGAGTTTCGCGCCGAGAAGCGCGGAAACGGACTGGTCATCACGGAATACCTCATTGGCAGCGCAGGCCTTCTCGAGCGCCTCGGCATGACGGTCAAGCTTCTGTTGGGAAAAAGGGGAGGCGGTTATACCGCGCGCTGGGATCAGCTCGATATCAGCGATCCGATGCGTCCTCGTCTGACGTGTCCCGTGAGCGAGCTGAAAAAAGAGGGTAGCTAGCGCACGCGGTAAATCGCGACGGGATCCTCGGTAAACACCTTCTCGAATTGCGGCGACCGATCGAAGCTGATTCCCTGAGAGTACGCGCGGCGCTCGACCTCGTCGACATAGACGTAATCGACGCGCAGAGTTCGGGCGATGTCGGCAGCTTCGGCCGGATTGGACGTCGCGTACATCCGCCGCGCCAGATCCGACCGCTCCGCGTACTCTGGAATGTTCAAGAGCGAAATCGGCAGGCCGGCCGCCATTCGCCGCTCGGCGAACGACGGAATATTGCTCCAGGTCGACCGTTCGCGCGATCGCGCATCCATCTGCACGACCGAGGTCGGCGGAGTGCGCTCGCGCAGCCATCGATACGCGTCCTGCTGTTGCGGCGTGACCACGATGGTCCACGGGAACCCGGGGCCCATCGCGAGGTTGGTGGTGTCCTGCGCGTTGTATTCGTCGATGATTGTCGTCGGCGCGCCGGCGACGAAACAGAACACGACCATCGCTGCCGTAGCCCAGCGTCTGGCGCCTGTCGTACCGCCGGCGATGTAGCGCGCCGCGGGAGCCGCCAGCGCGACGATCAGCATCTGCCCCGCCCTGAATGCCATCCACGCGTGATCGACTGTCAGGCGCACGAAGTACATGAGGAAGAGCGCGATCGCCGCCAGCGCGATCGAGGGCACGAGCGGCCGCAGCGGACGCCCCTGCGCGGGCAGAAGCCCCGCGATGCCGATCAGCAATATCGGCCCGAGCGACAGCAGCAGCGTTTCGATCGGCTGCTGGCGCGACGCGCCGAGAAAACCGAATTGAAGGAATCCCCCCGCGCCTTCGACCATCTGGTTTGCGACGCACCATGCCAGCGCGGCGGCGACCGGGATCGCGGCGATCGCGTGGCGTGCGAGGACCGCCACCGCGCGCGGCGCCCGGACGGCATCGACGGTGATGGCGACACCATACGCCAGCGCAAAAATGCCGCCGACGAGCGGGTTGAACGCGGCCGCGCAGCCGAGCGCGATCCCCGCGAGGAGGATGGCGCCAACGGATGCGCCGCTGCCTGCGGCGGCGGCGACCGCAATCGCGATCAACCCGAGCGCGTACGCCATGGAATGCTGCGGCACGTACCACAGGCAGCGCTGGAGCCCATCGATGCGATGCCCGCCGAACGGAGGCCACGCCGTCACCGCGTCGATGTTCCAGTTGCGGAGCTCCGACAGCGGCACGCCGCGCGACCACAGCTTCCATGTTTCATACAGCCCTTCGGCGCTGGATGCGACGAGGGCGAGCGCCGTGGCAATGGCGGTCGGAACCGCACGACCAACGGCGCCCCACGCCGACAGGAAGACGGCCGACATCAGGAGCAGCCCGCTGAGGAGCGCGTTCGCCTTCAGACACAACTGAACGTCGCGCAGCGGCGCCGGCCCGGACTCGGACACGACGGCTGGGAAGAGGTAATAGGTCCAGTAGTAATGGATGTGGCTCGGGGCAGTGAAGGGACCTCGCGGAGACGCGGAGTACGCGAGATAGGGGTTGTGCGGCGGCATGGAGTACTTCGCAATCTCGGCGGTCAACGCGGTGTGCCACACGAAGTCCGCGGTGAAGTACGCGCGGTAATACCGGTTCCCCTGATCGTCGCGCTGCCCGACTCTCGAAAACGGTGGCGCCGCTATCAGCAGCGTAATGACCAGCACGCCGACGAGCGCGGCTGTTGCGCGGCGCGTCCACGGCGGAAGCAGGACGCACGGTCCCTCGCGCCGCGGCGTCAAGCCCCAGGTGAGCGCGGACAGCCCGATCCACGCGAGCACGAACGCGAGGCGAGAGGGCACATGTGCCGCGACAGGAAGCCACAGCGCAAAGGCGGTCAGGGCGTATCCGAGGAGCCCACCGGCAATCCAGCCGCCGGCGTGCCTGCGGCCGAACAGTGCGAAGCCGATCGGCAGACCCGCCGTGACGACACCGAGATATAGCAGCGCATACAGCGCCATCACGACGCCTGCGCCCCCGGCGTCGCCGGTGCGTCAGCGATCGCGTAGAGCACGCCGCCCGGCAGGCTGCCGATCACGCCCAATACGAGAAAGAGGATCGACAGCGCTGTCGCCGCTGCGGCGCCCACGCCGCTCGCGGCAAACAGCGTGACGAACGCGACCTGGGTCGTGCCGAGCCCGTTGATCGTGATTGGCACCTGCATGATGAGCAGGATCACCGGCATGATCGCGAAATAGGCCGTCAGCGGCAGCGCGATGCCGAGCGCTTCGCCGAGGCACCACGCCTGGATGATCCGGATGGCCTGGACGGCGATGGACATCAGCAGCACCCGCACAAGCGGACGCCGATGGTGCGCGTACCGCCTGACGGCATCTGTCAGCGACGCGGCGATGCGGCGGATCGTATTGGAAGGCACGAGGCTCGCGGTGCGGAGCATTGCCCCGGCCGCCCGCTCGCTGAAGATCACCAGCCCCGCAGCGGCGCACGCGGCGAACGCCGCGGTCAGCGCCACGACAATCCCGCGCGACGCGGTCTGCAGCGGCACCAGCATGAGCGCGACGGCGCCGACGATCACCATCGAGAGGACGCCGAGCACGCGATCCATCAGCACCGATGCGGTCGACTCCGCAAGACGCACGTCATGGCGGGACAGCGAGTATGCGCGGTACATGTCGGCCGCGACGCTCGGGATGAAATTGCTGACGAAGGAGCTGACGAAGAAGATGCGCATCACGCGTGCGACGCGCGGGCGCGAGCCGGGAGTCAGCGCGGCGAGCAGATCGATCCACCGCAGCGCCATCAGCGCGCGATCGACGAGCACCGAGGCCGCGGCGGCGGCGAGCCAGCGCCAGTCCGCGCCGGCGGCCGCGCGAATGACGTCAGAAGGATGTGCGAAGTAGAAAACGGCCGCGGTCAGGACCACCGCGACGAGGATTCGAAGAACCCTGGGCAAGGAAGCCGCTACCGCACTTGTTGCGGTACCGGCAGCGTGTCCAGGTGCCGGTCCGGATCTCGCTTCACCTGGTAGGCGCGTTTCAGGAATCTCGCGTAGGGAACGAACTGCTTCATTGCTCCGACGTTCACCTGGCACGGGCTGAGACACGTCGGGCAGACCTTGTTCTTCAGCTGCTCGCGGTGCAGCAGGTTCTCAGCCTTGTAGTACAGCGCGTCTGCAGGATCGTCGAGCACGTTGCCGATCTTGTCGGAGTTCTCGCAGTAATGCAGATCGCCGTTCGGGTTCAGCAGCAGCCCCTGGCTCTGGAACGGGCACGGCATAGTCCGCTTGTAGCCGTTGGCGATCATGTCGGCATAGTGCAGGTACAGGAACGACTGACCGCTCAGCACCGATTCTTCCTGGACGCGATCGAGGAAGAACTTCCGCATGAACTCTTCCTCGCGCTGCTTGAAGCCGATCGACTCTTCGAGCTCCTTGTTGTGCAGCATCGCGTCGGTGAACCGCAGCATGTTGAACACGACGTCGAGCCCCTTCGTGCGCGCCCACGCGAGGATGTTCTCGGCGTCGGTCAGGTTCGTCGCGAAGATCGTCGATGCGATGCCGAACGAGAAGTTGTCGTGCTTCTTCGCGAGCGCCTGCATCGCCTCGATCGTCTGGCAGGCTTTGTCGAAGCCTTTCTTCACGACCCGCACCTGGTCGTGCACGTCGCCGATCCCGTCGAGCGAGACGCGAATGCTGATCAGGATTCCTTGCTCCGCGCAGAATTCGACAATGCGCGTGAGCATCGGGATGGCGCGCTTCGGGGTCAGACCCGTCGTGTTGATGCCGATCTTCCGCAGCCGCGGCAGGTGGCGGTGGAAGAGCTCGACCATCTCCGGCAGGTCGTTGCGGGTCGTCGGCTCGCCCCCCGAGATGTTCAGGTTTTCGACGGCGCCCCAGAACGGGTTGTCCATGACGGGCTCGAGCTCCGCCAGCGTCATGTCCGATTTGCGATCGCCCCATTTCCAGTTGCTGCACATCGTGCAGCGGGCGTCGCAGACCCAGGTGCAGTTGTAGATGAGGACCGTCGGTCTGATGGCGTGAAGCTTCGCGCTGACGAACGTATTGACGAAATCGCGGGGGACCCCTGCCGCCGCTTTCGCGAGGTAATGCAGGCGGAAGGTGTTGGTGGCCATCAGTCGTGCGCCTTCAATGGTACACGCCTAAAAAACAGAAGGCAAAGGGTTTGACGCCCTTTGCCTTCCGGAATGGCGGTAGGGCGGGGCTTCAGCCCCGCCACGATTATTCGCCAGGGAACGCCGGCCGCGGTCCGGGTCCGGCGTAGACGTTCTTGTACGTTCCGCCAGGCAGGGTCGCGTCCATTGGGCCCGCTCGTCCGACCGGCGCGCCGAGATAGAGGAAGTGCGGCGTTGGGCGATACGTGCGGCCTCCCAATCCCTTCGTATTGCTGTAGAGTATCGCGCCATTCGGGCCGTCGAACCGCACTTCCATCGTGAAGGCGCCCCCCACGTTCCAGGCGACCCGCCAGAAGTACCAGCGCGTGCTGTCGAAGTTCTTCTGGACTCGATCGCAGTCCCGCGAGACGGCGTCGCCCGCGATCATGCGGCAGCTGATCGAGCCCGGGCCCCCGCCATAGTTTGCGCCCCGCAGCTCGCCGGTAAAGCGATACGAATTGGTCGTGATGTCGCTGTCGGCGCCCTGCTGCATCGAGAAGATCTTGCTCTTGTCCCCTTCGCTGCCTTCATCGGCGCCTTTCACCATCAGACCGAACTCACCGGCGGTGAGAGTCGTCGGCAACTGGTAGATGACGATGCTGTCGTGCCCGAGGAGCTTCAGTCCCTCGCTCGTCCACTGCGTGGGTCCGGAAATAACGCCGACGGTGCGTCCGCCGAACAGCGGATCGTAGAGCTCATTACCGCGGATGTAACCGCCGACGGGAGACTTGAACGACGCATCCGCCGACCACGGGCCGACCGCATTCTGGTATGCGGCCCGCGCCCGCCACGTGTAGGCCGTATCCGGGACGAGGCCTACGGACGGCGTGAACTGGACGTTGTTCGCGCCGCTGCCGGCGCCTCCGACGACGCCCGAATCGTACACAACCGTGCTGCCGCTGCGGATCTGGAACTGATATGACAGAGCAAGGTCCGCGAACTTGCCTGACGACTTGCCCGCAACGAGCACGACAGCGTCGGGCTGCGAACCATTGACGGGCGAGACCGGCGACGGAGCGGTGACTTTCAGCGTCGATCCGTCCGCGGCGGCTGCGCCGATTATGTCCTGTGTGGATGTGGGCGATGCCGGATTCGGCGACGACTTGGAACATGCGACGGCGAGCGCGAGTACAGCAGCCGCCGAGCAGAGAACGAACCTGTTCTGGTACATCAGAAAACCCTCGAGTTTGTTTTGGGGCCCGCTGGGATGAGCGCGTCGAAGGCTGCATAGTACTACAGGATCACAGCCTTGTCAGTACGTTTGCCGTGCTACCATTACGGAAATTTGGCGGCCGGAACGGCATCGAACCCAGCTCAACAGGAGAATACGTTTTGAAGATGATGAAAGCAGGCTTTCTGTGCCTCGTCTTGTGCGCGGCTGTTGCCCCGAGCGCACACGCGCAGATGACGTGGACCGACAAGGCGTTCGTCAACATCACCGGTGGCGCGCAGGCAGGCTCGCACACGGTGGCGACGTCAGCGACGTTCGATTTGTACGATGAGCAGGGCACGCTGAGCTCTTCACAGAAAGTCGGCAGCGGCGGACTCTTCGACCTCAGCGGCGGCTACAAGGTCCGGAAGAATCTCGCCGCCGGGATTGGCTACTCCTGGTCTGGCAGCAAGGCGGACGCCTCGATCACGGCCCTCGTGCCCCACCCAATCTTTACCGATCAACCGCGGAACGTGTCCGGAAGCGTGGCGGATCTGAAGCACACCGAGAACACGATTCATTTGTTCGCCGCGTGGATGGTGCCGGTCACCGACAAGATCGACGTGGGCATTTCTGCGGGCCCGTCGATCTTCATTGTCAGCCAGGACCTGCCCACCGCGTTGACGGTGACCGAACCTGGTCCCACCGTGAACCAAATCACGACGGACAAGAGCAGCAAGACCACCGTCGGCATCAACATCGGCTTCGATGTCGCCTACATGCTCAACAAGCGGTGGGGCGTCGGCGGACTCGCGCGCTACACGTGGGGATCGGTCGATTTGAAGAACGCCAGCGACAAACTCACGGTGGGTGGATTTCAAATCGGAGCAGGACTTCGCTTGCGGTTGCAGTAAGCACGTAGGACGTAGGACGTAGGACGTAGAAGGCCGGTGCGACGATGTCGCACCGGCCTTTGTTTTGGAACCCGACCAGCCTGCCTCGCCGAAGCTCACTGCATTGTGAGTCGTGAGCGAAAGGCGGGCGAACCGCCGGTTACTGCACTTCGCAGACGTCGACGCGGATGCCCGGATACGTACTCGGGCCATTCCACGCGGGCGTCTGCGCACCCTCTGCGTCGCCAAGAATGTCCCACTGCTTCTGGCTCGTGCCGGATCCCGAGCAGATGATGTCGCACGAATATCCTCCGCAGCTGCTGCCGCTGCTCTTGCGCAGGATGCCGAACGGTCCGCCCGAAATCCCATTCGCGTTGAGCGATCGCGCCACCGCGCGCTCGAATTGCAGCAGCTGGCCGGAGTCCATGTGGCCGTATTTCGCCCGCTCGCATTCGACGATCTTCTGCGGGCTGCTCGAGATGCACGGGCCTCCCGGTGACGGCGAGGGAGACGGAGATGGCGACGGGCCCGGCGAAGCCATGGCGAGGAAGGTCTGCGTTGCAGCCCAGCCGCTCGTCGTTTCGCCGTCCGTCGCGCGCGCCCGCCAGAAGTGCGGGATATCGTACGCGGTATCGACGGTCGATGTGAACGACGTCTGGCCCGGCGTTTCTTCGACGGTGCCTGCGGTGATCATCTTCGTGAATGCCTGGTCCAGCGCGACCTGGAACTCGTAGGACACGGCGCCGACACCCGCATTTCGGTCCGAGTCGTTGACCGTGAACGTCGGCCGCCGGGTCGTCACACGCTGGTTGTTGATCGGCGATGCGAGGCCCGGCGGACTCAGCACGGGCTTGGGCAGGATCTCGAACTGCGACGACCCGAAATCGCTCGAGTTCGCGCCATCGTCGGCCTTGGCCCGCCAGTAGTACGCGCGGCCGACCTCCAGCCGATCGATCTGGACGCTGGTGCGCCCGCCATCACCGGTCGGAACGCCGCTGCGCGCAAACACTTTCGAGCTGAAATTCGCGTCCGTCGCCACCTCGAACATGTAGGTGACCGGCCGGAGGCCTGTTGACGTCGCATTTCCGACGACAAGCTTGATCGGCTGCTGCGATTCCTTGTACTTGAAACCTTTTGCAGGCTCGATCAGCTGCGGCACCGTGATGCTGACGCCGGCAATCGGCCCCGCGACGGCAGGGCTGAGGGGGTTCGAGCTCTTTTCCGCTTCGCATCCGGCGAAGGCAACGCTCATGACGGCACAAACAGCGGCCGCGGTCATTTTGCGATTCATCGAAGTAACCTCGGGTCCGATTCGCAGGAGTTGCACCGGCAATACAGCCGGCTGCAGGCACACTATCGGCTCGAACCGGTCTTGCCTGCAGGGAGCGCTGGCGGGGAACGACTTCAGAATAAGCCCCGGGCGCTGCGCCCGTCAAGGCTGATCAAATCGGGTTTTCCTCTTCGAGCAGCACCGGATTGATGCGGGCCCTGCCCTGGCGGCCGATGTAGACGACGCCCCCGGAAAGCGAAAAGAGCATGATGAGCGCCGCGCCGACGAACGAAACGAGGAGCGCGGATTCGAGCGGAAGGCCGAGGCGGGTGAAATAGAACCCGAACGTCGCTTCCCGCACGCCGAAGCCGTTCATCGACACGGGCAGCATCTGCACGATGAACGTAATCGGCACGATCACGGCGAGCGACGTAAAACCGATCGGAATACCCATGCTGTGTGCGATCGCGAGGTAGAACAGCACCAGAATCGTCTGAACCGCCACCGCGCCGGAGAAGCATCCGCCCAGGGCCGTCGGCGTCTCGCGAAACCGAAGCAACGCCGACGTCAGCCGCGCGAGCCGCTCGTCGACCCACTCGGCATGGAGCAGCCGCAGGGGCTGCAGCAGGCGCGTGAACGCCTCGGGGAACACCAGCGCCAGCGTCGCGATCGTGGCGCCGCCCGCGAATGCCGCCCACAACATTCCGGCGCCCACCCCGCTTGCCGCGAACCGCGGACCGGCGGTCGCGCCGATCGCCGCCATCAGAATCAAGCCCAGCAGCCCGAGCCCGCGGTCGATGAGCACCACGGTGGTCGCAAGCGTCTTCGACCCTGCGGCCGGAGCCGTGTCGGCAATCCGGATGACATCGCCGCCGATGTTGCTCGGCAGGAAATTGTTGAAGAAGGTCGCGACGAGGAATGACGACGTGAGCGTGCCGAACCCGAGGTCGAGCCCCTGTGCTTTGAGCAGCAGGCCCCACCGCCAGACGCTGGTCAGCACCATCGCGAGATAGAGCGCGAGCGCGGCGACGAGCCACGCCGCCGACGCATGCCGCGCCACGGACCACAGCCGCGCGACATCGACGCGGGAAAACAGCACCCAGAGCAGCGCCGCGCTGACGGCTGCCTTGAGCAGCGCGATGATCACGCTGCGCGCGCGCGATCCACGCGGGTTTCGGGTTTCAGTCGTGACGTTCACGTGTCAAAAGGGAAGCAGGAAGTTTATCATGGAGACCGCACCGTGAAAATCCTGATGATTGCGCCGGAGCCGTTCTTCGAGCCGCGGGGAACGCCCTTCAGCGAGTATCACCGCATTCGCGCGCTGCTGGAGCTCGGCCATAGCGTCGATCTCGTCACGTACCCCTTCGGCCATGATGTCGCGATGCCGGGTCTGCGCGTCTTCCGATCGCTCCGCCCCCCATTCGTGAACGCCATCGGCATCGGGCCATCGTGGACAAAAGTTCCGCTCGACTTCTGCGTCGCGTGCACGTCGCTGCGCCGCGCGATGTCCGAGCGCTACGACGCGGTGCACTCGCACGAGGAAGGCAGCTGGTGGGGCGTGCTGATTGCCGCGTTCCTCGGTGTGCCCCACCTGTACGACATGCACTCGAGCCTGCCGCAGCAGCTCACGAACTTCTCGTTCAGCCGATCGCGCGCCCTGCGCCGCGCGTTCACGTGGCTCGAGCGCTTCGCCGTCAGGCGATCGAAGGTGGTTGTCGTGATTTGCCCTCACCTCGCCGACGTCGTGCGCGACATCGAACCTGCGGTCCCCGCCGTGTTGATCGAGAACGCACCCGGCTCCGGCGATACGCCCGTGGCGGGATCAGGCGCGCAGGTACGCAAGGAGCTCGGACTTTCAGATGGCACGCCCGTGGTGCTCTACACCGGCACATTCGAGCACTACCAGGGGCTCGATCTGCTCTTTGCCGCCGCACGCGGCGTGATCACGCGACGCCCGGACGCGCGGTTCGTGCTCGCGGGCGGACGGCCGGATCAAATCACCGCCGCCCGCGCCGAGGCCGAGCGAGCCCGGATTGCGGGCGCGGTCGTGTTCGCCGGGCAGCGTCCGGCCGACGAGATTCCAGGATTTCTCGACGCAGCCGACGTGCTGGTGTCGCCGCGCAGCACCGGCACGAATACGCCGCTCAAGATTTATCAGTATCTTCGCTCCGGACGTCCGATAGTCGCCACCAGGCTGCTCACGCACACGCAGGTGCTGAACGACGACGTCGCGATCCTCACCGAGGCGACGGCGGAGGGGTTCGCCGAGGGGATTCTGGCCGCCCTGAATGACGGCGTCCGCGCGCGGAGCGTCGGCGAGCGTGCGCGCGAGCTCGCCGACACGAAGTACAGCTACGACGCCTACCTGACGCGCACGCGGGAGGCGTGCGCCTATCTCACCGGGGAATCGACGCCGCAGGTCGCCGGAGGCGTCGCGTGAGCCGCCCGCGCGAAAACCATTACAGCTACGCCGTCTATGCCGATCCCGCGATGGCGGAGGCGTTCGACACGCTTCGATTCAGCGGTCCCATCGGCCGGCTCGTCGCCGAGACGCAGGAACAGGCGATCGAGTCGTTCCTGCCGGATGTCGCCGGGAAAACCATCCTGGATGTCGGAACGGGAACCGGCCGCGCGGCGCTGGCGCTCGCGGCGCGCGGGGCGACGGTGACCGGCGTCGATGCGTCCGCGGAAATGCTCGCCGTCGCGAGGCGGCGGGCGGCCGACGCGAAGCTTGCCGTCACGTTCGTTGGGGGAGATGTGCATGGTCTGGAGTTCGCGGACCACGTATTCGACGCAGTCGTGTGCCTGCGCGTCCTGATGCATACGCCGGACTGGCGTCGATCGCTTGCGGAACTGTGCCGTGTCGCGCGCGATCGCGTCGTGTTCGACTACCCGGCGCTCGCAAGCGCGGCCGCGCTGCAGGCCGCCGCGCGCCGCGCGGCGTACGCACTCGGCGCGCGTACCGAGCCCTATCGGGTCGTCAGCGGCCGCGCCGTATCGGCAGCGCTTCGCGCGAACGGGTTCCGCGTCGCCGGCGTCCATCGCCAGTTCGTCCTGCCGATTGCCTTACACAAGCAGGTCAATTCCGCGGCGTTCACCATCCGTCTGGAAGGCGCGCTGGCGCGCGCGGGGATGACGCGGCTGTTCGGATCGCCCGTGACCCTCGTGGCGGAGCGTTGCGCGTCCTAGTTACCGGCGCGACCGGATTCACCGGCGGCCACCTCGCGTCGCACCTCGCGGACGGCGGCGATCAGGTCCGAGTACTCGTGCGGCCGAACAGGCGAGCGCTCGTCGACCTGCGGAGATTCACCGTCGTCGAAGGCGATCTTCGGGATCCTGACGCGCTGAAGCGCGCCGCCGAAGGCGTGGACGTCGTGTATCACATCGCGGCGATTTACAGGCAGGCCGGATTTCGCGATGTCGAATATCGCGCGGTGAATGCCGCGGCAGTCGGAGCCCTCATCGAAGCGGCGCGCGCGGGCGGGACCCGGCGTCTCGTCCACTGCAGCACCGTCGGCGTGCACGGCGATGTCGAACATCCGCCCGCCGGCGAGGATGCGCCGCTCAGGCCGGGGGACGTTTACCAGGAGACGAAGCTCGAAGGGGAAAGGATCGCGCGCGATGCAGCGGCCCGGACGGGCGTCGAGCTCGTGATTGCGAGGCCGAGCGGCATCTACGGCCCGGGCGATCGCCGGCTCCTCAAGCTGTTTCGCGGCGTGGCCCGGAGGCGATTCATGATCCTGGGCGACGGACGCATCTACTACCACCTCACCTACATCGACGATCTCGTCGCCGGCTTCCGCTTGTGCGGGACCGTTCCGCAGGCAGCAGGGCGCACGTACATCCTGGCGGGCGGAGAGGTGACGACGTTGAACGAGCTCGTGGCGTTGATCGCGGAAGAGGCGGGCGTCCCGGCGGCGAAGGTCCACCTCCCCGTGTGGCCATTCCGTTGGGCGGGCGCGCTCTGCGAGGCGGTGTGCGCGCCGTTCGGCGTCGAGCCTCCGATTTATCGGCGACGTGTCGACTTTTTCACGAAGAGCCGCGCGTTCGACATCACGCGCGCGCGTCAGGAGCTCGGGTACGAGCCCACGGTGGGATTACGCGAGGGGATCCGGCGGACGCTGGCGTGGTATCGCGGCGCAGAGTGGATCTGACAACCTAATCCCTTATCCCTGATCGGGAATCCCTCATCAGTGAATCCGTGATTCGCGGATTCGAACGATGAGGATTCCATGATTGTTCGAGTAGCGATTCGCGATTAGGGATTAGGGAGTGACTCAAGGTTTACAGAAGTAGATCCCCTCGGTCACCTGCCGGCCGTTCGGGCACGGATCGCGGGAGATGCGGATCGTCTCGTCCGGATGCGCTTCGACCAGGCGGTTGTACTCGCGGATCCGCACGAGGTCCGTTGACGCGATCTTCGTCTGCTCTTTCGTCAGAAACGTGACCGCGTAGGCGATCCAGTAATCGCTCGTGGCATATCGCACGCCGCGCGCTTCGAGCTGACGCGCGATCGTCCTCTTTGCGCTCACCGGCGCATGTGACATGTACTGCGCGAGCATCTCCACATGCGCCACGGCCGAAACGGCGAGGATCGCCGAGGCCAGCGCCAGCCACACGCGCCCTGTCCAGGTCGT
>Ga0075424_100000293_pt1 | contig 36729 bp, 31 predicted proteins | sample SoiMethybrSBSTD3_FD_75301 | JGI IMG/M metagenome (GOLD analysis project Ga0075424, IMG submission 75301) | Bulk soil microbial communities from a Populus tree surrounding site in Tennessee, USA - Soil MetaG P. TD hybrid SBSTD3 | ecosystem: Environmental > Terrestrial > Soil > Tree plantation...
GAACACGACGCTCGATCCCGATCCGGGTCTCACCGTCGTCGAGATCATGAACGCGGCAAAGAAGCGCGAGATCCGCGGGATGTACATCATGGGCGAGAACCCGGCGATGTCCGATCCCGATGTCGATCACGCGCGCGAAGCGATGGCGTCGCTCGACCACGTCGTCGTGCAGGACATCTTCCTCACCGAAACGGCCTATCTCGCCGACGTCGTGCTGCCGGCGACCGCATGGCCGGAGAAGGTCGGAACGGTCACCAACACCGATCGCATGGTCCAGCTCGGACGCAAGGCGATCGAACCGCCTGGCGATGCGCGCGAAGATTTCTGGTTGATCGTCGAGCTGGCGAAGCGCATCGGACTCGATTGGCGCTACACACATCCGCGTGAGGTGTTCAACGAGATGCGGACGTGTATGGACTCGATCGCCGGCATCACATGGGAGCGTCTCGAAGCCGAATCGTCGGTGACCTACCCGTGTGTGAAGGAAGGCGATCCTGGCGATCCGGTGGTGTTCATCGATGCGTTCCCGACGCAAACTGGTCGCGGCAAGTTCGTGCCCGCCGACCTCATCTCGGCCGACGAGCGTCCTGACGCGCAGTATCCGATGGTGCTCATCACCGGGCGTCAGCTCGAACACTGGCACACCGGATCGATGACCCGTCGGGCGTCGAATCTCGATTACATCGAGCCGGAGCCGGTGGCCTCGGTGCACCCGCTGGATCTCGAGAATCTCGGCGTCGAGCCTGGCGGTGTGCTGACGATCGCGTCACGCCGCGGCAGCATCTCGCTCTACGCGCGCGCCGACGATGGCACGCCGCGCGGGGCGGTGTTCGTGCCGTTCTGCTTCTACGAGGCCGCGGCGAACATGCTGACCAACCCGGTGCTCGATCCGTTCGGCAAGATCCCCGAGTTCAAGTACTGCGCCGTGAAGGTGACGAGCGGCGGCACTGTGCCCGAGCGTATGAGCTTCGGCGGCGGAAGTTTGCTCGCGGATGCGATGCGCGACGCTCGCCAGTAATGCAGAAGTCAGAATGCAGAATGCAGACAATGAATGCCGGGAACCTTCGTAGTGTCTGCATTCTGACTTCTGCATTCTGAATTACATAAGGTGACCAGCAGCAACACTCCTCACTCAGCCCACGACGTGCGAATGCAAGGTTTCGCACGCCGCCATACTGTCGCAGCCGCGCTGGCGTGGCTCGACGCGCAGCTTCGCACGCTCGACGCCGAAGAGGTCGCGCTGCGTGCCGCCGCCGGCCGCGTGCTCGCCGCCTCGATTGCCAGCGACATCGACATCCCGGGATTCGATCGGGCAACGATGGACGGCTACGCGGTCGTGGCCGACTCCACCGAGGGGGCGACGTCGTACAACCGCGTTCCACTCACCGTCATCGGCGACGCACTGCCGGGATCACCGTTCTGCCGCACCGTCGGTCGAGGCGAGGCAGTTCGGATCATGACCGGCGCGCCGATGCCCGGCGGCAGCGACTCCGTGTTGCCAGCGGAATCGGTCGAAGCCGATCCGGATGTGCGCGGACGTGTGCTAGCGGTTGCGGAGGTGTCGCCGCTGAAGAACGTCGGCCGACGCGGTGAGGACATCGTGGCTGGCACCACCGTGCTCGACTCGGGACGGGTGCTGCGGCCGCAGGACATCGGCGTCATCAGCTCGATCGGGATCGATCGGGTGCACGTCGTGCGGCAGCCGCGCGTGCGGCTCGTCATCACCGGCAACGAGCTGCTTCCGTCAGGATCGCGGCCGCGGGGATATCAGATCACCGACGCGAATGGTCCGATGCTCGCTGCGCTCGCCGAACGCGACGGCGCGATCGTCGACTTTCCTGGACTGATTCGCGACGACGCAGAAGCGATTCTGGACGCACTGATCGGGCCACCTGAAGGTGGCCCCCACGTCGATGCAGTGGTCGTCTCGGGTGGGTCGAGCGTCGGCATCGAAGACCATGCGCCGATGCTCGTTGCCACGAACGGCGAGCTCGCGGTGCACGGCATCGCGATGCGGCCGAGCAGCCCGACCGGCCTGGGTCGCATCGGCGATCGTCTGATCTTCCTGCTGCCCGGCAATCCCGTGTCCGCTCTCTGTGCGTACGACTTCTTCGCCGGCCGCGCGATTCGTGCGCTCGGCGGTCGATCGAAGGAGTGGCCGTACAGACAGGTGCGCGGCACGCTCGCCCGGAAGATCAGCTCACCGATCGGCCGTCTCGACTACGCGCGCGTGCGAGTCGACCCCTCGACTGCGCTCGGGGCAGGCGGACGCGTCGAGCCGCTCGCCGTTGCCGGCGCATCGGTGCTGTCGTCGACCACGCGAGCCGATGGGTTCGTCATCGTCGGCGACGACAGCGAAGGTCTTCCGGCTGGCGCCGACGTGGACGTCTGGCTCTATGCGTGAGCAAGAGCAGTTCCTGCAGGTCCTCGATCGCGACGAAGCCGATCGGCGCTTTCGCGCCGCGGTCGATCTGTCGCCGCGCGGCATCGAGCGCATCGGCCTCGATGCTGCGCTCAGTCGTGTGCTCGCGTCTGACGTCGTCGCTCCGGTGGATGTGCCGTCGTTCGACCGCGCGAACGTCGACGGCTTTGCGGTCATCGCCGAAGACACCTTCGGCGCGTCAGAGGAAGTGCCGCGCCGCGTGCAGCTTGCCGATGAAGTGATTCACACCGGCATCGTGCCGGCCACGATCGTTCGCCGAGGGCTCGCGGTCACGGTCGCGACGGGCGGTATGGTGCCGCGCGGGGCGGATGCCGTCGTGATGGTGGAGCACGCAGACCTCGAATCTGCGGCGGGTCCGGCTAAAGCCGGACACTACGTACTGATCCGCCGCGCGGTGAATGCCGGCAGCGGCGTGTCGTTCGCCGGCACCGACATCACCGCGGGCGAAACCGTGCTACGGCGCGGACAGATCCTCACCAGCCGCGACACCGGCGTGCTCGCGGCGATTGGCGTCGGCGCGGTCGACGTGTATCGCAAGCCGGTGGTGGCCATCCTGTCTACGGGAGACGAGATCATCGCGCCCGGCACGCCGATGCGGCCGGCGGGCATCTACGACTCGAATGCACAGGTGTTGTCGGACGCCGTTCGTGAACTGGGCGGCGAGCCTCGCCGACTCGGCATCGTGCCCGACGACATCGATCGCTTGCGCGGCAACGTGCGCGAGGCGATCGAGATCGCCGACATCGTGCTGTTGTCTGGCGGCACGAGCAAAGGCGCCGGCGACGTGTCGTATCGCGTCGTCGCCGAACTCACCGATCCAGGAATCGTCGCGCACGGCGTCGCGCTCAAGCCGGGCAAGCCGATCTGTCTGGCGGCCACGCGCGGCCGCCCGGTGGTGGTGCTTCCGGGGTTTCCCACGTCGGCGATCTTCACCTTTCACGAGTTCGTCGCGCCGGTGCTGTCAGCGATGGCCGGACGCACGCACGAAGCACGCACCAGGGTGCAGGCGCGGCTGGCCGTGAAAGTGAACAGCGAGATCGGCCGCACGGAATACTTGCTGGTTGGTCTCGTCGACGCCTCAGACGTAGTGTCCGGCTTAAGCCGGACCTCGTTGGTGGCGTATCCGATGGGGCAAGGCTCCGGCAGCGTCACCACCTTCAGCCGCGCCGACGGCTTCACCACGATCGATCGTCACGAGGAGATCGTGCCCGCGGGAACGATCGTCACCGTGCAACTGCTCGGCCGCGAGCTCCAACTCGCCGATCTCGTCGTGATCGGCAGCCACTGCATCGGCCTCGACTTTCTGCTCGGCGAGCTGCACACGATTGGCATCCGCTCGAAGTTCCTCGCCGTGGGCAGCCTCGCCGGACTCGAAGCCGCCAAACGCGGTGAATGCGATGTCGCCGGAATCCATCTGCTCGATGCTCAGAGCGGCGAGTACAACCGGCCGTTTCTCACGCCGTCGCTCGAGCTCATTCCGGGATATGGGCGCCTGCAGGGGATCGTCTTCCGCACGGGCGACGGGCGCTTCGACGGGCGCAGCGCCGCCAATGCGATGGCCGAAGCAATCGCCGACGAATCCTGCGTGATGGTGAATCGCAATTCGGGCAGCGGCACGCGGGCGCTGATCGATCGGCTGCTCGGCGGGGCGAAGCCGACGGGCTATGCCGTCCAGCCGCGCAATCACAACGCGGTTGCCGCTGCCGTCGTACAGCAGCGCGCCGACTGGGGCGTCACGCTCGACACAATCGCACGCAACGCCGGACTGGGGTTCATTCCGGTTCAACACGAGCAGTACGACTTCGTCGTACCGAAGACGCGCGTCGAGCGACCCGGCGTCAAGGCGTTCATCGAGCGGCTGGCCAACCCCTCCACTCGCGATGCGCTCGCACGCCTTGGCATGAAGGTCTGAACGCGCCGCGTCTATTGCATAATCTCGGGCCATGCCGCTTCATCGCATCCTGATCCTTATTCCTCTGCTCTGGCTGGCCGCGCCGCCGATTGCGCAGGCCGACCAGTCCGACGATTTCATTCAGGCGCAGATGAAGATGTTTCACCTGCACGGAATCTCGGTCGCCGTGATCAGGAACGGCACGATCATCAAGGCCCAGGGCTATGGCGTGGCAGACGACGAACGGAAGACGCCGGCGTCGACCGATACGGTCTACAAGATCGGCTCGGTGAGCAAGCAGTTCATCGCCACGGGAATCATGCTGCTCGTGCGGGACGGCCGCGTCGGGCTCGACGATACGATCGGCAAGTACATCGACGACGTCCCTGCGGCGTGGAAGCCGATCACGGTCCGCCATCTGCTGACGCACACCGGCGGCCTCGTGCGAGAATCACCCGGTTTCAATAGCGACAAACAGATCCGCGATGCCGACGTGCTCAAAGCGGCGTACCGCGTTCCGCTGCTGTTCACGCCGGGGCAAAAGTATGAGTACTCGAACGTCGGCTACTACGCCTTAGCCGAGATCATTCATATCGCCAGCGGCCGCCCGTGGCAGGAGTACATCGATGAAAAGGTGTTCCAGCCGGCAGGCTTGAGCATCGTTCCCACCAACACGAAGAAAGCGATCGCCAACAAGGCGCGCGGCTACGACGGACGGCACAATACGAACGTCGCCGCCGACTGGGTGGCGCTGCGCCCCAGTGGCGCGTTTCTCTCGACCGTCCTCGACCTGGCCAAGTGGGATGCGGTGCTCTACACCGATCGCGTGCTCACCGACGCCGAGCGTCGGCAGATGTACACACCGGTTCGCTTGAACGACGGCACGACGGCCGCGTACGGGTTTGGCTGGCACGTGGAGTCGCGGGACGGACGCCGATTCGTGTGGCATGGCGGCGGGCTGCCCGGCTTCTCGTCGCAATTCGTTCGCTACATCGACGACGGGATCAGCGTGATCATGCTGACCAACGGCACCGACGTCGATTCGGGAGCGATTGCGAACGGACTCGCACGAATGTATCTGCCGGCTCCCGCGACGAAGCCGTAAACCGCTCTCCGACACCGGAGAGCGGCTGTGCGTGCGAATGAACCGCCGGACGCGTCAGCCTTTGACCGTCAACTGGTTCTGAATCGTGTAGCCCTTCGCCTTGTCGCGTGCGATCTGCTCGGCAATCGTCTTCTGCTGAGCCGTCGGCACCGATCCCTTGAGGACGACGGTCTTGGTGTTCGTCTCGGTATCGACGTTGATGTTGCTGGCGTCGACTCGACCGTCGGCGATCAACGCGGACTTCACGTCCACGGTGTTCGTGGCACCGGCGGTCTTCTCAACGGCTTTTTCAGTGTCCTTCTGCGCGCCCTTCACGGTGTTGGCGCACGCACCGGCGAGCGTGGCGGCGAGAATGCAGGCTGCGATGCCCATCAGGTTTCTGGTCACGGTTGTTCTCCCGGGGGAACTCATCACCACCGCCGTTAAAAGCACGCGCAGTGCCAAGTGCGCACCTGCAGCAGGACGGTCTTTTCGACCACAGCGTTGACCTCAGCCTGCCTCGTCCGCTGAGCCTACATTCATCCAAAATTACCAATCGTGTGATGAATCCGACCTGAGGCGTGTCGTCGTGCGCGCTATCATCTCAAGCGCGATGCGATCTCGTCGTTGCACGTTCCTCTTCCCGATGCTGCTGGCCGCCTCGGCGGGCCTCATCGCAGCTGCCGGGTCCGAGCCGCAGACGCCATCCACGGCGCCCGCTCTGACGTATGACGTCATCTCGATCAAGCCGCATGTCGGCGACACCAATTCCGGCAGCATGCGGCAGATGCCTGGTGGCGGCGTCATCGCCGTCAACGCCAGCACGCGAACCTTGATCACGCTGGGCTATTCAGGGCTCGCGACGGAACCGATCGGGCTGCCACCCTGGGCGACGAGCGACCACTACGATGTGAACGCGACTGCGACACTGAAGGAACCGTCGATCGACGACCGTCGCGCGATGATGCGCGCCTTGCTCGCCGAGCGATTCAAGTTTGCCGCTCACTTGGAGACACGCGATCAGCCGGCATTCGATCTCGTGCTCGCCCGCAAGGACGGCCGTCTCGGTCCGGGGCTCGTGCCCTCCGACATCGATTGCGCCAAGCGGGCCGCAGAGCAACGGGCGGCGGCGGAAGCGGCGCGAAAAGCAGGCACGCCTCCGCCTCCTCAAGTCTTCACGCCGCCGGCTGCGGGTTCGCCTGTACCGCCGTGCAGCATGCGCTCGACAGGCAACGTCGTCGAAGGCGATTTCAACATGGCTGGAGTGGCGTCGCTCGTTCGCCCCATGGTCGGCCGATATGTCGTCGACAAGACGGGGTTGAGCCGCTTCTACCATCTGAAGCTCGAAACCGCGCACATGTTTCAACCGCCAAGTCCCGACACCGCTCCTCCTGCCGCCGACGACACACCGTCGATATTCGCGGCGTTGCCGGAGCAGCTGGGGCTCAAGCTCGAACCGTCGCGGGCGCAGGTCGAGGTGCTCGTCATCGATCACATCGAGCGGCCAACTGATAACTGAGATGAGGCGGTGAGCGCAGGCCCTTCGACGGTGCTCACGGCCGGCGGCATCGTCCTCTGCGGAGGCAGGTCGACGCGGATGGGCACATCAAAGGCGCTCCTACCGTTCGGCCACGAAACGATGCTGCAGCGGGTCGTGCGACTGCTGAGCGAGGTGGTGCCGACGATCGTGATCGTCGCCGCCGTCGATCAAGAGCTTCCCGCTCTGCCAGCGCATGCCGTTGTGACGCGCGATGAGCGCGAGGCGCGTGGTCCGCTCGAAGGCCTGCGCGCAGGGCTGAAGGCCCTGCCCCATGACATGGAGCGCGCCTACGTGACGAGCTGCGACGTGCCGTTGCTCGCACCGGCGTTTGCGAAGCAGATGCTCGATCTCTCAATGGGGTACGACGCGGCCGTCATGGAGATCGATGGCTTCACGCATCCGCTGTCGGCCGTGTATGCGCGATCGACGCTGTCTCCCATCGATCAGCTGCTCGCCAACGATCGGCTGCGGCCGGCGTTTCTGTTCGAACTGGTGAAGACGCGCCGCGTGCGTCCGGAGGAGATGACCGCCGACCCGGATCTCCGCACGCTGAGAAACCTCAACACCCGCGAAGACTACGAGCGTGCCCTCGTAGAGGCGGGTCTTCCGCCTTCGCGCGAGGCTTCGGCGGACCCGCCGTAGCCTTGGCGCAGGCGGGTTAGACCCGCCTCGCCTCGGCCAGGTTCGGCACTTCTTCACCAAGCGCCGTCGCCAGATCGATCTGGTGCTCCTGCTCCTGTCGCAGGATCTCTCGAATCTCTTCGGCGATCGCATACTCGTGCAGCGCCTCGCACTGCGTCACGCGTTCGCGATACGCGCGAATGGTCGCGTTCTCGTTCTCGAGATCGGCGCGCAGCATCTCACGCGCGTCGTCGGTCTCCTTCACCGGCAGCGCTTTGGTGGTGGGCATGCCACCCAGGTAGTCGATCTGTTTGGCAATCGTGAGGGCGTGCGCCAATTCCTCACCCGCGTGCACCTTCAGTTCCGCGGCAATCGCCATGTATTCGGCGCCCTTCAGCACTTGTGAGTACACCGTATACGCGATGATCGCTTGGTACTCGCGCGAGAGATCCTCGTTGAGCTTCTGGATCAGCGTCTCGCGCGTCGTCTTCGTCGTCTCGGTGGCAGCAGTGGCCATGTTCGCCTCCGGTAGAGTCGGTCGTGCCCGACTCGTATCTAGCAAGGGGCGTGCTAACAGATGGCGGCGGATCTATCGAGACGTGGTCAGTGAGCGGAGTTGCGAAGGAAGACGCGCCAGGTCCGGAACGCTCGCCATCGCTGGAGCGATCGGCGCTGGACCGTTTGCCGTCAGCGATGCGCGGCCGGCAGGTCCGAGCAGGCTAGCGACGAAGGCGATCGCCTGATCGCGATGCCGGCTGTTCGTCGCGATCGTGAGCCCCCATTCCACCACGCTGGCGGGAATCGTCACCGACGCCGCCGCACCTGGAATGCCCAGCCCGGGCATCGTCACGCTCGCGCTGTACTTCGTGCGCGGATCGGACAAATCGATGTCGCGCGGCAGCGCGGCGTAACGATAGGACGGGTCGGTCTTGGCCGTCCGCGCAGCGTTGTGCTCGTAGGTGAACTGGAAGGTGATGTCCTTCCCTAACGTCGGCGCCGGCGTCGTTGACGAGGGGTCGGCGACGTTGATCTGATAGTGCTGCAGCAGCGCGTTGTAGAGCCCGGGCACCTTGTGACGTGCCTGTGCGAGCTCGAATATCAAGTGCGCGCGATAGCCGCCGGGGTCCATGAACGGATGCGCACCGCTGATGCGGACGCCCGGTGCTGTCAGCGCCTCGTACCACTGACCTGTGACCTCCGGAATCGACGCCGGCGGATTGAACGCGCCTGAGAGCGTCAGCGCCTTGATCTTGGGATCGGTCGCCGAATACGCCAGCACCATGCGGCCGCGTGCGAAGACGATCGTGTAGTCAGCCAGGCGGGCTGGCTTCAGCATCGCGTCGATCACGAGATGATCGGCAGGCGCAATCACATCGCATTCCAGACGACCGGCGGCAAATCGCCGCACGAGATCGACGCTGCCGCCCGACGTATCGCTGATCGCGACCGACGGATGCTCCTTCTTGAACTGGTCCTCTACCTGCGTGAACGCGGCGAGCAAGCTGCCGGCATGGCACACGTGCAGCTCGTCGCGTGACGATTGCGCGTGAAGCGTCACCACAAACGCGATCGCCAGCGCGAGTGCGATTCGCCCTTCGTGTCCTTCGTGTTCTCGCCCTTCGTGTCCTTCGTGTTCTTCGTGGCTCAGAATGCCACCTCCATCGATGCGGCCACTGTGCGCGGCTGGCCGAGATGGGCGGTGTAGCTGCCTACGTTGGTGCCAGTAATGTTGCCCGGACCCAGCGTCGACCAGTAGTGTGCGTCGCCAATGTTGTTCACGTTGAGCCGCCAGGTCGCGACGGCCCCTTTCAACGCGTGCGCAAACCGCACGCCGGCATCGACCACGGTGTACGACGACGTGTAAGCGGTGTTCGCGTCGTCGATCGGACGCCGGCCAACGAGCTGCCAGTTCAACGACACGAACGCTCCCGACAGCGACGGAACTCGATACTCGCCGAGCAGGTTCGACTTCCACGTCGGGATGCCGACGAAATGCTTGTCGTTCGCCTCTGCGACGAGCGTGTTCGTCATCTTGGGATCGAGAATGGTGAAGCCGCTATACGTGACCAGCCGCGATCCGATTCGGCCGCTGACCATGGTCTCGAACCCGTAATTCAGCTGATCGCCAGAGATGCGGAACACGTTGTCCGTCGCATCGAGATTCGCGAAGGGGCGTTCGAGGCGGAACCACGCGGTCGCGATATCGATCGCACCGAGCGCCACCTTGTAGCCGATCTCCTCTTGATGCGTTCGATACGGCGCGAGGCCCTGCCCCGCGTTCACCGCGGTACCAGGCGCGAGATCGCCCTGCTGCAAACTGCTGCCCCAGGTGGCGTACATCGTCATGCGCGGTTGCGGCTTGTAGATCACGCTGATCAGAGGACTCACGCCATCGTCTTTGTACCCGCCTGTCCTCACGCTGGCGTTGTTGTAGTTGTCGGTCCAGATCCAGTCCTGGCTGACTGACGCGCGCATTGACCATCCTCGTCCCAGGCCGATGTTGTCGGCGATGCTGACGCCCTCTTGATGAATCGCGCTCGAGAGGAAGATGTTGACGTGCGTCGGTATGCCGGCGGCCGGCAGCGGGAACACCACGGGTAAAGCGACGTTGGCGGTTCCGAGGCGCACGCTCGCTGCGGTTGGATTCGTGACATCCGAATACGACTTGAACGTGTATCCGGTCACGCCGACGGCGATGTCATGGCTCACGCGACCTGTCGTCACTCGCCCATTCAAATGCGAAAGGTTGCTGAACACACGGAAGCGAGGCGCGAAGCCGCTGGCGAGCGACGCCGTGTAGTTGCCCACGTTGTCGGTGAAGGCATTGACCTGAGTGCTGATGTCGCGTTCGACGAGTTGATCGAGCGCACCCACACTCAGCGACCAGTTCGGGCTCACCTGGTGTCGCACGCGCAATTGCCCGATGCGCGATTCGAGGTCGACGCCGGCCTCGGGCTGTCCGTAGCCCGGCCGCGCGGGATCGGGCGCATCGGCGGGAACCAGCACAAACGCGGTGCGGGTGTTCGCGCGGCCGTAGGTGAACCATCCGGGAAATCCGCGCTGCTCGAGATTGTAGTGGCTGTAAAACGCCTCGACGACGGTGCGCTCGAAGGGGCGCACATCGCCGGCGGCGCTGATCATCGTGCGCGTGAGCTCGCTGCCGTCAACGAACGTCTCGCCGTTGCCACCAAGCGCGTTGACGCGATAGCCGAATCGGCGATTCGGACCCACACGGCCACCGAAGTCCACTTGTCCCGTCGTGACCGACCGGCCGTCGTAGTTCACCGTTGCCCGGCGCACGACGCGTTCGGTCGGCCGCTTCGGCACGAAGTTGAACATTCCCGACGGATTGGCCGGACCGTAGAGCGCCGCGCCGATCCCGTTGAGCACCTCGATCTGCTGCAGCGACTCCATGCTGTTTGCACCGGTGACGACGATGCCCATGCCGTCCATGCGCGCGTTCTGCATGTTGCTGCCCTGCATCCCACGGGTCGCCGGGCGCAGAATCTCGGAGCCCTGCATCTCCTGGAACTCGACGAGCGGAAGATACTTGGACGCCTCCTTGAAGTTCTTCACTTGTCCATTCGCCATGAGCTCGCTCGGCAACACGCTCACGGTGTACGGCGTGTCGAGGAGTCGTGATGATCCCAGTGGGCCCAATGAGGTGGCGTCGGCGCGATATCCTGAAGCGACCGCGCGGCCTTCAACAGACACGAAGTCGGTTGCTCCCGCGAGCGCAAGCGACACATCGCGCGTGACCGACTGCCCTGCGGCAAGTGAGATGGTGGCAGTGGTGGCAGTTTGGAATCCCGGTGCGCTTACAGCAACGGCATACGCGCCGGGCGCGACGCCATCGAACCGATAGCGTCCCGCCGCATCGGTGCGAGCAGTCCGCAATTCGGTTTGGCCGTTGAGCAGCACAACACGCGCATCGGGAACGACGGCTGATTGCGGATCGGTCACCGTGCCGGTCACCACGGATTGCGCCGTCGCTGCGTGCGCCGAGAACAGCGCGCATACGAACACCATACCCACGAACCGGCGAGAAATCATGCCGACCAGGATCGGGCTCTTCTGCTTCCCCGTCCAATCGGTAGTTCCGATGAGGCTATTGGCCTCGTCGATGACGAGTCGCCAGAGACGCATAACCCACAATCAACGGTAGGGCGAACGTGAGCGCGTAATAGAGATACACATCCGGCTTGTAGTAGCCGTCGGGAGGATTGAAGGCCTTCACAATGAACACGTAATCGAAGAGCACGGCAATCGCCGTCCACACGATCGCGACGATCGCGTAATCGCGCAGCGAATCACTCTTCACGCGCCGCAACAGTACCCACCATGTGATGACAAACGCGATCGGCGTGATCACCCAGCCCAGCACCGTCGTCGGGAGCACGAAGAACAAGGCGACCCCGAGAAGGTAGCCGATCAGCCAGAGCACGAACCCCCAGCCGAGCGACTTCTTCAGGAGTCGCGTGCTCATGCGGAACTACTGCCGCCTCGAGACGGCCGGCGGCTCGGTGATGCGTGCGCACTCGAACGCGGCAAGGACGAGCGGCGACACTGGATCGCGATCGACGGCGACAAGACCGACGCTGTGCTCCACCAGCGGTTGCATCAGCGGCACTGCCCGCACGTCGGAGACCGGTCCGATCACTTCGAGGAAGTACTCCGGAATGATGGTGGCCAGCCCCATCAAGTGGACGTTCGCACACAGGTTGATGACGGAGTTGCTCTCGAGCCGCGGCACCGGGGCGCAGTTGGCGTCGCGAAACGCGCGATCGATGATCCGCCGGTTCTGCATGTCGGGCGTGAGCAGGCACAGCGGCTCGGTGGCCGCGTCGGCCCAGGTCACCGATCGCGCGTGCGCGAGCGGATGGTCCGCGCGGACCAGCAGACAGTAGCGCTCCATGTAGACCGCTTCCGACCGCATGCCCTCGATCGGCTCGTTATCGAGGTAAGTCAGGCCGACATCGATCGAGAAGTCCTCGAGGTTGCGCAGGATGTCGATCGAGCTTTGCGACAGCACGATCAGCTCGATGCGAGGGTGATGATCGCGAATGGCTTTGGTGATCAGGCCGGCCATCGGCAGCGCCGACGGGATCACGCCAACCGACAAACGCCCCGCGAGCGAGCCCGACGTATTGCGCAGCGTTTCGATCTCCTGCTGCAGCGACGTCCAGTTGTCGAGAATCGCGTGTGCCCACTTCAGCACGCGCTCACCATGGGGTGTGAAGCCGTGGAAGCGCTGGCCGCGCTCGACGATCGGCACGCCCAACTCCTGCTCGAGCTGCCTGAGGCGGCCCGACAAGGTGGGCTGCGTCACGTGACATGCCTGCGCGGCCCGCGTGAAGTGCTTCTCACGCGCGAGGGCGACGAGGTATTGCAACTGGCGGATGTCCATAACGGGTCCGGCTAACCGCCTTCGCCAAGGCTACGGCGGTCAGGACGCCGGACGTGCGTACGTTATTCATGTCCGGCCGATATCTGGATTGTGCGGCGTTGGACCGCTTGTTGCCGCTGACGATTCTATCTGTGGAGTGGGAGCCGGCGATCGACGGCGGTTCACACTCCTGCGCCCGCTGGCACGCCCCGGATTTCAGTCGTGTCAGAGGCCTAACAGGATTGTCAGGACCGAGAGCGCCGATCGCCTCTCGAGGTCTGGCACGCACCGCTACAAGCCGAGCATGACTATGTACTTATCGCATCCGCCACTGAACCACATTCGTGGCACATCGATTGCGAAACTGTACGAGGCGCGCAGGACTGAAAACGCTGACGGAGTCCGGCTGACGCCGGACGCCACGTACCCAGGACCCCCGGATGCCGCAGACCGTGCTAGCTGACATCGGCCGATTACTGGCCGTCGAACCCGACGCCTCACAGGCTGAAGCCCTTCGTCAGTTCGTCCGCGAGGGGATGAAGGGGGCCGATCTGGTCATCGTGTCGTCAGCGTACGCCGCGGTGGTCGCGATCAATCGCCAGGTTCCCGACGTCGTCCTCTTCAGCGAAACCATCGTCGACAAGCATCGCGATCGCGTGCTCGATCACCTGCGTTCGACGATCAAGCCGGCGGTGCCGCAGCGTCTCACGCTGCCGTCGCTGCGTCATTGCGATCGCACGGCGCTGGCCTCGCAAATCACGAAGCTGGTGGCCAAGGCACAGGAACTGCGGCCGCGTGCGCCTGGCTCCACGCCTGTCGCCGCACCGGCGCCGGTGGCGACAGCCGCGCCCAAGGCAGCCCCACCATCGTCTGCTTCGCCATTGCCCACGCGCGGTCCGCAAACACCGCTCGATCTCGCAGCGTTCAATCTCGCCGAACCGGCGTCGCAGCTCGACCTCGAGACGCTGTCGCTCGAGGATCCGCCCTCGATGCTGGCCGTGCCCATCCTGCCGCCATCCGATGACGACGACTCGGAGTTCGACACGCCGACGATGCTGGATGGGTCGTCGTTGAAGGAGCTCGAATCGCTGGTCGGCGATCTCAAAGTCGATCCGATGTCGATCGAGGTCTCGACGTATCCGGGCCTCGAAGCCTCGGCGGTCGACGAACAGGCCGACGACGAACTGATTCTGTCGGTCGACGATCTGTCGGTCGACGAGCTCACCCAGCCGTTGACGACGTCGACGGACGAGCACCGAGACACGTCGGCGTTCGACGCCGAGGTCCACGCCGCGGAGATCGCGCTCGTCCAGGCGATGGCTGAAGCCAAGCTTGCCGAGGAGCTCGAACGCGTCCGCGCCGAGGCCGCAGAACAGCGGGCCGCCGAGCTCGCGCGCATCGAACAGGAAGCCGCTCTCCTGCGTGAGAAGGCGGTAGCCGAGGCGCGCGAAGCCGCGAGTGCCGAAGCACGAGAAGCGTTGAACGCCGAACTCGCACGTGTACGGCACGAGGCGGAAGCCAAGCTGCACGACGAGCTGACGCGCATGCGCGCCGATGCGGATCAGATCCTCGCGCAGGAGCTCGGTCGGTCGAAAGCAGAAGCCGATTCGCTCCGTGAACAGCAGCTGGCCCGCGCACACGCGGAGGCGGACGCGCTGCGAGCCGAGCAGCTCGCGCGCGCGCAGGCCGAAGCCGAGGCGATACGCGAAACCGCATTGCAGCAGGCCCGTACAGCGGCCGAAGAGCGAGCCGCACGCGCGACGGCGGAAGAAGTCGCACGGGTGAAGCAGGAGACCGAAGCGCGGTTGACCGCCGAAGCCGTACGGGTGAAGCAAGAAACCGAGGCGCGTGTGGCGGCCGAAGCCGCCCGCGTGAAGCAGGAGACCGAGGCGCGTCTGGCGGCCGAAGCCGCGCGTGCGACGGCTGAAGAAGTGGCGCGCGTGAAGGCGGAGACCGAGGCGCGTCTGGGAGCGGAGCTCGCGCGCGTGAGGGAGGAAGCCGACGCACAGCTGCATTCGCAGATGGAGCGCGTGCGTCAGGAGGCCGAGCACGCGCGGCTCGAGCACGAAGCCGCTGCGGCGCTGGAAGCCAAGCGCAATGCCGAGGAAGCTGCGGCGTTGGCGCTCTCGAGAGAGGTTGCGCAGGCGCGCGCCGAGGCCGAGGCCAAGCTGCAAGAGGAGATGGAGCGGCTGCGTCAGGAAATGGCGGCCGCGCGTCTCGCACAGGAGCGCGAACAACTCGAAGCAGAGAAGGTACGTGACGCGGCCGCGCGCGAAGCATTCGACGCCGCACAGAAGGCGGCCAAAGCGGCGCTCGAGACTGAGGTCAAGCGTGCGCGGGACGAAGCGGACGGACGGCTCAAGACCGAACTCGATCGCATTCGCAAAGAGGCCGATGCCACCAAGCAGGCGCAGGAGCGATCGCAGCGCGAGGCCGAAGAGGCTCGCGCACGCGCCGCCCAGGAAGCGCAGCAAGCGGCCCAGTCGTCAGCGGCGCGCGCGCTCGAAGCGGAAGTCGCACGCGTGCGCGCCGAGGCCGATGCCAGCCTGCAGCAGGAGCTCGAGCGACTCCGCGTAGAAGCGGCGGAAATGCAGGCCCAGAGCCAGCTCGAGACGCAGCACCTGCGCGCGGCCGCCGAAGAAGACGCCCGGCGATCGGCCGAGGAAGCGCGCCGTGCGGCCGAGGAATCGGCGGCCCGTGCCCTCGAAGCCGAGGTGGCGCGGGTCCGAACCGAAGCGGACGCGAGCCTGCATCAGGAGCTCGAACGCATCCGCATCGACGCCGATCAATCCAAGCGGGCGCAGGAGCAGGCGCAGCGCGAGGCCGAGAAGGCGCGCGACACCGCCGCTCAGGTCGCACGCCGAGCCGCGCACGAAGCGGCCGCGCGCGCGCTCGAGAACGAGGTCAAGCGCGTACGCACCGAGGCGGAAGCGAGCCTGCACGACGAACTGGAGCGTCTGCGCAAGGAAGCCGCCGAAGCCCGTCTCGCCCAGGCACAGACGCAGCTCGAGACCGAGACGCTGCGCGAGCTGGCGGTTCAAGAAGCACGCATGACCGCTCAGGAAGCGGCCGCGCGCGAGCTCGAAGGCGAAGTCCAGCGCGTGCGCGCCGAGGCCGACGCGCGCCTGAATTCCGAGATCGCGCGTATCCGCTCCGAGGCCGAACGCGCTCGCCTCGACCAGGAACAGGCGCATGGCGCCGCCGACACGTTGCGCGACGCCGATGCCGCAGCCGCGCGCGCGTTGGAAGTCGAAGTCGCCCGCGTGCGGGCCGAGGCCGAGTCGAATCTGCTCGGCGAGCTGGAGCGGCTGCGTGAAGAGGCCGCGGAAGCGCGGCGCGCGCAGGAGCAAACCCAGCTCGAGATCGACATGCTTCGCGAGGGCGCGGAACAAGAAGCCCGACGCGCCGCGGAAGAAGCGGCGGCGCGCGCGCTCGAGGAAGAGGTCGCCCGCGTCCGCGCCGAGGCCGATGCCCGCCTCGGGGCGGAGCTGGCCAAGGTCCGGCAGGAGGCCGAACTCGATCGGCAGTCTCAGCGCGAGAGCAACGCGCTCCGTGATACCGCCGCCGAGGAAGCGCGCCTGCGCGCACAAGAGGCCGCGGCGCAAGCGCTCGAAGCAGAAGTCGCGCGAGTCCGCGATGAGGCCAACCAGAGGCTCGAGCGCGAGCTGGGTCTTCTCAAGCAGGAAGCGGCAACCACGCGTCGTCAGCTCGAGGATGAGAAGCGTCAGCGCGAGCAGCTGCGTGAGCAGCAGGAAGCCGATCTGCGGCGAGCCGCAGAAGAAGAAGCTGCACGAGCCTTCGAGGCTGAAGCGGCGCGGGTTCGCGCCGAGGCCGACGCCCGTTTGCGCGAGGAAAGCGACCGCGCACGCGAAGAAGCCAACGCCCGCCTCGAATCGGAAGTGGCCGCCATCAAGGCCGACGCCGAGCAGCGTCGATCGAGCGAGCTCGAAGAAGTCCGCGCCCAGGTGCTGCGCCTGCGCACCGCTGCCGCCGAACAGGCGCGCGTCGCCGCCGAACACGCCGTGGCCACCGAGGTGGCGCGCGCCAAGGCGCTGGCACCGGCACCTGCGGCGCCGAGAGATCTCGAGCATCAGTGGTCCGACGCCTTCGTGGCCGACGAGCGGCGCCCGCAACGGTCGTTCGAGCCAGTGCCGTCGCACAAGAGGACATGGCTCATCGCCGCATCAGTCGCCCTCGTCGGACTGCTCGGATCGGCGTTTGCGTTTGGCTTCATCCCGCTCGGCAAGTCATCGTCGAGCAAGCCGTCGGCATCGGTGGTCAACAAAGAACCGGAAACGGGTCCGACCGCTGCCGCGCCATGGGTCGACAGCGGGAAGGCGAACGCGACCGCGAGTGGTGGCGGCGGCGAATTGCAGGTGGAATCAACGCCGGCCGGCGCGCGGGTGATGCTCGACGGCAAGGAGTCGGGCTTCACGCCGGTGACGTTGAAGGACGTGCCTGCCGGCAAACATGCGCTGGTGCTCGAAGGCGAATCGGGCACCGTGCGCCGCACGGTTCGCGTGCAGAGCGGCGAGCGCACCGTCGCGCGTTACGAGATCACGGCTGGATTCCTGTCGGTGTTCTCGCGCATTCCCGTCGAGATCTATCAGGGCACGCGCAAGATCGGTATAAGCGGAGACAAGAGCATTCTCCTGGCGCCAGGTCAATACAAGGTGTCGCTCGTCAACACGCATTTCCGCTACAGCGCCGAAGCGGAGTTCACGATTCGTCCCGGCGAAGTCACGACCCATACCGTCGAATTGCCCACGGGGCTGCTGTCGGTCAACACGGCGCCCGGCGCCGAAATCCTGGTCGAGGGCGAGCGCGTCGGCGTCGCTCCGATCGCGCCGATTCCGATCCCGATCGGCACGCGCGAGATCCTCGTTCGCCATCCGCAGCTGGGCGAGCGACGGCAGTCGGTCGAAGTCCTCGCCGGCGGGAAGCCCGTCGAGCTCAGCGTGATCTTCGAGGGCGCCAGCTCGCCGCGCAATCCGCCGAAGCTGGCGCCGCTCAGCATGACTCCGCCGGCCACACGATCGCACTGACCTGATTCATAATGACGCCTCACGACGAGGCGTGTAGATGATCAGAGTTTCGGTATTTGCGATCGCGTTCGTTGCCAGCCTCTCTCTCGTCACCGCCGCGTCGGATACCTACAAAGCGCCGCGTACACCGTGGGGTCATCCCGATCTGCAAGGCATCTGGACCACCGATGATGCGCGCAGCGTGCCGCTGCAGCGGCCGGCCGAATTCGGCGATCGACGACTGCTCACCGATCAGGAGTACGCCGACCGCAAGCGTCGCGATGACGAGACCCGAAGCGACGTCAAGGTGGCTGCTGGCACATTCGTCGGCGAGGTCGGCACGCGCACACATCGGCAGACGTCGCTGGTGATCGAGCCCGCGAACGGACGTGTACCCGCACGCACGCCGGCCGCCGAGCAGCGGACGGCGATGCTGGCCAAGGCCAGCAACCCGCTCCTGCCTTCGTCCTGGGAAGATCGCAGCCTGTTCGAACGATGCATCACCCGTGGAGCGGTTGCGGTACTGCCGAGCCTCTACGGCAATGGTCTTCGCATCGTGCAGGGACCTGGTGTCGTGACGATCAGCCACGAGATGATTCACGAGACGCGCATCATTGCGCTGGACGGACCTGCCGTCGGGTCCACGCTTCACAGCTACATGGGCTACTCGACCGGTCACTGGGAGGGCGACACGCTCGTGATCGAAACGCGCGGCTTCACCAACAAGACTGCGCTCGCGGGCACGCGGCATACAGAGAAGCTGCACGTCAGCGAGCGGCTCACGCGCACGGCGAGCGACACGATCACGTATGAAGCAACCGTCGACGACCCCGATACGTGGGTGTCGCCGTGGAAGGTATCGGTGCCGCTCACGACGCAGCCGGGATACGAAGTGTTTCCGTACGAATGTCACGAAGGCAACAACGCACTGCGCAACATGCTGAGCGCCGCGCGTGCGGAAGAGAAAGTGATCGACGAGTACGTCAAGAAGGGCCTCACTCCGCCGCCGCTCGCGCGCCCCGGTGATGCCGACATTCTTCCGCAGGATCCGTCGTTTGGGCGGCGGCGATGAAGCGCATTCCTGGTGCGACTGTGCTGCTGTTCGCGGCAGCCGTGGCCATTCACGCGCAGCCCACACCGCTGGTCGAGCAGATCGATCACCTCGTCTACGCCACGCCGGATCTGGATCTCGGGGTGAAGACCATCGACATGATCCTTGGTGTTCGAGCCACTCCTGGTGGTCAGCATCCGGGCATGGGCACGCGCAACGCGCTCGTCGCGCTTGGACCAACCAGCTATCTCGAAATCATCGGACCCGATCCGGATCAGCCCACGCCTGCAGGACGACGGCGATTCGGCATCGACGATCTCAAAGCGCCGCGCCTGATCGGATGGGTGGCCAAGAGCCGAGACTTGGATGCGGTGTCGGCGAAGGCCGCGGCGAGCCGTATCCCGCTCGGAGCGATCATTCCAGGCAGCCGAAAGCGCCCCGATGGGGTTGTGCTGACCTGGCGCTACACCGATCCGAATATCGTGGCCGCCGATCGACTGGTGCCGTATTTCATCGATTGGGGAAGCTCGCCGCATCCATCGGCAACCGCTGCGCGCGGCGCCACCCTGTTGCAATTGCGGGCCGAGCACGCGGATGCACCCAAGGTGCAGAAGATGCTCGACGCGCTCGGACTGCAGCTTCACGTCGACAAGGGACCTGCACCCGCATTGATCGCGACGATCGACAGTCCGCGCGGCCGCGTCGAGTTGCGGTGACCTCGAGGGCCGCCTAAAGGCGGCCCCTACGTACGGCCCTAAAGGCGGCCCCTACGTACGCGTGCGCCAGACGCGTGCGCCGTCGGGGCGGAATGGCCCTTCATACACCGACCCGCGAGCCCCGAGCAGCTGCCTGACGTGATCGGTGAGCCGCAGCGCCGCGTCTTCCCCGTCGACGATGCCGTAGACCGCAGGCCCCCACGAGCTCTGGCCCACACCGGGTGCACCCCATTCGCGCATCTGCCGCACCAGCTCCCCACTCTGACCCGGCGCGAACGTGCCGCCCTGCTCCGGGGCAAACCACCGCCCGGTCGTCTCCTGGATCTCGGTGAGCGCACCGCCGAACGACTCGAGATCGACATCGGCAAGCGCGGGCAGCAGTGCCATGAGCACGAGGTGCGCCACGCGCTCGACGTCGCGTTCCGACGGCGGCGGCAGACGCGCGAAGGCATCGGCTTCGTCGGCGCCGCTGATGCCGGGCTTTCCTTCCGGCACCGCCACCACGCATCGCCACGTCAGCGGAAACGGCACGCGCGCGAGCAGCGGACCGCACACGTCGCGGTCGGGGCGACGCCCACCCTCGACCACCAGTCCGCCGCCGGCAAACGTCCACGTGCCGATCGCCGATCGGCGCGCGCGGCCGACGGCGCGCGCAAGCTCGCGGGCGTCGGCGCTGATGCCGTGCACGTCGGCGAGCGCGCGCGCCACCGACAGCGCCAGCTGTGTGCCCGAGCCGAGGCCGGCGTGACGCGGCAGCGCGCGATGCACGCGCACGAGGCCGCCGCCGCGAATCTGGTAATACGTCAGGAATTGACGGGCGTACTCTTCGGCGGGATCGGCATCGTCGCCCTCGACGATGAGGGTCTGCGACGGGCTGGCCGACACCAGCAGCGTCGGCGTGGACGCCGATGCGCCGATCCCTCCAAACCAGCGCCCGCGCGCACCGCGCAGATCGAGGACGCCGAAATGGAGGCGCGCCGACGTCTCGACAAACACCGTCTCGGTGTCGCGCTCCTCCATCCCGCTACCGTGTCCCGCCCGACGAGGCCGCGCCGATGTCGTTGCGAATGACCTTGCCGCCCTTCATCACGAACTTCACCCGCTGCAGCTCGGTGATGTCGGCGACCGGGTTTCCGGACACGGCAACGAGATCGGCGAACTTGCCCTTGCTGATCGATCCGATCTGATCCTGCCAGCCCATCGCCTGCGCGTTGACGATCGTCCCGGCCTGAATGGCCGCGGCCGGTGACAGGCCCCGCTTCACGAGCGCGGCAAACTCGAGCGCCTGTGTGCCGTGCGCGAACGTCGAGCCATCGACGCCGCTCCCGATCATGACCTTCAATCCCTTCGTGCGCACCGCCATCGACACCGCGTTCTCGAAGATCGGGATCATGCGGAATTTGCCGCCGGTGTTCTTGGCGTCGGTGTCGTCCATGAACGGCGCGGAATAGCGAACGAACGTCGGATCGTACATGAGACCTTTTTTCACCATCGTGTCGAGCTGTGCCTGACTCAACCCATAGCCGTGCTCGACCGTGTCGCAGCCGGCGACGATGGTGTTCTGCAGACCCTCGCCGCCGAAGCTGTGGCAACCGGTCTTCTTTCCCAGCCGATGCGCTTCCTCGATGATCGCTTGCAGCACGGGAAGTGGATAGGTCAACACGTACTGCGCGTCGCCTGTCGGACTGAATGAATAGGCTCCCGTCGGAAAGAGCTTGATCCAATCGACGGCTTTGGCGACGTGCTCGCGAACGGCGGCGCGGCCCTCTTCGGCCGATCGAATCACGGTGCTGGCCAGCGGATCGTCGGGCGACTTGGGATTGGGCGGCTCGCCGCTCCATCTGATGCCGCGTCCCGACACCTGGAACCGCGGGCCGTCGAGATCGCCCATATTGATGGCGTTGCGGATGTCAACATCGGCGTATCCGTTTCCATGCGAGCTCATGTCGCGCGCGGCGGTGACGCCGGCGTTGAGATCGGCCTGCAGGTTCTGGATGGCGACGAGCATCGACCGCTCGGCAGAGATCGCCGGCGTCCGGTTGTTGAACATGTGAGTGTGGGCATCGATCAAACCGGGCAGCACGGTGGCCTGACCGAGATCGATGACCTGCGCGCCGGCGGGAATCTTCACCTGACCATCCGGACCGACATCGACGATCTTCTCGCCACTCACGATCACGACCTGGCGCGTGAGCATCTGGCCGCTGACGCTGTCGAACAGGCGACCGGCCCGAACAGCAATCGTCTTCGCCGGTGCCGGACAGGCGATGACGCCGCCTTCGGCATTTACGCACGGCTGCGTGCCGATGAAGCGCCACGGACCCGGCGCCTGCTTGCGCTCGGGCGTCGACGGCGCCTGCGCGGCGAGCATCGTCGACGCGGCTACGACAGCAGCGAACGCCATCACCCAAGTTTTCGCGCGAGCCATACATCCTCCCTGACAGGCGGGTCATCAGGCGGGTCTAAAGACCCGCCTCTTCGTACCAAGCACACACGTTGACGCGAAAGCGCGCCGCGTGAGCACCCGCGGATTATAGTCAACGCCTTCGCTGCCACCGTTGCAGTTTTTGCCATGCCCGAGTCGATCGATCGCGCAGAAACTGCGACGTCCACGATTCGATTCGCATCGTTGGCGCCAGAATTCTGCGTGGTACACCGCTCGCACACACAGGTAAAATGGGGCCATCAGTATGGGCGCAAGCTTCACCACGCGACGGTTTACTGCCGACGAGTACCACCGAATGGTCGCGGCGGGCATCCTCCGCGAAGGCGACCGCGTCGAGCTCATCGACGGCCAGGTTCTGGTGATGCACTCGATCGGCCCCCGGCACAACGCGTGTGTCGCGCGTGCGAACCGCGATCTCGTGAGGGCGGCCGGTGACGAAGCGATCGTGCTCCCACAGGGCTCCGTCAGACTGGATTTGTTCTACCAGCCGCAACCCGACCTCGTCCTGCTGCGGCCGCGCGACGACTTCTATGCGTCTCGCCACGCTTCTCCAAGCGAGATTCTCCTCGTGATCGAGATCGCCGATACGTCGCTGGACTATGACCGCGACGTGAAGGCGCCTGTCTACGCAGCGGCGGGCATCGAAGAGTATTGGCTGGCGGATCTGAACACCAATATCGTGTGGCGTCATTCGCGCCCCGAGCGAGGCGTCTACCGCGTCGTCGAGGAGTATCGGCGCGGCCAGTCGCTTGCGCCGAAGCTGTTGCCGTCGTGTGTGATCGCCGTCGACGTGCTGCTCACGGAGTAGTTCGCTCGGCCCACGTCCTGCGCATGTGATCGGCAAGGAGCGCCATCGCTTCGCGCTCGTGATCGCCGGCGGTCTTGTCGACGATCGTCTGCAGACGCGTCATCTCCGCTTCGATGAATGCCCGCTCAAGCAAGTGCAGTCGCGTGGCATAGATGGCCGCTTCCAAAACGGCGTGCCGGGCGCGGTTGAAGCCGATGAATTCACGATTGAACCCGCGGTGGACGACGGCGGTTTCGATGCGCGCTCGAGGAGGCGTGCTGTCGATCGACCGCGGCTCGACCTCCCGCCATGCACAGCAGTCGGCGAGGACGACGCCGCGCACGACGACGGCTGCCGTAGTGGGGTATTCGGGATTGGCGATCGCCGCGCGCGCGAACACACGCACATCGTCGGTGAGATTGACCACCGCGGTCCGCGTCGCGGTGACATTGCGATAGGTGGCGGTGTCGATGAACGGCTTGAGAACGATCGTTTCCTCACCCCACTCCACGCCCATCGGTGCGCAGTTCACGCGGCCCGCGTCGTCCACGGTGGTGACGATGCTCTCGATGATCAGCGTCGGTACCCCGCGGCCGTCAGCGGACGATGTCGACCGGTGGCGGCACGAACGAGTCGTCCGTGACCGAGCGCGCACCCGTCCATGGCATGAACAGATCTGGAGTGCCGATGGCTCCATCGGCGCGCGTCGGCAGCGCGTCCGCTCGTGAGCGATCGCCATGCAGGAATCGATCGACGATGGCGTAGCCGTACTGCGTCGCCGCCGACTCGGGATGAAACTGTACGCCGACGATCGGGTACTCCCGATGTTCCACCGCCATGATCTCGCCATCGTCAACCGACCTGGCGAGCACGCGCAGACAGGACGGCACACTTGCTGGCGCGATTACGAGCGAGTGATACCGAGCGACCAGCAGCGGTGACGGGAGCGAGGCGAGCACGGATGAACCATCGTGCGTCACGCGCGAGGTCTTGCCGTGCATCGGTCGACCGGCGCGCACGATGTCGGCGCCGAAGGCAGCGCCGATGCACTGATGACCGAGGCAGACGCCAAGAATCGGTGTCGTCGGCCCGAACTGCTTGACGACATCGGTCGAGATTCCCGCTTCATTCGGTGTGCACGGCCCGGGCGAGATGATGATGTGACTCGGCGCCAGCCCTTCGACTTCGCTCAGGGCGATCTCGTCGCTGCGGCGGATCACCGCCTCCTCGCCGAGCTCGCGCACGTAGCGGGCGAGGTTGTAGACGAACGAGTCGCGGTTGTCCACTAAGAGAATCACCAATTGGAGATCTTACGATCTTTGATTATTGATTCGTTGTTGATTGGCGATTCTTGATTGGGGATTTATTGCGGATTGTTGATTGGCGATTGCCGTCTCACGGGAGCGGACGAGGATTCGCGTCAGCTCGTCGGCCTCTCTCCACAACGGCGTCGTTTTCGACTCGGGGCAGATTCCCGATTCGGATAACACCTCCAGCCAGAGCGCGGCCTCATCGACTTCTTCGATCCCGCGGCGAGCTTGTTGATGAAGTCCGCTCGTGACCTCGCGCGACAGACGGCTCGATAGTAAGCCGCGGTGGAGGTCGCGGCGTCAGTCAGCTGCGACGCGATTTCGTCGTTGATGTGATCTCGCGGAATCGCCTTCGCGAAGCGGATCACATCGACGGCGAACTTCTTGGTGCGTGCTTTCAGATCGTCTGGCGTCATGCCTCCGCGAGGAGCACGCGGTGTGCCAATCACAAATCCGCGAGCAAACACGCCCAATCCCCAGATAAATCAACAATCGAGATTCAACAATCAACAACTAATCGAAAATCAAAGATCGCAGAATCTTCAATGCTTTATAGGGCATCGATCAGACCGCGAGCTTTATCGAGCGTCTCCTCGTACTCCTGCGCCGGGTCCGAGTCGGCGACGATGCCCCCGCCGGCACTGAAGGAGACGCGATCGCCTTGCACGATCGCGGTACGGATCGCGATGTTGGTGTCGAGATCGCCGGTGAGGCTCCAGTAGCCGATCGATCCGCAGTAGACGCTTCGGCGCGATGGCTCGAGCTCGGCGATGATTTCCATCGCTCGCAGCTTCGGCGCGCCGGTGATCGAGCCGCCGGGAAAGGCCGCACGCAGCAGATGCAGGGCGTCGCGACCCGGTTCGAGATCGCCGACGACGGTCGACACGAGATGGTGCACGGTCGCATAGCGCTCGAGCGAGAACAGCTCCGACACGCGTACGGTGTGCGGCGCGCAGACGCGCGACAGATCGTTGCGCATCAGGTCGACGATCATCAGGTTCTCGGCGCGGTCCTTGGCGCTCTCGGCCAGCGCCTGTCCGAGCGCCGCATCGTGCTCGGGTCCGAGGCCGCGGGGACGAGTGCCCTTGATCGGCCGCGTCTCGACGTGGCCGCTCGCATCGACTCGGAGGAATCGCTCCGGTGATGCGCTCACGATCGCCGCCTCGGGACACTCCATGTAGGCCGCAAATGGCGCCGCATTCCTCGAGCGCAGCCGCCGATAAAACTCCCACGCAGACCCGTCGAGCGTGGCTTCGAACCGCTGCGACACGTTCGCCTGAAAGATGTCGCCGGCAAAGATGTACTCGCGCACTCGCGCGACCGCCTCGAGATACCCCTCTCGCGTAAACGACGATCGCAGCTCGAGACCAGATGGCCACCACCCACCCTCAACGTCGTAAGCAGGAGGTGTAGGCCGGGCCTGTCCGCCTTCGCCTTCGGCTACGGCGAGACTTCGGCTATGTAGGCCCGGCGTCTCAGAAGGCTTCGAATCGCCATGAGGCCCGACTTGCGAAAGCCAGCTCCTCACCTTCTCCGCACGCTCGCGCGCACGTGCGACGCGCGCCGCCGGCTCGACCTCCGGCACACCTGTCGAGATCAACCACGCCTGCGACGTGACGTGATCCCACGCCAGCACCCAGTCGTACAAACACAGCAGCGTGTCGGGCAGCGCGAGATCGTCGAAGCGCGGCGCAGGCAAACGTTCCAGCGTGAGCCCCCAGTCGTAGGCGATGAATCCGGCAATGCCGCCTTGAAACGGCGGCACGCCTGGCACCGCCGCGAAGCGATGCGGCGCGAGCAACCGCCGCACCGTCGCAAGCGCATCCTCGGTGGTCGAGGTCGTCGCGCCGGAGGTACAGTCGACCACGTCGGTGCGCGCGCCGCGGCTGCGCACGATAAGGGCGGGATCCGCCGTCAGGAACGAATAGCGTCCTAGCCGCGTCTCGCGAGCAGCGCTCTCGAGCAGCAGGCGGTACGGCAACCGCTCCAATCGCTCGCAACACTCGATCGGATCTGGAGCTGGAACGAGCTCCTCGATCGAGGGTGGGGCGCCGGTTTCACTGGCTGGAGTCGTCATCGGATGCGTCGCGATTGCGACGCGACGAGCGCTGCGTCAAGCGGACGTGCTCGGACGAGGGGTCATCGGGTGGCGTCAGGTACCCCCAGCTCAAGGCGCCCTCTTGACGGTAGGTCTTCCCCAACGCAACAGCGAGACTCGCCTTCGCCAACTCCTTCCCAAGATAGAAGGCGTGGGTGGGCTCGTCGACATCGAGCTGCCGAAAGATGTCCTGGATGTCAGTACCGCGTACGAACCGCTCGTGGTTGAACACGGTGATCGCGTCGCGGTCGGCGAAGATGCGAAAGTTGGGATCGGTGATCGCCGCCTGCAGCGCGCGCAGTTCGGTCTCGGGGTAGGTCAACACCTCGGGATCTTTCACCGTCACCAGACGATCGTCCACACCCTTCGGGATCGTCCGCCCGCTGACGGCGTAGTGCATCAACCGGCGCGCGACATCGATCTCGCGCACTGCTCCACGCGCCCAGGGGATTACCTCGGTGGTCAACACGGTCCTGATGCCCAGCTCCTGGCAGATGGCGATGAGCACGGCGTTCACGCCGGTCGTATCGGCGGCGGTGAGCTCGGTGAGGTTCCCGATGCCCATCAACATCTCCGCATCCGGCCACGTCCGCCTCGCGACTGCGTAGCGCTCGAGGGAGGCGGTGAACCCCAATCCGATCGGCTCGAGGATCGGATCGATCAGATACGGCACGCCCGCGCGCTCGAGTGCAGCAATCGTCGGCTCGAGCGAGTCGAGGCCGGCGCCTTGATCGGGAATCGCCACCACGCGCGCGCCCGTGCCGGCCAGTGCCGGCACGACATCGACGTTCGATCCGTTGATGCTCAGCACCAGCTCCGCGCCCGCGGCCACGGCGGTTCGGATCTCGGCGGGATCGAGCGAGTCGATGCTGACGCGCAACCCGGCGCCGACCAGCTCGCGAACGACGTCGGCAAGGGCCGGAAACGGCAGGCCAGGGGTGCAGCCGAGATCGATGATGTCGGCGCCCGCAGCGCGATAGCGTTCGGCCTCGCGCCGGATCGCGTCGCGCGTGAGACGCGGCGCGTTGTTGATCTCGGCGGCGATCTCGATGTCCCACGCACCGTAGGCCGCCTGCGACGTCGAGCGACCGAAGTACGTCGGGATCTCGCGAAGGTCCTTCGGCCCCTTCTCCACCTTCACGCCGATCGCCTCTTCGATGATCTTCGGATCACCTTCGCAGAGTCCCGGGATCAGCACGAGATCGATGTTCGGGCGCGGCTCGAGCATCCGCGCGATCCACGACGTCGTCATGAGTGCGGCCACCGTGATCTTCAGGACCGCGACGTCGGATCCGCCAGGCAGATCGAGATTGGAGACTACGCGGCGCAACGCCGGCTCCGCCAGCTTGCCGGTGACGAACAGGACGCGTGCCGGGGAGCCTGTCGTCAACTCATTACGAGCGCGGATCGCCGCTTCGCACCCACTTGTTGGGCGTGCCCTCGAGTGCCTCGCCTTGCGCGGGCCGCCACAGCGCGAGGTCTTCGATCTTGCGAGCCAGCGCAAAGTCCTTGTCAGTGATGCCGCCGGCGCTGTGCGTCGACAACTTCACCGTGATGCGCCCCCACGTCACCGAGAGATCGGGATGGTGATACGCCGCCTCCGACAGGAACCCGATCGCATTCACGAGCATCAACGTCGTCGGCCAGCCATCGGTCTTGTAGACGCGACGGATCCATCCGTCCTCAAGGTACCAGCCAGGCAGCGCCTTGAGCTTGTCCGCGATTTCTGTGTCGTTGTATGTCGCTTCCTTTGTTGCCATCACGATCTCCCCTCGAATCACATCACGGCTCCGCCGCCAACGAGGATCGTCTGTCCCGTGAGGAACGCGGCAGAGGGCGATGCGAGAAACACGGCCGCGCCGGCCACGTCCTCGGGTGTTCCCCAGCGCTGCAGCGGCGTCGACCCTGCAATCTCGCGGCGTTTGCCTTCCTCGAGCCCTTCCCCGAACGCCGTCTCGATCCATCCCGGTGCGAGCACGTTCACGCGCACTCGCGGCGCCACCGATCGTGCCAGTGACTTGCTGAACGCCAGCACGCCGCCCTTGACCGCCGCGTACATCTGAGGGTTCGTGCCCCGCATGCCGGTGAGCACGTGATCCCAACTCATGTTGATGATCACACCGCCGTCCGGCTGCGCCGACAGCAGTTCCGCCGCGCGCCACGAGGCGAGGATCGTTCCGCGCAAGTCGACCGCGAGCAGCAGATCGAGCTTGTCGCTGTCGGGCAAGAGCGCCCCAGGGCCGGTGAGGATGTCGGCGCCAGCGTTGTTCACCCACACGTCGAGCCGGCCGAGTGCCTTCAGCGCCGCAGGTCCCAACTCGCGCACGGACGAATCGTCGGCGACATCGGCGCGAAATGTCGCCGCGTTGCGTCCAAGCGCGCGGATCTCGCGCTCGACCGCGCGGGCGCCCTTCTCGTTCGTGCGGTAGGTAATCGCGACGTCGGCACCCGCCTTCGCGGCGGCCAGCGCAATCGCGCGGCCGATGCCACTCGATGCGCCCGTGACCAGCATGGCGCGCTCAGCAAGCGGCGCCGCAGAGTTGTCGCTCACGTCATCATCGTAGATCGAAGGCGCCAACGGGGCGCCTTTTGCCATAGGATCACGCCCATGCGACATCGCCTTTCGATCGTCTTCTGCCTCCTGACCTGTGCGACTCTGCCGGCGTACGCCGCAACGGTCGACGGCATTCGAATCCACTCGTCAGCGACCGGTAAGGGCGCCAAGACGCTGGTCTTTGTCCACGGCTGGACGTGCGACGACAGCTCATGGGCCGAGCAGGTGCCGGAGCTGTCGAAGCACTACCGCGTGATCACGCTCGACCTGCCTGGGCACGGACGCAGCGGAACCACCAAGGACGGCACGCTCTCGATGGATCTCTTCGCGCGCGCCGTCGAGGCCGTTCGCGCCGAGGCCAAAGCCGACAAAGTGATTCTCGTCGGTCACAGCATGGGCACACCGGTCATCCGGCAGTATGCGCGCTTGTATCCGCAGCACGTGTCGGGCCTCGTCTTCGTCGACGGCGTGGTCGCCCTCGGCGCTGCCAGGCAAGGCGGGCCTCCCGCACCCCAAGCCGATCGCATGCGTGGACCGGACGGACTGAAGAATCGCGAGGCGATGATCCGCACCATGTTCACGCCGGCGACGCCGCAGCCGCTGCAGCAGCACATTCTCAAGATGATGCTGGCCGCTCCCGAAAGTACGGCGTATGGCGCGATGATCGCGACCTTCGATCCAGCCATCTGGAAAGACGATGTGATGACGATGCCGGTGCTCGGCATCTACGCCGACAAGTCAGCGCTCGGCAACCAGGAATACTCGAAGAAGCTGTATCCGTCGTTCGAGTATCACGAGATCCCGGGCACGGGTCATTTCGTGATGATGGAGAAGCCGAAGGAGTTCAATCAGCTGCTGACGGCTTTCGTGGAGAAGGTGAAGTACTGACCGGCGTAATTCAGAATGCAGAATTCAGAATGCAGACACCGTCCTTCTGCATTTTGCATTCTGCATTCTGCATTCTGCATTACTGGGTCACTCCTTCCGCTCTGCTAGAATCGCGGTCGAGAGAGCGGGATGATGAAAAACCACGCAGCCACCCTGATGCACGCCCTGCTGGCCTTGCTGATCGCGAGCCTGATCATCGCGGCACCGAGCGCCCAGTGGGATAGCTACCCCTTCAAGAACGTGCCGCGCACACCCGACGGCAAAGTCGATCTCAAAGCGCCGCCCCCTCACACGGCCGACGGCAAGATCGATCTGTCAGGCTTCTGGATGCCGACCAATCCCGTGAAACATCTACTGAACCTCGCGGCGGATCTCCCACCGGGTTCGGTTCCGCTGCAGCCCTGGGCGGAGGCGGTTTACAAAGAGCGCATCGAGACCAACGGCAAGGATCATCCCGGCGTGCGATGCTGGCCATCAGGCATTCCAGAGAAGCTCAATATTCCCGACGGTCTCAAGCTGATTCAGACACCCGACGTCATGCTCTTCCTGCACGAGTCGCGCACCATCTACCGGCAGGTGTTCACCGACGGACGTCCGCTGCCGAAAGATCCGCAGCCGGCGTGGATGGGATATTCAGTCGGGCGCTGGCAGGGCGACACATTCATCATCGAGACCATCGGCCAGAACGGGAAAACGTGGCTCGACATGCGCGGGTTGCCTGGGACGGAAGCGCTGAAAGTGACGGAACGCTACACCCGTCCCACGACGGGCCGCATTCTGATCGACGTCACGATCGACGATCCCAAGGCGTACACGAAGCCGTGGAATGTGCAGCTGTCGTGGAGTCTTCAGCCCGACATCGAGCTGATCGAAAGCATCTGCGAAGAGAACAACAAAGACCTGCCGCACATGATCGGCAAATGACCCGGGCGGGTCTGAAGACCCGCCTCTACGACCGACACTACGACCGACACGCCAGGCGGGTCTGAAGACACGCCTCTACCAGCTGAGACGTAAGATCCACCCATGAGCCCGAGCGCGCTGTGGCGTGACTTTGCGAGCGGCGTTCGCGGGCATGCCAAGACGCCGTTCGCGACAATCGCCATCGTCGCGGTGTTGTCGCTCGGGATTGCCGCAACCAGCGTGTCGTTCTCAATCGTCAATCGGCTGTTCATTCGGCCGCTTCCGATCGCGCACGTCGACAGCGTCGTTCGCATCTACCGCCAGGCTGGCGCTGGAGCGCCGTACTTTCCACTCTCGCACCGACAACTCGAAGACGTTCGCGATCTGCGATCCGTGTTCGACGCCATCGCCGGCGAAGAGCCGGCACCGTTCATCGTCGGGGTGAACGGATCCTACGAGCGCGCCTTTGGCGAGATCCTGTCTGACGGCTACTTTCGTGCGCTGGGTGTGCGGCCGGCGCTCGGTCGATTCATCACCGCCGACGATGAACGATCGGGCGAACGGGTGGCGGTCCTGAACGACGGCTACTGGAAACGGCGATTCGGCGGCGATCGCGCGGTGCTCGCGCGCGACCTGCAGATCGACGGCCGGAGCTATCGCGTCATCGGCGTGGCACCAACGGGGTTCGGCGGCACCATCCTCGGGTTCTCGTCCGACATCTGGATTCCGCGCGCATCGCTGGTCGCGTCGGGCGTGCAGCCAGACGACAGCAGCTACTTCACATTGGCGCGGCTGGCGCCAGACGCACGCATCGCACAGGCGCAGGCCGCCCTCGGAATCCTATCGACACGCCTGCAGCAGGAGCGTCCCGCCGCCAACCGAGGGGTCAGCCTTCTCGCGTTCTCCGAGTCGGAAGGCCGCGTGCTGCCGACCTTCCGCGGCGGCGCGCTTGCGGCCTCCGCTCTCGCGATCGCGGTTTCACTGCTGGTCACGCTCATCGCCTGCGCCAATGTCGCCGGTCTGCTCCTGGCGCGGGCCGATGCGCGGCGGCAAGAGATCGGCGTACGGCTCGCGCTTGGCGCATCGCGGGCCCGAATCGTGTGGCAGCTCCTCACCGAATCGGCCGCGTTGGCGATCGCCTCCGGCGCCATCGGTATCGTGCTCACCTGGCAGGTCACACGGCTGATCAGCAACGCACGTGTCGCCATCGCTCGCGGCGCGGTGGTCGGACTGGACGTGACGATCGACTGGCGAGTCCTCACGATCAGTGTCGTCATCGCCGGCACCTCCGCAGTTCTCTTCGGACTCGCTCCGGCGCTCGAGGCATCACGCCTCGATCTGGTCGCGATTCTGCGACCGGGCGATCGCAGCGGCTGGCGATCGACGTCGTGGTCGCGCCGGATCTTTCTCGGCGGGCAAGTGGTGGTGTCGATGCTGTTGCTTGCGACCGCGGGCCTGTGCGCGCGCAGCCTGCTGCACGCGCAGCACACGGATCTCGGCTTCGATCCCAACGGCGTCGTCACCACCGCGATCGATGTCCGCGGGAGCATCGACCCGGCGCGCAACGCCGCGTTCTGGTCCACGCTGGTTGATGAAGTGAGACGTCTCCCGCAAACCGAATCGGCGAGCCTTACTTATCGGCTGCCGCTGGAACTCGGGATGGTGACGCGGTCGATCGGTCCGGAAGGCTTCCAGCCCACGGATGGACAAGCCTGGCCAACCATCGAGTACTCGCCGGTCAGCACCGCTTACTTCCGCACGCTCCGCATGACGCTCGTCGAGGGTCGCGACTTCAGCAACCGCGACGTCGCAGACGACACACGCGTCGTCATCGTAAATGACGTTGTGGCGCGCTGGTTCTGGCCCAACAGCAGCGCGCTTGGAAGGTTCGTCGTCACTCCGGACGGCGATCGCTTCGAGGTCGTCGGCGTCGTTCGACGCTCGAAGTATCTCGCGATCACCGAACAACCGAAGCCGTACATGTACGTCCCGATGGGCGAGGGCGGATCTGCGGCGATGTCGATTGTGGCCCGCGGCACAGGCGACAGTGCGTCACTCCTTCGCGCCATCGCGGGGATTGTCCGGCAACTGGAACCGCGCGCGGCTTTCTACGACGTCGGAACGATGACATCGCGGGTGGAAACCGCGTTGGCGCCAACAACGAGCATCGCCTCTTCGGTCGCGATCGTCGGACTCATGGCGCTTGGACTGACATCGCTTGGTCTGTTCGCTGCCGTCGCGCAGGCGGTCGGCCGCAGGACATACGAGATTGGCGTCCGCCGTGCGCTCGGCGCACCGGACCACAGCATTGCCAGGCTGGTGACGAATGACACGATGGTGCTGGTTGCTGGCGGTCTGGCAGTGGGTCTCGGGCTGTCCTTGATCGCGTCTCGCGCGCTGACCGCGCTCCTGTACAACGTCGACCCCTTTGATCCGACGGCACTGGCAGTCGCGCCCGGCATCCTTCTCGCCGTCGGCGTCGCCGCCGTGTGGCTTCCGACACGCCGCGCGCTCCGAATCGACGCAGCGACGGCTCTGCGACACGATTGACAGGCGGGTCTGAAGACCTGCCTCTACGCGACTTACACTGCCCTGTCACAAACCTCTCGCCTCCTCGTTCTACATCTGAAGACCGCGTGACCCGAACGTGACTACGATTACCCGCGCCTTGATGAGCACTCTCGATCGCCCGAGCCCAGCGAACGTCGGTGTCACCGATCCCTCGGGTGAGGTGCTGCAGCTCTTTCGCGAGCATGGGGGCCCGATCTATCGGTTCTGCCGGAGTGCCCTGCGCAGCACGAGCGATGCCGACGACGTGGTGCAGGAGACGTTCCTCAAGCTGCTGCAGCATCTGAAGGCCGGGGGCGACCGCTCGAACCTCCGCTCGTGGCTGTTCACGGTAGCGGCCAATGGCTGTCGCGATCGCGCACGCGGGCGCGCACGCTGGCTCCCGTGGAGCGCCGAAAGCGATCGCCGCATCGCCCCAGCACACGACGAGCGCGACGACGTGCGACGGGCACAGGCGGCGCTGCACGCGCTGGGCCAGCGCGATCGGATGTTGTTATCACTGCGCGCCAGCGGTCTCTCGTATCGCGAGATCGCGGCCGCATCCGGCATTCGCGAAACGTCGGTCGGGCGCTTGCTCGCCCGCGCCGTCGACCGATGGAAGAGGAATCTATGACGTGTCTTACCGATCTTGAAGTGCATGCGGTCGTCGACGACCAGGCAAGCGAGGCGAATCGCGAGCATGTGATGACGTGCGCGCCATGTCAGCGACGTGTCGACGAGCGGCGCCATCACATGCGCAACCTCACAGCGGCGATCGACCTTCTCGGCGAAGTGCCGGCCGAGTTGAACGATCGCGTCCAACACGCCATCGCCTCGGGGCGCGCTGTGCGCGGATCGACAGTGCTGCGGCACACCACGTCGTCCTCGTTCTGGCCTCGGGCTGGATGGATCTCGGCTGCCGCCACCGCTGCGGTCGTCGCCGTCGTCGTCTTCGTGGTGCTGCCGCGATTCGGCGCCCCGACCCGACTGTCCGCATCGCAGGTGCTGGAGCGATCGCTGCAGACGCTCGCGACGGGCACCGGCGTGGAGTCGCTCGATTACGAGCTGACGATCGACGGCGTGGCCGGCGGTCCGTTCCGCATCAAACATCTGATCGACCGCTCGAACCCGAATCACTATCGCGTGGCGAGCTACGGCGCCGACGGATTGCTGCGAAGCGCCATCAGTCAGGATCCGGCACGTCAGCAGCGAATACAGGTGATTCAAGTAGATGGCCGCAACTACTTCGTCAAAGTGGCCGGCATCCGCGAGCCGGTGCTGTCGCTGCCGCAGATGGCCCAGGCGCTCGTCGAATCGATCATTCGTATGATGCAGGCCACCGCCGATCCGACCTTGACACTGCAGGACACGCCGCACGGCCGCGAGTACATCGTCGAAACGCCGACCGTCGCGTCTCACGGCGCCGCCGCCACACTCGACCTTTATCATGCGAGAACAGTGATCAGCGCCGAGGACTTTCGGATCCACGAGTTCGAAGGCAGCGGCACGCTGCTCAGACAGCCGTTTTCGGTGTCGTTCAAGCTGCTCGAGCAAACGGTCGTTGGCGCGGCCGAGGCCAACTTCTCGCTCGAGCCAGGTCCAGACGACGTCGCGATCGAGGGAACGCCTGGAGAAGGACCGTTTGAAGAGCTTTTGACAGCGATCGTACGTGAAGCGGGACGCACCGGAGGCCGTTGACGCGTGCTGCCGGCGGCGATCCATATCGACGCGCTGACGAAGTACTACGGCGCCGTGGTCGGCGTGGAGGCTCTGTCGCTCGACGTGCCACAGGGCGAGGTGTTCGGCTTTCTCGGCGCCAACGGCGCCGGCAAGACGACCACCATTCGCATGCTGCTCGATCTGGTGCGGCCGACGAGCGGGACGGCATCGGTGCTCGGCTTCGACTGCCAACACCAGGGCCTCGAGGCTCGTGCGCAAATCGGCTACTTGCCGGGAGAGATGCCGGTGTACCCCGAGCTGACCGGCAACCGTTACCTGTCGTTTCTAGCTTCGCTTGGATCGCGACCTGCCTCACCCGCACGACTCGAGTTCCTGCTGCGCCGCTTCGACGTGAGCACACTCGATCTGCGGCGCCGCATGCGCGATTACTCGCACGGCATGAAGCGCAAGCTCGGTCTCATCCAGGCGCTGATGACCGATGCGCCGGTGCTGATCCTCGACGAGCCGACATCGGGCCTCGATCCGTTGATGATCGAAGCCTTCAGCGAAACGATCGATGAGTTGAAGACGGCGGGAAGAACGACGATCTTCATGTCGTCGCACATCCTCTCCGAGGTCGATCGCGTGTGTCGGCGCATCGGACTGGTGCGCCACGGACACCTGGTGGCGGTACGCACGCTCGCCGAGCTGCGGGCGCATTCGGCGCGGCGGATCACAGTGAGCTTCTCGACAGCGGTATGCCAGGAGGTTCCGGCGCTCTTTGGCATCGTGGTCGTGTCGCGCCAGCCGCGCACGTGGGTGCTCGACGTCACCGGATCGCTCGGCGAACTGGTGTCGTCGCTGCAGGGCCTGCCAGTGGACGACGTGACGATGACGTCGTTCTCGCTGGATGAGACGATCCTGCGCATGCTTGGAGACGCGCGATGATGGCGCTGATCGGGAGATCCCTGGGGCGGACGGCGCGCCCGCTGATCGCGATCGCGCTCGTGCTGTGCGGTTTCCAACTGGCGCTCATTGCCGCGGCCTCGTCCATTGCCAGCGACGGCAACATCAGCGGGCTGGCGCGGCTCGTACCAGGCTTTCTGCAGCAGTCGCTCGGACTGGCGCTGCTCTCGTTTGGCGGCATGACGACGATCGGCTATTTCGACGCCATCATCGTGATGATCGTCGTGCTGTTTGCGATCCATCTGGCGTCGGAACCGGCCGGGGATGTCGAGGCGGGCTTTGTCGATCTCGTCCTGGCGCGGCCGCTGCCGCGCGAGTGGATTGTCACCCGATCACTGTCGGTGATGATGGCGAGCGTCGTGGCCCTCGTGTTGGTGATGAGCGCGGCTCTCTGGACAGGGCTCGAATGGATCGGTCCACACCGCGCGAGTTGGCCCGAACCGCGCGTCGTCGCCAAGATGGGCGCGCATCTGATGATGGTGGCGTGGTGTTTCGGCGCCTGGTCTCTGGCGGTGTCAGCATGGGCCCGTCGTCGCGGCACGGCAGTCGCCCTTGTGGCCATCACCGGGATGGCGCTCTACCTGCTCGATTTCGTCGGCACGATCTGGAAACCGATGGCGCGCCTCGCGATGCTGTCGCCGTTTCACTACTTTCACGGTGGGGAAATCCTCGCAGGCACTGCCAACTCTGTCCAAGACTTCACCGTGCTCGGCACGGTCGCTCTCGCCGGCGTTGTCATCGCGTACTGGCAGTTTCGCAGACGCGATCTCTGAGGTTCGAAGTTCGAGGTTCGAGGTTCGAGGTTCGAGGTTCGA
>Ga0075424_100000294_pt1 | contig 36704 bp, 26 predicted proteins | sample SoiMethybrSBSTD3_FD_75301 | JGI IMG/M metagenome (GOLD analysis project Ga0075424, IMG submission 75301) | Bulk soil microbial communities from a Populus tree surrounding site in Tennessee, USA - Soil MetaG P. TD hybrid SBSTD3 | ecosystem: Environmental > Terrestrial > Soil > Tree plantation...
AATCGCTGGGGGGCGACTCGCCTCACGATGATCGAGATTAAGATCGAAGTCAACATGATTCTCGCGGGCGACATCGGCGGAACCAAGACGCTGCTCGGTCTGTTCGACGCCGCGACGGTGCGCCCGCGCGCGATCGCGACGCGATCGTTCGCGACGCTCGACTACGACGATCTGCCGTCGATGATCGCGGAGTTCCTGCGCGCCGAAGGCACGCGCGCCGACGCGATCGATCGCGCGTCGTTCGGCGTCGCGGGCCCCGTGATCGACGAAGGCGCGACGCTCACCAACGTGCCGTGGCGCGTCGAGGGGCGCGGCGTCGCCTCGGCATTCCACCTGCGGCACGTCTTCCTGCTGAACGATCTCGAGGCGATGGCGTGGTCCGTGCCCGTGCTGCGCGACACGGAGGTGCACGTGCTGCAGGAAGGCGAGGCGCTCCGCGGCGGCAACATCGCGCTCATCGCCGCCGGCACCGGCCTCGGCCAGGCGCTGCTCCACTCGGTGGACGGCCGCTTCGCGCCGTCACCCTCCGAGGGCGGGCACGCCGACTTCGCCGCGCGCACCGACCGCGAGATCGCGCTCATGCGCGACCTGACCGGACGCTACGGCCGCGCCGACGTCGAGCACGTGATCTCGGGACGCGGCCTGATCAACATCCACCGCGTCGCGCACGCGGCGCCGTGCCGCGCCGTCGCGGACCTCGACGCGCCCGACGCGCCCGCCGTCATCTCGCAGGCGGCGATCGATCGCACGTGCCCCGGCTGCGTCGAGACGCTCGACATGTTCGTCGACGCGTACGGCGCCGAGGCCGGCAACCTCGCGCTGCGATCGGTCTCGACCGGCGGCCTTTTCGTCGGCGGCGGCATCGCGCCGAAGATCCTGCCGGCGATCACGGCCGGCGGATTCATGCGGGCGTTCCGCGCCAAGCCGCCGCTCGACGCGATGCTGCGATCGATGCCTGTCAAGATCATTTTGAATGCCGAAGCCGGTTTGCTTGGCGCTGCAGTTTTTGCCGCAGGACGATGAGGCGCCGTTTACGACACGAACGTCACGCAACGAACAAGCACGAACGATTGCGCGCTCGCCGCGCGTAGCAACGCCACGCCTCGATGTTGTAATCTTAGAAGTCTCCATGATCTGGTTTTTCGATCGCAACGGCGAGAAGCTTCGCTACGAGATCACGCACGACCGGCTCGCCGGCCGGTACCGCGTCGTGATCACCCGGCCTGACGGCACCGAATCGGTCGAAGAGGTTGACGAGCCGACCGAGTTGATCGAGCGCTCGGTGCAGTTGATGAACTCCCTGCGCGGCGACGGCTGGCGGGTTGCCTGACGGGAGAAATCAAGAATTAGGAATTAAGAATTCAAAATTAAGAATTCGTCGCCACGCCGTCACGACCGCTTTCACGAATTCTTAATCCTTAATTCCAAATTCTTAATTGACGACGACACGATCGAACGCCGCGGTTGCACGCTGCGTCACATCGTGGCTCGACACGGCGATCCCTACCCAGACGGCTCCCGTCCCCGCCACCGTCTCCTGACCGACGAGCTTCCACGCCACGCCGTCTGCTGAGGTCGATGCGGTGACGATGCCCGCTGCGCGCGCGAGCCTGACGTAGGCGGGCGCCGCGCCGGCGATCGCGGTGCTGAGCGAGGCGCCCCCGGCTGCGGTGCGGCGCTGGAAGGCGATCCCCTTGCCGGGCGTCACGAAGAGCGACGCGTGCGGGCTCGCGGGCGACAGGCTCTGGCGGATCATCACGCCGGCTTTGGTCCACGCGCTCACGCTCTGCACGGTGGCGACGCGCGCGACGATCGACCCGTCGGCCGCGAGCAGCCGGTACGCATACCTGAACGCGTCGGCCGTCCCCCAGATGTCGGCGCCGGCGCCGGCCACCGTGAACGTGCCGCCGGCTTCCGACGCGCTGCCGCTCTTACCGACGGCGCCGACGTCGGCGGTCTGCCATCCGGCCGGCAGCGTGGGGACTGCGGCGGCAATCGCCACGTGATCGAAGGTCGCCGCCGCGCTCAGCGCCGTGCTGTGGCTCGTGACGGCGAGGCCGATCTGCACCGTCGCCGGCATCGCGATCGTCGCCTTGCCGACCGGCGCCCATGCCGCGCCGTCGGCGGAGATCGCGGCGACGAAGACGCTGCCGGTGCGCGTGAGCCGCACCCACTGCGGCGCGGCGCCCGACGCGGGCCGATTCGCCGTCGTGCCGCCGGCGGTTTTGCGGTATTGAAACGACGCGCCCCTGGCGGCCGACACGATCATCGCGGCGTTCGGCGCGCCGGCGGCCGTGCCGTCGCGGATCATCACGCCCGCCTTCGTCCACGCCTGCACGTTGTCGATCGCGGCGACGCGCGCGACGATCGACCCGTCGCCGGTCATCGTCTCGCGCACGAACTGGAACGCGTCGGAGGTTCCCCAGATGTCGGCGCCGGATCCTCTGACGGTGAACGTGCCGCCCGAGTACGTCGCGCTGCCGGCGACGCCGACCGCGCCGACGTCCTGCGACGTCCACGGCGTCGGCGGCGGCGACGAGACGGCGGCGCCGCTGCCCCGCAGCGCGATCGCCAGCGCGCCGTTCGACGCGTTGCTCTGGAGCGTGATCGTCGCGACGCGCGCGCCGGCCGCCGCCGGCGTGAAGAGGGCGTCGGCGCCGCAGCTCGCGCCGGCTGCGATCGTCCCCGCGCAGGTCGAGGTGCGCATCGTGAAGTCGCGCGCGTTCGCGCCGCCGATTGACATCGAGTAGATCGTCAGCGGCGCGCGACCGGTGTTCGTCACGGTGACATGGTGCCCGGCGCTCGACGCGGCCAGCGGCTGCGACCCGAAATCGATCGAGGTCGGGCTCGCCGACACCGCCGGCATGCCGGCGCCGTTCACGTCGACCGAGAACATCCCGCGCCCGTGCGTCGCCGCGACGAGCGTCGTCCCCATCCAGAACAGATCGTCGACCGCGACGTTCGCCGGCCCGCTCTGGGGCACGTCCCACGTCACGCCGCCGTCGTGGCTGGTGAAGACGCCGACCTCCGTCGCCGCGTAGAGCGTGCCCGCGTCCTGCGGATCGATCTCGAGATCGTTCACCGGGACGTTCGGCAGCCCCGTCGTGTCGCCGCCGGTGGCGTCCGTCCACGTCGCGCCGCCGTTGGTCGTCCTGATCACGTTCTCGGATCCGAACCCGCCCATCGTCACGTAGACGACGTTCGGATCGAAGGGGCTCACGGTGATGTGCGTGACGAAGTTGCCGTAGGTCGGCGCGTTCACGGCCGTGAACGACGGCGCCGCCGCCGTCGCGTTCGCCGTGCGGTACACGTTGCCGTAGGTGAGGCCGATCCACGCGACGTCGGATACGGAGGGAGCAACGGCGATCGCGCTGACGTGGTTCGCGCTCGCGGATCCGAAGATCGCCTTCCACGCCGGCGCCGCGCTCTTCACGTTCGCGCTCACCCAGAGCCGCGCGCCGCCGGCGTACATCCGGTTCGGGTTGTTCGGATCGAGCGCGAACGGCGCGATGAAGTTCGCCGACTGGCCGGCGTCCGCAATGCCGCCGCCGATGCCGCTCCACGTCGCGCCCGCGTCGGTGCTGCGCAACAGCTGCAGGTAGATCGTCTCCGCGTAGAAGTAGGCCGCGTCGGTCGGATCCGCCGCGACGAAACCGCCGTCGCCGCCGAGCGTGCTCTTCCACGACGTCGCGTACTGCGGCTGGCGCACGAGCGTCCCGTTGTCCTGCGTGCCGCCGACGATGACGCCGGTCGTCGCGCTGCCGGCGCCGCCGTAGAACTGCGTCACGCCGAGATTGTTGTTGAGCGCGGTGTAGCCGGTCTGCGCAACCGTGCGGATATTCGACGCGCGAAACACGCCGCCGTCGTTGCCGATGAACACCGTCCGGTTGTAGACGTCGTCGAAGCGCGGATCCTCGACGATGACGTGCTGGTCGACGTGAATGCGATCGGCGATCCAGTTCCACGTCGCGCCGCCGTCGAAGGTCTGCCGCAGGTTCACGCCGCCGACGACGACGTGGTTCGCGTCCGTCGGATTGACCCACAGCGCCTCGTCGTACCAACCCTGCCCGTTCTCGAGCAGCGGCGTCATCGACGCCGGCGAGAACGACGCGCCGGCATTCGTGCTCCGATAGAGCGTGCCGCCGGCCGTGTCGACGAGCGCGTAGATCGTGTCGGGCTGGCTGCGCGCGTACGCGAGCTCGATGCGGCCCGACGTCATCGGCAGGCCGGCCGCGTTCTGCCAGGTCGCGCCGCCGTCCCACGAGTACACGATCGCGCCGTAGCCGCCGGCGACCGCCCTCAGGCCGTCGGAAGGGCTGAAGTCGACGTCCTGCGGCGAGATGCCCGTGGCCGCCAGCGCGAACGACGCGCCGTTGTCGGCGCTGCGCCACAGCCCGGTATTGGTCGCGGCGAGCAGCACGCGGCCCGACGGCGCGATCGCGAGGCGGTTCACCGCCGTCGACTGGCTCGCCGTGTCCGCGAGCGGCGTCCACGTCGCGCCGCCGTCCACGCTGCGGAAGATGCCGGCGCCGCGCAGCGCGTCGCTGTTGCCGTAGCCTTCGCCCGTGCCGGCGTACAGCACGCCGGCGTTCACCGGATCGAACACGATCGAGGAGACCGACAGCGACGCCATGAAGTCGTCCACCGGCGTCCAGCTCGCGCCGGCGTTGGTCGTCTTCCAGATGCCGCCGCCGACGCTGCCGGCGAACATCGTCGACGGCGAGGTGCGGCTGATCGCGAGCGCGCGGATGCGGCCGCCGATGTTGCCGGGGCCGATCCACCGCCATTTCTGCGGCGCGATCGGCGCGGGCCCGAGCGCGGCGGAGGGCGCGGACGCGGAGAACATCGCGCCGGAGATCTGCGGCGCCGGCGCGAACTCGACGCTGCGCGCGGCGGCGCTCGCGCGCAGGCGATCGACGTGCGCTTTCGCGCGCGCGTACGCGCCGGGCGGGATGCGCCCGCGGCCGTCGCGCAGCTTCATCAACTGAAACTGCAGCGCGTCGGCGCCGAACGTTTCACCGCGCTCCTCGCCGTCGTCGGTCTCCGAGAGCAGGCGCGGCCGCACGTACAGCGACGCGTCGAGCGCCGCAATAACGACGCTCAACAGCAGGATATGGATCAGGTAAAAAGAGATACGGGTAGTAGGGCCACCCGACATGGCGCAAACGGATAGGCAAGACCGTTGCCGCGCGGATCGCTATCGGCTGCCGAGCTCGTGGAGGTCGAGCGCCGCCGTGAGCGCCATCGCGCCGCCGCGATCATCGGCGCCCGTCACGGCCGCGCGATCGAAGTAATAGCGCTTCGTCGGCCCCGCGCCGGTGCCAGTGCAGACATCGAACAACGTGCCGTCAGACGCGATGTGCGCGGCCAGCGCGCGCCATGCGCGCGCGATCGTCGGGCGGAACGAATCGTCGATCCAGCCGAGACGAACGCCGCGCGCCATCGCGCTCAGCAGCATCGCGGTGGCGGTCTCCTCGCGGTAGGCGCCCGGCTCGTCGATAATCTGCCGCCACGCGCCGTCGGCCGACTGCTGCGTTCGAACGGCGGTCATGAGCCGTCGATAACGGTCGAGCAGCTCGCGCCGCATCGGATGAGCCGCGGGAAGGCGCGCGAGCGTCTCGGCGAGGCCGAACGCGGCGAAGCCGTTGCCGCGTCCCCACGCCGCGGGGCCGTCGGACGCGTGGTTGAAGAGACCGTCGCCGCGCTGAAGCCTGGCGGCGTACGACGCGAGCAGACGCGCGGCGCGATCGAGATCGTCCTGATGGCCCTGCCGCGCGCCGGATCGCGCGAGCACGGCGGCCGCCATGAACATGTCGTCGGTCCAGCCCTGTCCGTACTCGGGCGAGGCGGGAGCTTTCTCCTTCCGCGCTGCAGCGACGCCCTCCTCGAACAGACGCTCGGCGGCGGCGCCGGGCTCCGGCGTGCGCGACAGCGACGCGTCGCGCGCGATCTCGGCGAAGACCATCGTGCCCGCCACGGCCGTCAGCTGTATGCGGGGCGCCTGGCCCCGCGACGCCTGCGGCGAGAGCGGAAACAGCGGCGTGTCGCCCGACGTCCACGGCCGCGTCTGCTCCGCGACCTTCGCGCGCAGGCCGTCGTCGCGATCGATCGCCGCGAGCCGCAGCGCGCCGATCCACGAGAGCGCGGGGATGTAGCTGATGGCGGGCGTCTCGGGATAACGCCGCGCGAGCAGGCGCGCGATGTCGAGCGGCGATCGCTGGATGCGCTGGAGCAACTCGGCATGCGACGACGATCGCTCGCGCGGCGAGGCGAGAAGGCGGGCGAACGCCGATGCCGCGTTCTCGACGGCGATCGACTCCACGGGAACGGCCGTCTGCAGCGCGAGGCTGCCGATGGTCACGATCAGATCCGGCGCCTGAAAGGCGATCCATCGCGCGAGCGACTGCTTGTCCGCATCGTCGAAGCGCGCGAGCGGCAGGGCGCTGAGCGACCAGCGGGCGCGCACGTCGCGCGGCGCGCGCGTCTTGAACCAGCGCACCGCGTCGAGCGCGGCGCGCTCGTCCCCGCTCGGCGCGCCGATCAGGACGACGCGCCGCTTCGTCTCTGAAGGATCGAAGGCGGTCGGGTTCTCGATCGTGAGGATCGGCGACTCGTCGCGCGTGACGCCCGCGGCGGCGACGATGCGCGGTTCGCCGGCAAGCGCCGCGACCGCGCGAACCTGCGCGTCGTTTGGCGTCGCGGCGATCGACGATGCGAGGAGCAGAGCGATCATCGATTGCCCGTTGGGACGGTCCGCCTTCGCTCGCAGTGCCACATCGAGCGAGCTACAGCGTGACAAGCCTGAAGGCCGTCCCCTACCTACACCCTTTGCGTCCTCTGTGACCCGCGCGGCCCGCCAGGCCTGCCCGACCCACCTGACCTACCTGGCCCACCTGACCTACCCGACCCGCCTGGCCTGCCCGACCCACCTGACCCACCTGACCTACCTGACCCGTCAGGCCTACACGTGCGGTAGACCACCGCGTCGGAGCAGCCGATCGAACCACATGTTCGACAGCTTCTCCTGCACCGTATTCTGCCGCAGGCGCGCCGCGAGGTTCGGGAAGTCGACGCGATCCATCTCCTGATCCTGGTTGAAGCACGAGAAGATGATCGTCTCGCGCCCGGTCTGCGGATCGACGTGCTTCTGCAGGCACTGCGCGCAGACTTCCTTCATCATGCACTGCATCGGCGAGTTGATGCTCGCGATCCCGACGTGATCCGGCTTGAGGTGCGGCGCCAGCACGCCGTGGCGCGCCGCCTTCACCGCCGCCATCATCCGGTCCGATCCGATCGCGATCATGCGATCGACGGTCGGCAGCGGCACGAGCTGCTCGCCGAGCTCGCCGCGCTGGTAGGCGAGCATCGCCTGCACGATGTTGCCGCGGAAGTGGGCGTCCTGCGGGCGGCGCGGCTCAATAGTCGCGCCGATGTCGGTGCTCCAGATCACCTGATCGGTCGCCGCCTCGATCTCCTCGCGCTTGAAGAGATCTTCGCCGCGCTTGTAGCCCGCGAAGTAGATGACGCGATTGCCGTGCTCGCGCATCGCCTTCGCAATCGAGAACAGGACGGCGTTGCCGAGGCCGCCGCCGAGCAGCAGCACGTGCTTCCCGTCGGGAATCTCCGTCGGCGCGCCCGTCGGTCCCATGACGACGACCGGCTCGCCCTTCCGGAGATACGCGCACAGCCGGCTCGAGACGCCGAGCTCGAGCGCGATCAGCGACAGCAGGCCGCGCGCCTTGTCGACCCACGCGCCGGTCAGCGCGATCCCTTCCATCAGCAGCGGCACGCCGTCCACGCGCGGCGTCAGCGACTCGTAATTCTGCAGCCGGTAGAACTGCCCCGGGTGAAAGTGGCGCGCGGCCGCCGGCGCGCGGACGATCACCTCGACGATCGTCGGCGTCAGGCGCACGACGTCCTCGACGCGCGCCACGAGCTCGTCCTCCATCCGCGCGGCGAACCGGCGCCACGCGGCGTCGCGTTCGGGCTGCGCCGCCGGATCGAGCGCCGCGAGCTCGCGCGCGAAGAGCTTCGCGATCTCCGGGTAGCCCTGCTTCGCCGACGCCATCGCCTTGACGACGTTGCCGGCAAACCGCGGATGGTTGTCCCCGTAGAAAGTGACGAACCGGCCGCCGCGGCCGTAGGAGGTGAAGAAGCCGTTCGGATCGGGCGCGAGCTCGAATCCGCCGCCGGCGGCGGGCGCCGCCGCGTGCGGCTGGAAGAACTTCCGCTTCGCGTCGAGCTGAAACGTGCCGCGACACTCGTTCTCGTAGGTGATGTTCGGCGTCGTGCCGGCGGCGACCAGACACGTGCGCGCCGGCAGCGTCACGTCTTCCGCCTGGCCCTCGCGCGCGAAGATCATCGACGCCAGCGCGCCGTTCGCGCCCGGCACCGCTTCGATCGGGTTCAGCTGTTCGGCGAAGACGATGCCTTCCTCGAGCGCCTTGATGACTTCCTCGTGATTCAGCCGGTACGCCGGCGAATCGACGAGCCGTTTGCGGTACGCGATCGTCACGCCGCCCCACGCGCGCACGAGCGGGACGAAGTCCGGCGCGTCGCCCTCGCGTTCGGCGCGCGCGCGCTCGTCGCGCACCGCGCGCCCGTGCGCGAGGAACTCGTCGACGACCTCGAGCTCCTCCGCGTCGTACATCTGCCGCACGCGCGGCTCGCCGATTTCCGCGGCGAGCGCCTCGTACTGCTCGAGCGTCTTCTCGACCTGCACCGGGTAGTACGCCATCAGCTCGGTGGCGGTGTCGATGGCCGTCAGGCCGCCGCCGACGACGACCGCCGGCAGCCGCGCCTGCAGGTTCGGCAGCGCGTGGCGCTTGAAGGCGCCCGTGAGCTGCAGCGCCATCAGGAAGTCGCTCGCCTTCCTGATGCCGCGAATCAGGTTGTTCTTCATGTCGATGATCGTCGGCCGGCCGGCGCCGGCGGCGATCGCGACGTGATCGAAGCCGTAGGCCCACGCGTCCTCGAGCGGCACCGTGCCGCCGAAGCGCACGCCGCCGTACATCCGCAGGCCGCGGCGGCGCGCCAGCGTCAGGTGCAGCAGCGTCAGGAAGTTCTTGTCCCACCGCACCGTGATGCCGTACTCCGACACGCCGCCGAACCCCTCGAGCATGCGCTCGTCGAGCTCGCGGTAGATCTCGCTCCAGTCGCGAACCGGACGCGGCGGCTCGGTGTCGGTGCCGGTCAGCGCCTCGGGCAGCGGCTCGATCTTCAGCCCGTCGATGCCGACCACGCCGAAGCCCTCGTTCACGAGATAGTGCGCGAGGGTGTACCCCGCCGGCCCGAGGCCGACGACGAGCACGTTCCGGCCGTTGTACGGCAGCGCGTACGGGCGGCGGACGTTCAGCGGATTCCAGCGCGTGAGCAGCCCGTAGATCTCGACGCCCCACGGCAGCGCGAGGACGTCGGTGAGCACGCCGGTTTCGATCTGCGGGATGTTCACCGGCTCCTGCTTCTGGTAGATGCACGACTTCATGCAGTCGTTGCAGATGCGGTGGCCGGTGCCGGGGCACATCGGGTTGTCGATCGTGACGAGCGCCAGCGCCCCGACCGCATCGCCGCCTTTGCGCAGCGCGTGCATCTCGGAGATCTTCTCGTCGAGCGGGCAGCCCTCCAGCTCGATGCCGAGCGCGTTGACGACGACCTTGCCGCCCTTGTCGTGCAGCCCCTTGGAGCACGAGTCCTTGTCGCGCTCGTGGCACAGCACGCAGTAGTGGATCTCGCTCAGCACCTCGCGCGGCTTCATGCGCGTGTCGGTGAGCCTGAACCCGTCGCGCCGCCGCAGCCGCCAGTCGGGTCCGACCATCGCCTCCGCGAGCTGCGGATCCCGCCGCTCCACCGCGACGAGGTGAAAGGGATCGACGTTCTCCGCGAAGCGGAAGATCACCCAGTGGCGATACGCGGGATCGTGGACGCGCGCCGCGCACCAACGAACGAGCGCGTCGTATTGCGGAGTGCGGAGTGCGGATTGCGGATTCGATTTCTCGGCGTCGAGCAGCGCGCAGCCGGCGCGGGCGACGGCGAGCTCGCGGTCGGCGGTGCCCTGCGCGGCAATCATCGCCTCGACCTGCGCATCGTCGTCTGGCGTCGAGATGGCGTGCGCGCCGCCCTTGAGGAGCGGCAGCACGCGCCGGCGCACGAAGTCCACCTTGAAGCGAAACAGATCGTCCTGCGCCTCGGTCGCGTCGGCAATCGCGCGCGCCGGCCGATCGACGTCGAACAGCCGCTTCACGAACGCGCTGACGTGCGCCGCCATCGCGATCAGCAGGTTCGAGAGCGCCACCGGCGGACGGGGCGCGTCGGGCGACCGCCGATACGCGTCCCATTCACGCCACAGCGCCGGATCGTCGGCGCCGACCTGCTCACAAAACCGTTCGTACAATGACGAAAGTCGTTCGGGATCGTGGAGATCGTCGAACGAATAACCGGAGACCCCCAGAACAGACGCCGAAACAGCCATAAGATCCAATCGAAGGTACTAAGGAAGTCAGAAACGAGTCAAACGACTGGCATCTCTGTTGCCATGTCAGGCGTCAGGCCTGTCGGCCACGCGTGCGCGCGTTGGAAAACCGAACGGATCGCTGTGAAGGCGACACCGTTCTGAGGAGAAACATGCGCACCATCCACGTTGTCCTCGCGGCGGCGTTCGCGGCGGCGGCGGCCGGCGCCACGGCCTGCGGCGATACCAAGAGCCCATCACCCACGCAACCGTCGGCGCCATCGTCGTCGGCCGCGCCTTCGGCGTCGATCGCCGGAGCGTCGATTGCCGGCACCGTCGTCGGCGTCGCCGGCAGTGCGGCGGCGCCCTTTCGAACGCTCGGCACCGGCATGACCGTTTCGGTCACCGGGTCGAACCTCTCTTCAGCGGTTGACGATAGCGGCCGGTTCCAGCTGCAGGGCGTGCCGGCCGGCCACGTGGAGCTCCACTTCGCCGGCCGCGGCGCCGACGCGCGCCTCGGCCTCGACAACGTCGCCGAGCACGAGGCCATTCAGATCGTCGTCCGCGTGAACGGCGCGGTCGCGGAGGTGGAGGACAATCACCGCCAGACGCCCGACAACCGCGTCGAGATCGCGGGCATCGTCGCGGAGGTGAACGCGTCGGCCGGCACGCTGCGCGTGCGCGACACCGTGGTCAGCGTTCCAGCCGGGACGCCAATCCGCCATTCGACGACGACGTTCCGGCTCGCCGACGTGCGGGTGGGCGATCGCGTCGAGGTTCACGGGACGATGAACGGCAGCGCCGTCGTGGCCGCCGACATCGAGATCGAGAACGAGCACGCGCCCGAGCCTGGCGAGGATCACGGCAACCCGGGCCCGAATCCTGGTCCGGGCACGGGCACGCCGCCGCCCGACGGCGGGCACGGCGACGATCACGGTGAAGCGGAAGTTGAAGGCGCCGTCGCAGGCAAGGGCGGCACGTGCCCGTCGATCCACTTCAGCGTCGGCTCGACGACGGTGCAGACGAGCGGCAGCACCGAGTTCCGCGACGTGACGTGCAGCGCGCTCGCGAACGGCAATCGCGTGGAAGTCAAAGGCACGCGCGCATCGTCGACGAGCCAGACGATCAACGCGAGCCGCGTGGAGCGGAAGAAATAACGCCGCTCGTTTCTACACGGCTTCGACCAGCGTGAGCGCGAAGCGCGCCGATCGGTCGATCCACTGATCGGCGCGCTCGAATCCCGCCCGCTCCAGCATCGCGATCGCACTCTCGGGCTCGTACTTGTACGAGCTCTCGGTCCAGATGGTCTCGCCAGGCTCGAAGACGACGTCGAGCGACGCGGCGGGGATGCGCACGTGCGCGCGCCCCAGCGAGACGAGATGCATCTCGACCCGGGCGTGCTCCGGGTTCCAGACCGCGCGATGCGCGAAGTCCTCGAGCTCGAAATCTCCTCCGAGCTCCCGGTTGATGCGGACGAGCAGGTTGCGGTTGAACGCGGCGGTGATGCCGAGCGGATCGTCGTACGCGCGCAGCAGATCGCGCTCGGGCTTGACGAGATCGGCGCCGACGAGCAGCGCGTCGCCGGCCGCGAGCGACGCGCGGATGCCGCGCAGGAACTCGTCGGCTCCCGGCGGATCGAAGTTGCCGATGTTCGAGCCCAGAAACAGCACGAGCGTGCGCCCGCTCGCCGCGCGCGGCGCCGAGGCGATCTCCACCAGACCGGCTTCATAGGTCGTCTGGTGCGGGACGACGACGACGCCGTCGACGTCGCGCAGCGTTCGCGCGGACAGATCGAGCGCCGCGGCGGAGACGTCGATCAAGTGGACGGCCACCGACCGCGTCGATCTCCGCGCGTCGAGCAGCGTCGCGAGCTTCGCGCCGCTGCCCGGCCCGAGCTCGACGAGTCTATGGAGCGGCCGCAGCCGCGCGAGGATGTCCGCGCCGTGCCGCTCGAGCAGCACGCGCTCGGCGCGCGTGATGCCGTACCACGGCAGCTCGCAGATCGCCTCGAAGAGCGCCGAGCCGAGCGCGTCGTACAGATGCCGCGACGGCAGCTGGCGCGGCGATCGCGTCAGGTAGTCGGCGACGTCGACGGCGAACGCCTGCCGCTCGGCGTCCGTGAGGCGGTTAGCGTGCGCAGCGGAAGGACGCATAGACGTAGGGGTACCGTGCGCGGAACCAGTTCCGGAACGTGGGCCGCAGCAGCTCGCGCGCCGTGGCGGGCGACGCGCCCTTCATCACGACGTGCTCGCCGTCGAAGAAATCGGCGGAATACTCGGGGTACGACGCCATCGCCTTGAAGCCGGGAAAAGGCGCGAACGGCGTCGAGGTCCATTCCCAGCCGTTCCCGACGAGATCCTCGGCGCCCCATGCGCTCGCTCCGTTAGGATGCGTGCCGCACGGCTCGGGATCCCAGCTTTCGAAATCGAACACGCCCCGCGTGGCGTCGGGCGCCGCGTCGCCCCACGGATGCGTGCGCTCGCCGTCGGGCGATCCGTACGCGGCGCGCTGAAATTCCGCCTCGGTCGGGAGCCGCGCGCCGCGCCACTTCGCGTACGCCGACGCTTCGGCCTGGCTCACATACACCGGCCACGATGCCGGCAGCGGCACGCGCGCGAACATGCCGCGCCAGTACCAGACGCCTTCGTCGCGCTCCCAGAAGAGCGGATGCGCGATCCGCTCGCGCGTCGTCCATGCCCAGTCCTCGGGGCGCCACCACGAGGGGTCGCGATAGCCGCCGGCGTCCACGAACTGGAGGAACCGATCGTTGGTCACGTCGTGGCGCTCGATCGAGAACGGCGCCACCTGCGCGCTGCGCGCCGGGAATTCGTTGTCCCACCCGAATCGAATCGCGTCGCGCGCGACGCCGAGCGTCGCGCAGCCCGGCGGCACCTCGATCCATTCCTGCGGCGGCGGAGGGCCGTCGACACGCGGACGATAATCCGCCGGCGTGCGCTTGCGCGCGAACGGCAGCCGGTGCCACATGTAGAGCAGCGTCTCCTGGTGCATCGCCTCGTGCTCGAGGATCGTGAACACCGCTTCAGCCCGATCGAGCAGCGGGTCGCCGGGGCGATCGAGATCGCCGCGCTCGAGCGCAGCGATCACGGCGCGATCGGCTTCCTCGGCGAATCGATGCACCTCCTCGCGCGACGGCCACGCCGCCGCCGCTCCCCCCGCGCCGCCGTTCTCGTGCGGATCGATCCCGCGCGCGAAGAGCGCTTCGAGCCGCGCGTCGATGCTCGGGCGGCCGAGCGCCTTCTTCACGAGCGTGTTGAAGCTGAAGGCCGGAAGATGGCCCTCGTAGAAGACGATCGGATGGCGCAGCGCGATCGGCTGCGAGTAATACGCGTCGTCTTCGAGCAGGTCGAACAGGGCGCGCGAGCGCGCGCGATTGGCGCGGTACCACGCGAGAGCGGCGGTCGGGTCGAACCCCATGCCGTCATTGTGCGCTAGAATGGGCGCCGGCTTTGCGGATTACCCTCAACGGCGAGCCGTACGACCTCGCCGCCTCGCTGACGGTGACGGCGCTTCTCGCTCAGTTGCAGATCGATCCGCGGCGCGTCGCCGTCGAGCACAATCGGATCGTGCTCAAGCGCGGCGCGTTCGACGCCACTGTCGTCGCCGAGGGGGACGAGGTGGAGATCGTGAACTTCGTCGGCGGCGGAGACGAGAATTAAGAATTTGGAATTTGGAATTAAGAATTCGTGGCCATGGATTCTCTGACGATTGCGGATAAGACATTCACATCGCGGTTGATAGTCGGCACGGGCAAGTACTCCTCGCCTGCGGTGATGGTGCGCGCGCACGAGGCGTCGGGCGCGGAAATGATCACGGTGGCCGTGCGGCGGGTGAACATCTCCGATCGCACGAAGGAGTCGCTGCTCGACTACATCGACACCTCGAAATATTTTCTGCTGCCGAATACCGCCGGCTGCTACACGGCGGACGAAGCGGTGCGCACGGCGCGGCTGGGCCGCGAGGCGGGGTTGTCGAACTGGGTGAAGCTCGAGGTGATCGGCGACGAGCGCACGCTCTTCCCCGACAACGAGCAGCTGCTCGAGGCGACGCGTCAGCTCGTGCGCGAAGGATTCGTCGTGCTGCCCTACACCACCGACGATCCGGTCGTCTGCCGCAAGCTCGAGGACGCCGGCGCCGCCGCCATCATGCCGCTCGGCGCGCCGATCGGATCGGGGCTCGGGATCCAGAACCTGAACAACCTGCGCATCATCCGCGAGTTCGCGCGCGTGCCGCTCGTGGTGGACGCCGGCGTCGGCACCGCGTCGGACGCGGCGCTCGCCATGGAGCTCGGCGCCGATGCGGTCCTGATGAACACGGCGATCGCCGGCGCGCAGGATCCGGTGGCGATGGCCGAGGCGATGAAGCTCGCCGTCCGCGCCGGGCGGCTCGCGTTCCTCGCCGGGCGCATCCAGCGCCGGATGTACGCGAACGCGAGCAGCCCGGTGGAAGGCCTGGTCGGACGGTAGGCGTGCCCGGCCCGGACGATCTCGCGGCGCTCGCCGCGGAGCGCGCCGCCGCGGATCGCGCGTACAACGAGGCGCTCACGCGCCTCGATCGGGCCATCCAGCAGCTGCCGGCCGATTTCCCGCACCCGCCGCCGCTCCCCGACGAGCGGCAGATCACGCCGCTCAACACGCTGTGGAAGATCGACGCGCCGCCGCCGGGCCGAGGCGCGCGCGCGCGCCTCGCCGCCGCGATCCGGCGCGCCGTGGCGCCGCTCTTCGAAGAGCAGCAGGCGTTCAACTCCGCCGTCGTCGATCACCTGAACCGCAGCGTGCCGGTGGCGCGCGCGACGCGCGAGTCGATCGCGTCGACATTGACCGTGCTGCGCGACACGATCGCCGAGCTCGTGCGCTTCCAGAGCGTGCTCGTCGGCTTCCTGCAGCAGATCACGCCCTACGTCGACACGCGCGATCGCGACGTCGCGGGACTCTTGCGCGGCCTCTCGGGCGCGATCAACGCCGTCGCCGACGAGGCGATGAAGCGATCCGAAGCGCTCCTCGTCCGCGAGCGCCGCCACGAGATGCAGCTCGGCGATCTGGACGCGCGCATCGCGGACCTGCAGCGTCAGGTCGCGGAGCTGCAGAAGGCGCTGGCGCGATCGACGAAGTGACCGATCGCGCGACGATCCACGAAGAAAATAACCGCACAGGCACCGAGACGCGAAGAAGATCGACGCGAGCGACGGCGGCGCGCGACGGCCCGCGCAGCTGGCCACGCGGCGCAAAGAGCGCTGCAAATACAAACGCTGGATCCGGTTCGTTTGTATTTGCAGCGCTCTTTCCGCCGCGTCGATCGGCCGGCTTCGCCGGCCGCGTCGCGCGCCGCCGCAGTCGCGCACACTCTCGGTGACTCGTGTCTCTGTGGTTATCAACTCCGTGAGCTCTGCGCGCGCTGCGGTTGCTTTCCTCACGGCGTCGCAAACGCGCGCGCTCACTCGAGAAGGAACGTGAGCGCGCCGCTCAGCCGCCGCGCCCAGGCGGCTTCGTTGTGGCGGCCGCCGGCGTCTTCGACGTAGCGGATGCGCGGCTTGCCGCGGTGGAGGCCGCGCCGGTCGACGCCGCCGTACGGCGCGCGCGGGCGGCGCGCGCGCCGATCGCGCGCGAAGCCGCGCCGCATCAGCAGGCGTCCGAGCCGCCGCGCGTCGCGCAGCGTCCCCGCGCCCTCGTGCAGCCCGACGTCGACGTAGAGCCGCCCCGGCGGCATGCGCGCCTGCTCGATGAAGTCGACGACCGCGCCCTGCCCGAACCAGATCGACGGGCTCATCGCCCCGGCGCCGCCGAACACCGACGGAAACCGGAAGTACCCGTACAGGCTCACCAGGCCGCCCATCGACGATCCGAGGATCGCCGTCGATTCGCGCCGCGGCTCGGTGCGGAACATCCGATCGATCCGCGGCTTCAGCGTCGCCGCCAGGAACTCGAGATAGGCGTCGGCGTCGCCGCCGCCGTGGCGTCGATCCGGAAACGGGCTGTACTCCGCGAGCCGAGCCTCCCCCGCATGATGCACGCCGACGACGATCGCCTCGAGGCCCTCGGCGGACAGGCGATCGAGCACCGCGTCGAGGTCCCACGTCCCGGCGAACGCCGTCGACGGATCGGACAGGTTCTGCCCGTCCTGCATGTAGACGACGGGATAGCGGCGGCCGCTCGGATACGACCACGGCAGGTAGACGTCCACGGCGCGACGGTTGCGCAGCTGCGGCGACCAGACGCGCTCCAGCGTGCGCTTGGTCATTCGAGCGGACGATCGGGCGCCGGCGCCGTCGCGAAGAAGTCGCGGTAGAAGCGGCCGGTGTAGTCGGCGACGAGCGCCTCGACGCGCGCGGTGTCGCCGGAGCTCACGATGAGGCCGGCATGGTGATCCTTGCGGATCGTCTTCACGATCTCGCGGTCGACGTACGCCGACATGTCGGGCGCTTCCTGGCGCGCGAGCGTCAGCACGATCGCCGCGAAGTCGTCGCGCCGCGGCGGCACGGCGTAGTCGCCGCCGTCGCCCGCGATCTCGATCTTCGCCCACTCGGCCCACAGGTTCACGCCCGTCGCCGCCTCGATCGTGTCCGAGATGAACGCGCCGCCGACGCGCGCCGATGTCTCTAGAAATACGAACCCGCCCGACCCGCCCGACCCGCCCGACCCACCTGACCCCCGTATGAATTCCGAGTGCGAGACGCCCCGCTGCAGGCCGAGCACGGTCTGGAGCTGGCGGTTCAGCGCAAGGAGCGCCGCGCCTTCCTCCGACGCGTCGGCGAGCCGGCGCGTGACGAACAGGCCGCCCTCGTGCGCGATCTCCATCGGCGGGCGTCCGTACTTGAACGCGATCGCGAAGACGACCTCGCCGCGCCAGACGATCGAGTCGACGTGGTAGACGTCGCCCGGCACGAACTGCTCGAGGACGGTGTTCGATCGGTTGTCGCCCGCGGCGTCGAGCGCGCGCCAGAGATCGTCGTGCGACTGGACCTTCTTGATCCCGATCGCCGCCGCCGACGATCGCGGCTTGAGCACCCACGGCGGCGCCACGCGCGACGCCCACGCGTTCACCTCGGCGTCGGTGAAGGTCGGCGAGAAGGCCGGCACCGCAATCCCGCTCGATCGCGCCCTCACGCGCATCGCGAGCTTGTCGCGGAAGCGGCTCGCGACGGTGCGTCCCATGCCCTCGACCTGCAGGTGCTCGCGGACCATCGCGCCCATCTCGACGTCGAAGTCGTCGAGCGCCGCCACGCGGTCGATCCGGTGCCGCCGCGCAATCTCGTCGACGCGCCGCCTCACGCCGGCGTCGCCGGCGTCGCGCGCGATGGTGTGAATCTCGTCGACGGCCTCGCGCGGCCAGGCGGCGTCGCGCAGGGAATCGGCCGTGAGCAGCAGCACCGTCGCGCCCAGACGCCGACACTCCTGCAGGAAGCGCTCGCCCTTCAGGTACGTGGCAATGCAGAGGATGGTCATATACTTCCGCCTTCGCCGTGGCTACGGCGGACAGGCACGAATATGCGCCGCGAATATTATCGCTGGTACTCCGATCGCGTCGGCCGGCACATGAGCGTCGTCGTCCTCGGCCACTGGGGGCCGCCGATGATCATGTTTCCGACGAGCGGCGGCGACGAGGAGGAGTACGAACGGCAGAGCATGATCGGCGCGATCGCCGACTTCATCGACGCCGGCCGCGTCAAGGCGTTCCTGGTCGACGTGAACCACCGCGATTCGTTCGGCAACGGCGGCGCGCACCCGTTCCACCGCAGCTGGATGCAGCGGCAGTACGACGCGTACATCCGTCACGAGCTGATCCCGTTCGTCCGCGACAGCTGCCGCTCGCACGACATCGGCGTGTGGACGATGGGCGCGTCGCTCGGCGCGTATCACGCGGCGAACACGCTCTTCAAGTACCCCGACGTCGTCAAGCGCTGCTACGCGCTCTCGGGCGTGTACGACATGAAGCGGTTCATGGGCGGCCTCTACGACGAGAACTTCTACTTCAACAACCCGGCCGACTACATGGCGAGCCAGTCGGATCCGTGGACGCTCGGCCACCTCGCGTCGTGCGAGATCCATCTCGTCACCGGCAGCGGCCCCTGGGAGAACAGCAGCGAGACCTACCGCATGTCGGGCATCCTTGCGAGCCGCGGCATCCGGCACTTCCTCGACGACTGGGGCCCGCTCGGCGGCCACGACTGGCCGTACTGGAAGCACCAGATGCGTGAGTATCTCGGCCGCGGCTAAAACTGAAAATAGATGAACGGCGTGTAGTGGATCGGCGCGAACATGAAGACGACGACGGCGAAGGCGTAGTAGAGGCTCCAGCGCACTGGCCGCGGGAATCGCTCGAGGTGCAGCGGGTTGGCGTGCTCGCGCTGCACCCATTCGACGGCGAACAGGATCGCGATCCAGATCGCCGGGCGCTTGTCGGTCAGCGCCGGCGCCGTCGTCGCGACGTCGGTGGCGATCTTGCCCAGGATGCCGAGCGCCTCCGTCACCGACGGCGCGCGGAAGAACACCCACGCCAGGCACGTCAGCGAGAAGGTCAGCGCGATCTGCAGGATCGCCGCCGGCGACGGCACCAGCGACCCGCCGGCCGGCGGCTCGGCGCCGTGCGAGCGCGAGGCCGGCTGCGCGATCGCGTACGCGAGATACAGCACGCCGTGGATCGCGCCCCAGACGATGAACGTCCAGTTCGCGCCGTGCCAGAAGCCGCTGACGAGAAAGACGATCAGCACGTTGAGCGCCCACCGCCGGTAGCCGACGCGGCTGCCGCCGAGCGGAATGTACAGATACTGCCGGAACCACCGCGTCAGCGAGATGTGCCACCTCGCCCAGAACTCCGGGATGCTCCTCGAGAAATACGGATAGGCGAAGTTGCGCATCAGCTCGATCCCGAGCAGCTTCGCGCAGCCGATCGCGATGTGCGTGTAGCCGGCGAAGTCGCCGTAGATCTCGACCGAGAAGCAGAAGGTCGCGTAGAGCAACTGCCATCCCGACGTGACGCCCGCGTGGTCGTACGCGGCCGACACCACCGGCGCGAGATTGTCGGCGACGACGACCTTGATGAAGACGCCCCACAGGATCTGCCGCAGCGCGTCGGGCGCCGTCGAGGGATCGAAGACGCGGCGGCGCGCGAACTGCCCGAGGAGATCCCGCGCGCGCACGATCGGCCCCGCGACGAGGTGCGGGAAAAAAAGGATGAACGAGAAATATCGAACCGGGTCGTGCACCGCGTCGAGCTCGCGGCGGTACACGTCGATCGTGTAGCTGAGCGCCTGAAACGTGTAGAAGCTGATCCCCATCGGCAGGATGACGCGCAGCGTCATCGTCGAGGGATAGAGCCCGAAGATTCCGGCCAGGCGCACGAACGAGTCGGCGAAGAAGTTGAAGTACTTGAAGAACCCGAGGACGCCGAGGTTCGTCACGAGCGACAGCAGCAGCCACAGACGCCGCCGGCGCTCATCGTCTTCGCGCTCGAGCGCGAGGCCGGACGCGTAGTCGATGCCGGTCGTGATCAGCAGCAGGACGGCGAATCGCCAGTCCCACCAGCCGTAGAAGATCAGGCCCGAGACGACGACGAGCCGGTTCTGGGCCGGCCTGTCGAGCCGCCAGTACAGGGCGAAGACGATGACGAAGAAGATCGGAAAGACGAGGGAAGTAAAGACCATCGTCGCGGAGGCCGCAAAGATAGCAGAGACCGCGAAGACGGCGAAGCGTCTAGGTGAGGTCCAGGCGATCCAGCAGATAACGGCCGGCGCCGATGATCTGCTCGTCGTCGATCCACACGTTGCACGCACGCGTGAGGACGTCGATGTGCGTCCGCGATTTCCACGCCGCGCCGGTCTGGCTGCCGTACGGATCGCCGAAGGCGAGGTGCACGCCGGGCACCTTCTCGTCCTGCAGCAGGACGCCGATCATGTCGTCGAGCGCGATGTTGGTGCCGAAGGCGAGCTCGCCGACGCGGTCGCTGTGCTCGTCGGTGTGGCAGTAGCTCCAGAACTCGCGCTCGAGATCCTTGCGGACCGAATGCGCCGCCTGCAGGCGGCCGCCGGCGATCTCGAGCGTGAGCGGCGTCGCGCGCAGATCGCCGTACTTCGGGCCGAAGTAGTCGCCTGCGGTGGCATCGCAGACGAACACGCCGTCCACGCTCTTGGGCGTCGTGAACACCTCGCCGGCCGGCAGGTTCGACCAGTAGCGGCGGTTGATGAGGCCGCTCGTCTTCACCCAGGTGTAGGCCGGATCGAACGTCGCGGTGAGCGCGGTGCCGCCCGGCGTCTCGACGCGCAGCCGCTCGGCGCGCGGCATCCGCTCGCACAGGCGCTGGCTGAGGCGATCGACGAGGCGGTAGTCGGCGCGCATCCCCTGCTGCATGATCTGCGGCGTGACGCCGACCATGTGGGCGTAGCGGATGCCGCGCCGCTCGACGACGGAGACGATCGCCATGCGGGCGCCGAGCTCGCCCTGCTGCGGCTGGACGCAGAGGATGCCGGCGTCGGCGCGCTCGAGCGCGTCGATCACTTCGTCGGGCGCCGCGGTCATCGGCCGGCTGGCGACGCGCTCGATCACCACGCCCTGCCACGGCGCGCCCACGTCGTCGAGCGCCGCCGCGAGGCTCGCCGCGACGTCGCCGCTCGCTTCGTCGGCAATCAGCGCCACGCGCTCGTCGGGCTGAATCGCCAGGCAGACTTCGACGGCGTTGCGCGCGCCGGGCTCGAGCTCGGCCAGGACCGTCCCGAACATCGCAGGGCTCATTGAAGTCATTGTACAGGCACGATCGCGGTCTCCGAGAGCGGTCACGCGCCAGGGTTTGCCGTTGTGTGAACTCGCGATCAGCGATCAATTAAGAATTATCGAATTCGGAATTACGAATTCGTGACAGCCGTGACGACGAATTCTCAATTCTCAATTCCTCTAATTCTTAATTCGCCGTCGCCGCAGATTTCGAGGCGACGGCGAAGGCCGGCACTTGTCCTCCGCCGGAGGTAACGTTCGCAAGCCCCGTCGCACTCAGACGCGTGAGAAACCCGGCGAGGCGGCCGCGAAAGACGTACGGCGCGAAATCGACCAGCATGTCGCGCGTCGTCACGCCGGCGTCGTCGCAGATCGGAAACGGCTCGCGGCGCACGGCGATCTTGTCCTGCGCCACCCAGCCGCGCGCGCGCTCCGCCAGCGCGCGATCGAGCGCGCGGTCCCAGTCGGCCGCGCTCGTCTCCCAGCCGAGCGTCACGCCGGTGCCGCCGTACTCGTCGTTCGGCTTGATCACGAAGCGGTCGCGGTTCGCGCGCAGGTACGGCAGCAGATCGACCGACCGCCCGTCGCGCGCGACGCGCGCCTCCTCGACGAGCGCCGTCCACGGAACGTGGCGTCGAATCAGCTCGCGCTCCTCGTCCGAGAACAGATCCGCGTAGCGGCCGCCGGTGAGGACGGCAAAGAACGCCTTCTTGTGCGGGATCTTGCACCGCAGCGTGTTCGCCACGCAGACGGCGCGCGCCTCGTACGCCTGCAGCAGCGCGCGGCAGTCGTCCGGGCGCGCGACGATGTCGTTGATCAGCACGCGGCGGTAGACGAGATCGATTCGCGCGCCGCCTGCGTGCAGGCCCGACGGCGAGTACTGGAGATCGCGGGGATCGCAGACGATCGTCGGCACGCCGGCGGCCGCGAACGCGTCGCGCAGCAGCTCGAACTCGCTGTAGGTCGGCACCTCGCGCCAGTCGACGATCGCCATCTGCGGCGGGTCCGCGCGGCCGCCCCACTCGCGGTAGCTCGCGACGAGCGCGTCGAGGAGCGCCGCCACCGGCTGATACAACCGCACGTCGTAGCGGTCGCGGAACTGCCGCATCACCGGCAGCTCGGCGAACAGCGCCGCCAGGCCCTCGCTGTAGGCCGGGCCGGCGGGCGATTCCGCGTTGTACTCGGCGAACTGCAGCGAGTCGGGCAGGATGAACGCGTCGGCGCGCCCGGCGGTGCTCGCCGTGCGGTAGCCCGGATCGATCCGCGCCAGCCGGACTTCCTCGTCGCTCAGCGCGAGATCGGCGAGGAGCTCCGGGCGATCGAGCGCCGCGCGCGCGACGCGCTCGCCGAGCGCCCACAACGTCTCGGCGACGCGCTTGACGCGCGCCTCGTCGTCGCCGGTGAGGAAGAAGGGGCGGAGAAAGGGACAGAGCACGCGGTCGCCGAACCGCAGCCGCCGCGCGCGCTGCGCCGAGGTGAGCTCCGCGCAGAGCTCCCGGCCGCGCTCGGACTGCAGGAGGTCGTGCCATGTCGCGATGGGGTCGGACGGCGGCATAAGCGAGAAATTAAGAATTAACGGAATGAAGAATTAAGAATTCGTGATCATGGCGACGAATTCTTCATTCCAAATTCCTAATTCTCAATTGAACGGCTCTCTCACACGGCCGTCGCCGGGCCGAGGCCGACCATCGACGCCCACTGCGGCCACGAGCGCTGCGGCTCGCCGCCGAGCGCGCGATCGATCGCCAGCTCCGCCATCTTCTGCACGGCGATCTCGAAATAGTGCGGCGTGATCCGGTCGCGCTCGAAGTCGGGCGCCGGGTTCAGGAAATCGATCGCGTACGGCACGCCGTCCTGGATCGCGAACTCGATCGTGTTCATCTCGTAGCCGAGCGCCGTGTTCAGCGTGCGTGCGTCGCGCACGATCCGCGCGCCGAGCGCGGGCGAGAGATACGCGTGATCGACGAGGTAGCGGCGCTGGTGCGGGTCGTAGGCGACCGGCATGATGTCGGTCTTCCCGAACGTGAAGCAGCGGACGTACTGATCGAAGTGGATGAACTGCTGCAGCGTCATGCAGTAGGGCGCCGTCCCGTCGTAGGCGCGGAGCAGCTCCTCGCGGTCGTGGACCTTGTAGACGTGCTTCCACCCGCCGCCCGAGTAGGGCTTCAGGATCGCCGGGCGTCCGACGTAGTCCAGCAGCGCGTCCCAGTCGATCGGGTAGCCGAGATTGCGCAGCGATTCGGGCGTGAGATCGACGTCGGCGGGATAGCCCTTCTGCGGCAGCAGCACCGTCTTCGGCACCGCGACGCCGAGCTTCTGCGCCACCGCGTAGTTGAAGAACTTGTCGTCCGCCGTCCACCAGAACGGGTTGTTGATCACGTACGCGCCCTCGAGCACGGCGTGCTTCAGGTACGCGCGGTAGTACTCCACCTCGTGCGAGATGCGATCGACGATGACGTGATAGCCCGACGGCTCGCCCATGCGCGTGCCGGTGAGCGTCACGTACTCCGCGGTGACGCCGTGCGCGCGCCCGAGCGTGTTGACGCGGTCGAGGAACGCCGGCGGAAAGGAGTACTCGCGGCCGCACAGCAGCCCCACTTTGGCGGTCATGGCGTTGTCGTCATACTTTGTAGGCGCGCGCCGACTGCTCGACGCTCTCGCGCGTTTCCTCGACGATCGACTGCACGACCGCGCGCAGATCGCCGGTGTGCCGGTACACGTCCACCTGGCGCTCGGCGCTCGTGCCGTCGGCCAGGATCTTCTTCACGTACTCCACCTCGCGCCGGCTCCCCAGATCGCCCACCACGTCGTCGACGAACTCGAGCAGCTCCAGCGCGAGGTCGCGCATCGGCACCTCGCGCCGCTGGCCGAAGTCGATCAGCTTGCCGTCGATCCCCCAGCGGGCGGCGCGCCACTTGTTCTCCTCGATCAGCGCGCGGTGGTAGCGGCGGAAGCCGAGGTTCCGCTCGCGGAGACGGAACAGCTTCACGATGATCGCCTGCGCGAGCGCGGCGATGGCGATCGAGGCGCGCGGCGCAGTCGGCACGTCGCAGATCCGGAACTCGAGCGTGCCGAAGGTCGGGTGCGGGCGCAGGTCCCACCAGATCTTCTTGCCGTTGTCGATGCAGTGGAGCTCGACGAGCGTGTCGACATACGCCTCGTACTCGCTCCACGAGTTGAAGTGATCCGGGATGCCGGTGCGCGGGAAGCGGCGGAACACCGTCGTGCGGAACGACTTCAAGCCGGTGTCGCGCCCCATCCAGAACGGCGAGCTCGTCGAGAGCGCGAGCAGGTGCGGCAGGAAGTACCGCGCCTCGTTCATCAGATCGATCATCGTATGGCGATCGGGGACGGCGACGTGCACGTGTAGGCCGAAGATCAGGAGGGATCGCGCGAGCTGCTGCAGCTCCTCGACGATGTTCTCGTAGCGCTCGCCGGGCGAGATCACCTGATCCATCCAGTTCGAGAACGGATGGGTGCCGGCGGCGGCGATGCGCAGGCCGGTGCGCTCGGCCGCGTCCGCCAGGCCGCGGCGGTTGCGGATGATCTCTTCCGCCAGCTCTTCGACGTTCGCGCAGATCTTCGTGCCGACCTCGACAATCGACTGGTGCATCTCGCGCTTGATCGAGTCGCCGAAGACCGAGGCGCTCGACGCGAGCAGCTCCGAGACGTGCGAGCGCAGCTCCCACGTGTGCGGATCGACGATCTGGAACTCTTCCTCGACGCCAACGGTGAAGGCGTGGTCCATAGCTCCGGTGGGATCATAATCCGACGTGATCGGGTAAGTGGGGAATTGGATAATCGGGACATTTATCGATCGATTGTCGATTGCCAACCCATTACCCGATTTCCCAATTCCCCGATTACCCGATCCGGCGTCAGCGCGGCATCCAGCCGCGCGCGCGGTAGTACAGCTCGGCCGCCTCGTCGTAGACGAACGACTGGAACAGCAGCAGCCCCAGATCGTTGGGCGCCCAGCGGTAGCGCTCGAGCGAATGATCCGACTTGTACGCGGCCGCGGAGGGAACCGGATCGAACCCCACCGCGCGGAAGACCGCGAGCGCGCGCGTCATGTGCGTCGGCGACGTGACGAGCACGATGGGCTGCGCCATGCGGCCGGCCAGCATCCGCGCGATGACGATCGACTCCTCGCGCGTGTTCTTCGATTCGTTCTCGACGAGGATGTCGCTCGCCCGGACGCCCAGCGATTCCGCCGTCCGCCGCATCGCGTCGCCTTCGGGCGCCGATCCCGGCTCGCGCGCGGTGATGCCGCCCGACACGAGGATCGTCGGCCGATCGAGCAGGCGATACAGCCGCGCCGCCTCCATCACGCGCAGCGCCGCTTCCTCGGTCAGCTCGTTCAGCACGAAGCCGCGCGACTGGATCGTGTTGTTGCCGGCGCCGAGGACGACGACGATCCGCGAGCCGCGCGCCTCGGCCGCCGTCGCGAGCGGCACGTACGGACGGCCCGCCCACTCGACGAGCCGCTCCGCGCACGCCGGCGTCGACAGCACCCAGTACGCGGCGGCGACGGCGACGAAGTACCAGCGCGCCGCGCGCTCCGTGCGGCGGCGGAACGCGAGCACGATGCCGACGAGGACCACGAAGATGATGAACAGGATCGACGCCGGCCGGCCGATCACCTTGAGCACTTCAACGACCTGCTGGATCATCGCCGCGTCCGCTCCTCGCTCCGACGCTTCCGGCTCCGGGCCGACCGCATGTTCATCTGAAATCAGATAAAATGCGAGCCGGCGTGTACGTTCCGATCATCGCGGGCGCCGACGCCGGATCGCCGGCGCCGGGCGTCTGGCGATCGACGCCGGTCCGTGTCGCGCTCGCGGCGATACCGTTCTGGGTCGTCGCCGCCTCCCTCGCCTTCCACATCGGCTGGCCCACGAAGCTCGTCGTCGCCGCCGCGCTCGCGATCGCGATCGCGGCGCCGGTCCACGGGTTGCTCGCGGCCGCGGCGGTCGCGCCGCTCGGACAGCTCGCCGCCGCGCTGATCGACGACCCGAACTTCCGCATCGGCGAAGCGATGGTCGTCGCGTTCCTGCTCGGATGGATCGCGCGGCCGCGCGCTGATCGCCGCGGACCGCGCGCGCCGGCGGCGGCGGCCGCTTGGCTCCTCGCGTGCGCGGCCGTCGCCTCGATTGCGACGGTCGCGTGGCGGCTTCGCGACACGCCGGCGCCGGCCGACGCCGTGCGGCACCTCATTTACATGTACTTCTACCCGAGCGCCAACCCGCTCGGGCTCGTGGACGCGGCGCGGCTCGTCGAGATGCTGGCGCTCGCCGCCGCCACGGTGATTCTGCTGCGCGAGCGTCCGCGCGTCGCCGTGCTGCTGCCGGCGGTTCTCGTCGGATCCGCGACGATAGCGGCGATCTCCAGCGTGCTCGTCTGGTACCGGATCGGCACCGCGAGCGCCCTCGCGCGGTACGCCGTCAACGGCTACAGGATCAGCGGCCACCTCGCGGACGTGAACGCCGCCGGCAGCTATTTCGCGATGGTCATCTGCCTCGCGGCCGGCATGGCGGTGCGCGCGCGCGGCGCCGCCCGGCTGCCGTGGCTCGCCGCGGCCGTCACGATCGGGATCGGCTTGTGGTTCTCGGAATCGCGCAGCGCGTTTGGCAGCGCCGGCCTCGCGGCTGCCGTCGCGCTGGCGGCGATCGCGACCGCCCGCCTGCCGCGCCGCGGCCGCGCAGCGGTCGTCGTGCTGGTGTTCGTCGCCGTCATCGCCGCCGCCGCCATCGTCGCCGAGCGGCTCGAGGCAGGGCGCACCGAGCGCGGCGCCGCGCTCCGCGGTCAATTCACGGCGACGACGTTTCGCATGATCGAGGCGCGGCCGCTCGTCGGCGTCGGCATCGGACAGTACGCGCGGCTCTCGCCGCTCTTCATGTCGGCCGAGCTCGCGTTCACCTACGGCGCCGAGAACGCGCACGATTACTTCCTCCAGATCGCCGCCGAGCTCGGCATGGTCGGCTTCGCGCTGTTCGCGATCTGGATCGCCGCCGGATTCGCGATCGTGCTGCGCGCGCTCGGCCGGACGCCGACCGATGCGAGGCTCGCGGGCGCGGCCACGGGCGTCGCCGCGTTTCTGGGCACGTGCGCGACCGGGCACCCGCTGCTCGTCGGAGAAGCGACGTATCCGTTCGCGCTCCAGTTCGGCCTCGCGACGGCGCTCGCCGGTTCGACGCTGCTCAATCGCGATCCGATCGGTGAGTGGGCGGCCTCGTCCGACGCACATCCCGGGCGGCGGCGCGCGGCAATTGCCGCCGGCGTCGCGGCCATCGCGATCGGCGCGCTCGTCAGCGCGTGGCGCGGCCCTCTCGAGCTCGCGCGCTCGGACTCGATCGACGGATTCTACGGCTGGGAGACCGCCGAGGACGGGACGCGCTTCCGGTGGACGAAGGAGTTCGCGAGCGTCATCGTGCCGGACGAGGTGAACCGCGTGCGCATTCCGATCCGCGTGCCGACGGACCGTCCGACGATCGCGCCGATGGCGGTCTACGTCTCGATCGCCGGGTCGCGGCCGACGCGCATGCTCGTCGACAGATCGTGGAGCGTCCTCGAGGCGGATCTCAGCGCGTTCGATCCGCTGGCGCCCGTGCGGCGCGTGAACCTGAGGGTCGAGCGCACGTGGCAGCCGGCGCTCTACGTCGCCGGCAGCGCCGACATGCGGCGGGTCGGCGTGCAGGTCGGCGAGGCGCAGTTGATACGCTGATGATCACGGCCGCATGGATCGTGCTCGCGGCGCTCGCGCTCTTGTGGCCGGATCGCATCGCGAGCGCGATCGACGGCGTCCCGCTCGATCGCACGCTCGAAGCGATCCTCGTCGGCGGCATCTTCCCGGCGCTGTGCGTGCTCAATCGCCGCTTCCTGCGCACGCGCCTTGCGCGCGCGTGCATCCTGCTGCTGCTCGGCTGGAAGGCGGCGAGCGCCGCGCTGTTCGTGCAGGACGGCTGGTGCCTGCGCTTCGAGCCGTCGCGGCCGATCGTGATCGGCGGGCGTGGCGCGCCGCACGCGTGGGACCTTCGCGCCGACTGGCGCGCCGACGATCCGGCGTGCTCGGCGATCGTGGCGCGGCCCTACGCCGACATCGCGGCGTTCCCCGCGTGGTTCTTCAACCTGCCGCCGCCGAGCGAGAGCTGGCCGCAGCCCGAAGAGCGGCCGCCCGGCGCGACGACCGCGGTGCACGTGAGCGGCTTCGCGTCGACGAGCCGCGACGGCGTGCTGCGCGTCGAGGTCGGCCCCGACCTTCGCGCCGCGACGTCGATCGACGGACGCCTCGTCGACGGCGACGCGCCGCTCGCGGCGGGCGTGCATCGAGTCGCGATCGACGGCGTCCTCACCGGCGACAGGTGGGCGCTCGCGCCGCTGTGGAACGGACGCGACGTGTGGTCGAGCCCCGTGATCGCTACCGTCCGGCGGCCGTCGGCGATCGCGATTCGCCTGCACGCGGCGGCGGCGCTGGTGGCGCCGCTCGTCGCCGCCGTGCTGTTCGTCGCGTGGACCGCGTCGGCGATCGCGCAGGTGACGAGCGCCGCGGTGCTCGCGTGGACGCTCGGCGCGTCGCTCGCGATCGCCTGGCTCCTCACACAGGGGTTCCACGGCGCGGCGCGCTGGGCGATTGCCGCCCTCGCCGCGGCCGCCGCCGTTCCCGTTCCGCCCCGGTTTCGGAACATGCGCGGCGCGCTCCTGATGATCGGCGTGCCGTGGATCGCGTTCGTGCTCGTGATCAGCGCGCCGGCGATCGGCCGCTGGTTCCTCTACGGCGTCGGCCACGACATGTGGATGTACCAGCGCTTCGCGTACCGCATCGTGATGCAGGGCTACTGGCTCGAGGGCGGGACGCCGACGTTCTGGTTTCAGCCGCTGTACCGCTGGATCAACGGCCTTCTGCACATCGTCTTCGGCGATTCGAGCGTCGGCGAATGGTGGTGGGACGGCGCGTGCCTGCTCGCGGGCGCGATGTTCGCGTTTCAGATTACGCGCCGCGCCGCCGGCTTCAGGTGGGCGATGGCCGCCGCGGCGGCGACGCTCGGCGTGTTCGTGCTCGGCACGGCGTGGAATCTGATCGGCGTGGGCCTCGGCGACATCTCGGGCGCGGGCTTCCTGAGCGTGGCCTCGCTCGCGGCGATGGCGAGCCGCCGCCGCACGGCGTACGCCGTCGCCGCCGGCGCGTTCGCGACGCTCGCGTTCTACACGCGGCTCAATCATCTCGTGCTCGCGTTCGCCGTTGCCGTGTTCGCGCTGCCGCTGCGGGTGCCGGTCGCCGCGCTCCCGCGGCCCGCGCTGTGGCGGGGGCGCGTCGCCTGGCGCGCGGCGGCGATCGTCGTGTCGATCGTCGCGGGCGGCATCGTGCTGTTCGCGTGGCGGACGTGGCACTACACCGGCGTCTTCAGCGTCTTTTACGGCACGCAGCGCAATCTTCTGTCGAACTGGCAGCCGGGCGCGCCGATCGCCGCGTCGCTCGGGCGCACGATCGAGAGCGTGCTGATGGTGCTGACCGTCAACGATCCGGCGCGGTTCGACGTCTTCGCGCTGCCGGTCCTCGCCGGCGCAGGCGCCGCCCTTCTCGCGATCCTGGGCGTTCCGCTGTTCAGGGAGTTGCCGGCGGCCGGCGTGCTGTACTTTCTGGCGTCGATCGCCGGCGCGATCGTCGCGCGCGGCTCGGCCTATCCCGGCCGGTTCTCGGTGCACGTGATGCCGATCACCTGCGCGCTCGTGATGTGCGCGGCCGCCGCCATCGCGCGCCGCGCGGCGCAATTAGGAATTTGGAATTCGGAATTTGGAATTCGTCGAGACGGTCGTGACGCCGCGACAACGCATTCCAAATTCCACATTCCAAATTCTTAATTTCCCGGCCGCGTCCATTCCGGCAGCAACTGCAGCCAGCGCTCGAAGCAGACGAGCGTCCACATCTGCGGCCCGAGGTTGGCCTCGCCCGAGAGATGGCGCGCGACGAGCTGCTCCACGTGCTCGCCGGAGAGCATCGAGCGGTAGCGCGCGCCGGGCGCCAGCAGCAGATCGCGCATGTAGCCGCGCAGGCTGCCGCGGAACCACGCGCCGACAGGGACGCCGAATCCCATCTTGCCGCGCGCGGCGATTTCCGGCGGGACGATGTCGGCGAACGCGTCGCGCAGAATCGCCTTGCTGCGCGATCCGGCGAGCTTGTAGCCGTCGGGCAGCGCCGCCGCGTACTCGATCAGCTCGCGATCGAGGAACGGCGATCGCGCCTCGAGCGCGTTGGCCATCGTCGCGCGATCGAGCTTGACGAGCAGATCGTCGGGAAGATACGACGTGAAATTGGCGTGCAGCAGGCGGCTGAGCGGCGAGAGCCCGTCCATGTGCCGCTCCTCGCCGCGGATGTAGTGCAGCACGTCGACCGCGCTGCCCGGGACGAGCGCCGGCAGATCGTCGAAGAACACGGCGTTCCACATCGTCATGCGGATGTCGGGCGGCGCCGCGGCGGCATGCAAGAAGCGGCGCGCCTCGGCGAGGCGGCTGCGCTCGTGCCGCGGCGGCGGCAGACGCGCCAGCGCCGCGTCGGCGGCGCGGACGACGGCGCGCGGCATCCGGCCGGCGGCGATCGACGCGCGAAAGCGCCGGTAGCCGGCAAAGAGCTCGTCGCCGCCGTCGCCGGTGAGCACGACGGTGACCTTCGCGCGCGCCAGCTTCGAGACGAGATAGGTCGGCAGCGCCGACGAGTCGCCGAACGGGCCATCGTGGTGCCAGAGCAGCGTGTCGATCAGATCGACGGCGTCCGGCGCCACGCGGAATTCCGTGTGCTCGGTCGCGAAGCGCTCGGCGGCGATGCGCGCGTAGCGCGTCTCGTCGTACGCCGCATCGCCTTCGAAGCCGATGCTGAAGGTCTTCACCGGCTCGGCCATCAGCCGGCTCATGACGCCGACGACGATCGTCGAGTCGAGGCCGCCGCTCAGGAAGGCGCCGAGCGGGACGTCGCTGACGAGCCGCTTCTCGACGGCGCGCGTCACGCGCTCGCGCACGCCGGCGATCGCCGCGTCGTGGGCGGCGGCCGGCGCGTCGGCGGCGCGCGGGAACTCGGCGCGCCAGTAGCGGCGCGCGTCGATGCGGCCGTCGGCGTCGATCGTCATGCACGTGCCCGGCGGCACCTGGAACACGCGCCTGTAGAAGGTCCGCGGCCCCGGGACGTAGCCGTGCAGGAAGTAGTAGGGGATCGCGGCGGGATCGATCTCGATCGGCAGATCGCCGCGGCCGAAGAACGCCTTCATCTCCGACGCGAACGCGAAGACGCCGTCCGCGTGGTAGTAGAAGAGCGGCTTCTTGCCGGCGCGATCGCGCGCGAGCACGAGCCGCGACGCGCGCTCGTCCCAGATCGCGATCGCGAACATCCCGTCGAGATCGTCGACGCACGCCGCGCCCTTCTCCTCGTACAGGTGCGCGATGGTCTCGGTGTCGCTGCGCGACCTGAACCGGTGGCCGCGCCGCCGGAGGCCGTCGCCGAGCTCGCGGAAGTTGTAGATCTCGCCGTTGAAGACGACGCGAACGGCGCCGTCCTCGTTCGGCATCGGCTGGTTGGCGTTCGCGGTGAGATCGATGATGCGCAGCCGCCGGAAGCCGAGCGCCGCGCCGCCGTCGGGCGACCGGTACGCGCCGCAGCTGTCGGGCCCGCGGTGCGCGAGCCGATCGCGCATCGCCGCGACGGTCGAGTCGTCTACCGGACGGCCGTCGAACCGCCGCTCACCGCAGATGCCGCACATGAAGAAATTGAGAATTAGGAGAATCAGGAGAATTGAGAATTAAGAATGCGTCGATATAACCGACGACCGTTGCACGAATTCTTAATTCTTAATTCCTTAATTCTTAATTGAATTTGCCGGCCGCCCGGCATTGAACGGGACGATCAAGTCTTCGATGCCCACCGTCAGCCGCGTCAGCGCGATCCCGCGCGAGGCGCAGGCGGCGCGCAGCCGGCGGATCCGGTCGGCGTCGATGCGGCGCGCGGCGATGACGACGAGCTCCACCGCGGCGGTCGCGAGCAGCTGCTCGAGCCACTCGAAGTCGCCCAGCACCGGATAGCCGAGCACGCGCGTCCCGATCTTGTGCGGCGCATCGTCGACGAAGCCGATGATGCGCACCGGCGACGGCCGCTTCTGCAGCTCGCGGACGGCGAGCGCGCCGCCATCGCCGGCGCCGTAGACGACCACGCGCGTGCCGGTCTCCCGCTGCCGGTTGAGGAAGTCGGCGACGAGGCGGAACGACGCGCGCGACAGCGTCAGCGATCCCATCAGCAGCACCGCGTCGATCACGAACACCGCGCGCGAGTAGCTCGAGAAGCGGTAGAGATACAGGATGGCGAGCTGGCTCGACACGACGCCGGCGACGACGCCGCGCGCCATCACGACGGTGTCGGCGACGCTGAAATACCGCCACACGCCGCGGTACACGCCGACGGCGAAGAACGCGATCAGCTGCGACGCGACGATCACCGGCAGCGACTGCGAGAAGTTCGAGAAGTTGCGCAGGAACTCCTCGGGATCCTCGAACCGCAGGCGGTACGCCAGGTAGTACGACGCGCTGATGAGGCAGAAGTCGAGGAGCACTTCCGCCACGCGGCGCTTGTACATCATCTCGACGACGAGCGGCGTCAGCGGCCTCGCGCCCGCGCGCGCCTCCGCGTCGTCGTACACGCGGATGCCGCCGAGGAAGACGGCGAACAGCACCATGCCGAAGACGAAGACGACCGCCGCGAAGAGCGACCACGTCTGGTTGAGGCGCGTCAGCATGATGCTCGTGAGCGCGCCCGCGGCGGCGAGCGTCCAGAGCATCGCGACCGCGCGCGGCTCGGAGAGCCCCATCGCCACGAGGCGGTGCGACGAGTGATCGCGCCCGCCCTGCGACGCCGGCCGCCCCGACAGCCAGCGGGAGAGCGTGACGAGCGCCGTGTCGAGAATCGGAATCAGCAGCACGAGCACCGGCACGGCGACCACCGGCAGCAGGTTCGAGCGCCCGCCCGCGTGATGGTTCGTGGAGAGCGTGAGCGCGCCGAAGGAGAACCCGAGGAGCAGGCTGCCGGCGTCGCCCATGAAAATCGACGCGGGGTAGACGTTGTAGACGAGGAAGCCGCCGGTCGCGCCAAAGAGCGCCGCCAGATACCGGCTCTCCGGCGAGTCGAGGACGCCGCGGCTCGCGGCCTCGATCAGCAGGCCGACGATCGCGATCATCGAGACGCCGCCGCAGAGGCCGTCCATGTTGTCGAGCAGGTTGAACGCGTTGGTGATGCCGACGACCCAGAACAGCGTGAGGAGGCTGTCGAGCGTCATCGACTCGACCCAGTTGACGCGGTAGCCGAAGAACAGCAGCGCCGAGGCGAGCGCGATCTGCACGATCAGCTTCGTCGACGCCTTGAGCGTCGTGAGATCGTCGACGAGCCCCGTGGCGAACGCGAGCAGCGCGCAGCCGGCGAGCACCGGCCGGCTCGCGACCACGTCGAAGATCGACGCGGCGGCGAACATCGCGACGGCGATCGCGACGCCGCCGAACATCGCGATCGGGCGGCGGTGCCAGCGGTCGGCGCGCGGCTGCGCGACGCGGCCGAGCCGCACCGCGAGCTGGCGGCACAGCGGCACGAGCGCGAGCGCGATCACGAATGCGACGACGAACGGCTTCAACGCAGACACGATTCAGCTAGCCCCCTAGCCCCGAGCCCCCAGCCCCTAGCCCCGTGCGAATCGGCACTTCAGCAGCGCGTACACGGCGTCGACGCCGTCGATCCACCGGATCTTCTTGCCCTCGTCGGTCCGCCGGGGATTGTACCGGATCGGCACTTCGAGAATGGCGTGGCCGGCGCGGAGGAACCGCGCGGTGATCTCCGGCTCGAAGTCGAACCCCACGCAGCGCAGCCGGATCCCGTCGAGGACGCCGCGGCGGAACACCTTGTACGCCGTCTCCATGTCGGTGAGCCGCGCGCCGAACAGCACGTTGGTCAGCAGCGTCAGCAGGCGGTTGGCGATGCGGCGGCGGAACGCGATCCGCTGCGACGGGACGAGAAACCGCGATCCGTAGACGATCTCGGTGCGGCCCTCGAGGATCGGCGCGAGCAGCCGGCCGTACTCGTTGGGGTCGAGCTCGAGATCGGCGTCCTGAATCAGCAGGATGTCGCCGGTCGCGAACGCGAGGCCCAGGCGCACCGCCGCCCCTTTGCCGAGATTGATCGGGCAGTCGTAGCGCTTCACGCGCGGGTCGGCGATCCAGCGGCTCTCGTCGAGCGCCTTGCACGTGCGATCGGTCGATCCGTCGTTGGCGATGATCACCTCGCGCTCGATGCCGCCGAGCTCGGCGGCCCACACGCGCTCCACGACCTCGCCGATCGTCTGCTCCTCGTTGTAGACGGGGATCACGATCGACAGCTTCATGGCGGAGCGCGGCGCGCCGAATCCGACGCGGCGCCGCGCAGGATCGCGCCCGCGCGGCCGTCGGCGATCTGCGGCAGGAGGACGTCGCGCAGGAACGCGAACAGCGCGTCGGCCTTCACGACGTTGGCGTTGCCGATCGAGTGGCCGGCGGCGTCGGGCATCTGCGACGGCCGCACGCGCCGGAACGCGTCGTAGCTCGTCGCGACCGGTGTGCCGTCGGCGCCGAGCGTGCGCACGAAGAAGTCGTGCAGCCGCGACGATCCGCCGTCGTAGAAGACGTCGTCCGTCGGACAGCCGAGCGGCGCCATGTTGACGAAGAACATCAGGCGGTACGCGCCGTCGCGCCGCAGCCGCTGCAGGCGGCGCACCGCGTCGTTCCACGCCTCCCAGCCCGGCTCGCGGCGCATCGCGTCGACGACGTCGGGCGCCACGCCCGCCGCGCCCGCGCACGGCGAGGCCTGCAGCTGCCGATCGTCGAGGCGATCGAACGTGGTGAGCCGCTGATCCTCGAGATCCTGCGCGTTCTGCACGTGCTCGAGGAGCTGCGCCTCGGCGCCGACGTGCTCCAGCCGCAGGCGATAGCTGTTCGACGCCGACAGCCGCCACGCGAGCTCGAGGTACGCGCGCTTGTACACGCTCGTCGAGTACACGTGCCGGTACAGCCACGACAGCGCCCCGCTCCGCGCGCGCGCCGCCGCCGACGGCGGAGCGACGACGTGGTTGTCGACGACGTCGTTCTCGAAGAAGCCGACGATGACGAGGTCCGGTTGAAAGACCGGCCCCACCTCGAGCAGCTGCGCGAGCTCCTGGCTCGTGTTGTAGCCGGGCACCGCCAGGTTCCACACCTGCCAGTCGACGTCCGGCCGCCACGCGCGCAGGCGCTGCTCCACGAGCAGCGGGTAGGTGTGCTCGTAGACGGACCCGTGTCCGAACGTGACGGAGTCGCCGAGCACGATCGCGCGGAACGTCCGCGGCCCTTTCGCCAGCGCGTACTCGCGATCGTCGCGGAAGCCGAGGCTGTTGATCTTCACGGGCACGCCGGCGAACCAGTCGGCGTAGCCGGCCGCGAGCCGCTGGCCGCGCGCGGCGTCGGAGAGGAAGAACCCCGGCGTGCCCTTCGCGGGATTCCAGTGCCGCCGCGTCCACACCTCGACGCCCGCCGCGAACAGCAGCGCCGCCAGCGCCGCGGCCGGCAGGCTGATCGCGGCGAGCTTCGCGACGCGCCCGCGCCTCACCGCGGCGGCAAGGGAATCAGCCCGCGCTGCTCGAGCCACGTGACGATCTTCGCGCGCGACTCCTCGACGGTCTCGCGGTCGCTTCTGACGTGAACGTCGGGCGCCGGCGGCGGCTCGTACGGATCCGAGACGCCGGTGAAATTCTGCAGCTCGCCCCGGAGCGCTTTCGCGTAGAGGCCTTTGCGATCGCGGCGCACGAGCTCGTCGAGCGAGCAGTCGACGAACACCTCGACGAACGGCGCGTCGTGGCTCTGGCGGACCTCGTCGCGCACCTCGCGATACGGGGAGATGGCGGCGGTGATCGCGACCACGCCGTTGCGCGAGAGCAGCCGCGCGACGTAGCCGATGCGCCGGATGTTCGTGTCGCGGTCCTCTTTCGAGAAGCCGAGACCCTTGCTCAGGTTCGTGCGCACCTCGTCGCCGTCGAGAATCTCGACGCCGCGGCCGCGCGCGACGAGCACGTCGCGGACGCCCTGCGCGAGCGTCGACTTGCCGGCGCCCGAGAGCCCGGTGAACCACAGCGTGAAGCCGTTCGCCCCGCCGCTCATTCGCGCATGCCCGCAATCAGCACTTCCGCCACCTCCGCGCGCGTGAATTCCGGCGGCGGGATCTGACCCTTCGTCAGCATGTCGCGCACCTGCGTGCCGCTGAGCGTCACGCGGCTCGCGCCGTCGTGCGGGCACGTCTTCGACGAGGCCATGCCGCCGCACCTCCGGCAGAAGAACGTGTGCTCGAAGAACAGCGGCGTGATCCCGAGATCGCCCGGCGCGAACTCGTCGAAGATCTTCTGCGCGTCGTAGGTGCCGTAGTAGTTCCCCACGCCCGCGTGATCGCGGCCGACGATGAAGTGCGTGCAGCCGTAGTTCTTGCGCGCGATCGCGTGGAAGATCGCCTCGCGCGG
>Ga0075424_100000296_pt1 | contig 36625 bp, 33 predicted proteins | sample SoiMethybrSBSTD3_FD_75301 | JGI IMG/M metagenome (GOLD analysis project Ga0075424, IMG submission 75301) | Bulk soil microbial communities from a Populus tree surrounding site in Tennessee, USA - Soil MetaG P. TD hybrid SBSTD3 | ecosystem: Environmental > Terrestrial > Soil > Tree plantation...
CTGGAGACACGGGCTTGGTGTCGATGGCGCCGCTCCTCAATCGCGCTTGCTGCCGGCAGCCGCCGCCGACGCGCCAGGCTTGTGCCTTGCTGTGGATGGTGGGCTGACAACGGCGGGCGCCGGGCAAACTAAAAAGCCGTTCGGCAAGGCTTCCCGCTGGCTCGCGTGCAGGTGGCGGGAACAAACGGCCGCCTGACAGCAAAACATTTTGACCCCGAGGTCCGCCCAGCAGCGGCACGCCGATGCTCGGAACGCGCTGCGCCGATGCGCGTTACGCTGCTGATTAACCCTGGCGGCGGGCGGCACTCCGGACAGGAGGCGTCCATGCAGGTCAAACAGGCCATGCACAAGGGTGTGCGGTGGGCCGACCCGGACACACCCATTACCGAGCTTGCGCAGTTAATGCGTGAATACGATATCGGCGCCATCCCCATTGGCGAAAACGACCGTCTCGTCGGCATGGTCACGGACCGCGACATCGTCTGCCGCTGTATCGCCTTAGGCCTTGATCCAAATTCAAGCCGGGCGCGCGATGTCATGACCGACGGCATCGTCTTCTGCCTGGAGCGACAGGACCTGCATGATGCTGCGCGTCTGATGCAGACCCGCAAGGTGTGTCGCCTGCCGGTGATCAATGCCAAAAAGCGCATGACCGGGATGCTCAGCCTTGGCGACATTTACCAGGCAGCGCCACGCCCGCTCAGCAACAATGCGATCAAGGCCGTCTCGGCTCATCACAAGTGAGGAGTTCAGCATGGCCAACAAATCGTGGTTCCCGGCATGGGGGGATCGTCAGCGCGACGCGGAGCATTTCCGCGGCTTCAAGGGCCAGATCGATTCCCTGTTCGAGGACTGGTTCGGGCGCAGCATGGGGGGCGTGCTCGCGCCACGCGTCGATATCGCGGAGGACGAGAAAGCGGTGATCCTCACCGCGGAGTTGCCTGGGGTGAAGGAGGCCGATATCGAGGTCTCTTTGATCGGTGACCAGCTCAGCATCAAAGGCGAGAAACGGTCCGAACATGCAGATAAGAAGGAGGCGGAGGGACGCACGGTGCATCGCCTGGAGCGCGCTTACGGCGCGTTCCAGCGGACCTTGACGGTTCCCTACCAGGTCGATCCGGCTCAGGTCTCCGCGCAATTCCGGGACGGAGTGCTGACGATCAGCCTGCCAAAACCACACGATGCGCTCGCGCAAAGGCAGGGTCGCAGAATAGAAATCAATGCCACGCCAGGACCTACGGGCCCGGGCGAGAGCACGCTGCGATCGTCGTCGTGAGGCTCACGCGCTTGCCGCAGGGCATGGGCCCGGCCTGGCGAATGGAGCCGAGCGGGGCCGATTGACCGAGATCGGCCCCTCGCAAAGCCGCGGCGCTTTTGACCCGCGCGCTGCTGGAGCCTGGCGCCGCTCTGCGCACTGCCGGCACGCTCGAGCCTGGGTCAAGAATGATCCGAGATTAAATCGGGAAGACACCTGATTTCGGCTGTCTCCCTCCTGGCCGAGGCTAACCCGGCGGGTGGCATGGTCATGGAGGTCAATCATGCGGCAATTACTCTTCGGTCTTGTCTGCGCTCCTCTCTTGCTCCTGGGTGTGGCGGTTATTCCGGACACGGCTGATGCCGCACGCGGCGGTGGCTTTCGTGGCGGCGGCGGCCACGTGCAGCGGCAAGCGCATGTGAACCGCAACATCAATCGCAATGTAACGCGTAACGTCAACCGCAGCGCTAACGTCAACCGCAACGTCAATGTCAACCGCAACGTCAATGTCAACCGCAACGTCAATGTCAACCGCAACGTCACGCGGAATGTCAATCGAGGTTACGTGTATCACAACGGGCGCAGAGGCTATTGGCGCAACGGCGTGTTTGTGGCGCTGCCGGTGGCTGGAGCGGCCGCGGGCTACGTCGCGAGCTGCGCCTATGAGTACAATCGCTGGCAGAGCACGGGCAACAGCTATTGGCGGGACCGCTACTATCAATGTGCCCAGTAGCGGCGCTGCGCGCGGGGCGCGCGCTGTGGGCCGGCCGGTAACCGGCCCGCCCGCCGCCCATCAGCTGGTTGAGCCGCGGCCGGCCGTTGCCGCTGGCACTTTTTCGCCCATCACGGCACCACTGCGAACGCGCTCGCCATCACGACTTGTCGCGACGGCACGCCGCGCGCTCTTGCACTGCGCCTGGTTGAGAAGAGGGGCAAGCGATGCTGGGCCGAAAAGAACCCTTGAGTGCTCCTTAGCGCAGGCCGCGCCTGCGGCGCGTAAAGGGCGGCAACTAGACCGGCACGGGGATCATGTTCGAAGCCTTATCCCTTAAGCCTAGGAGACGCCGCCACCAACGGCGTGGCCGCACGTCGTAACTAACCTCGATCATGCCGCGCGCGGGATCGGAGCGCAGCGCGATTGCGCCCTGGCGTGCTAACATACCCTCGATGGCCAGGGCGACCGCCTCGTTTTGCTGAGCTGTGAGATCAAGTCCCAGATAGTGCTCGTGCACCGACACCACGAGCTGCAGGGCGCGTCGCAACAAGGCGTCGTCGACGGGCTCCAAGAAAAACAAAAAATCATCGTGAAGATGAAAACATCGGCGAATGTCTCCTCCTGAGGTGACAGAAATCTCCTCGTAGCTCTTACAGCCGAGATCGGCCAGCGCTTCGGCATCGAGCGCGCAGAAACCCGCCGTTGCCACGCGTGGCGATACGTTACCGAGGCGCGCAGCTTCCGGTGAAAGCACGAAGGCACGCGCTGACCGCGCGAGACGACGATGAGGAGCAATTGAAATTGCGACCAGATTGTCCTGGAACTCACCATGGATCGCCGCGAGCCAAGTTCCATCGTCGAATGCCAGCAGGCGCTGCCAAATGTCGAAACTCAGATAAAGTCCGGACAGCCATGCGTCTGCGCGGCGCAGCCCGGTCAATTTCTCGGACGTGCCGTAATCGTCAAGCTCGATCTTGATGGGCGGCACAAGGGCACCTGCAGTCCTGTGGCGGCCGGCGGCCGTTGTCGGGTTTCGGGTTGCGACTGCATAACGTGCCGCGGACTATCGGCTCACTTACGAACCGCCTTTTGCCCGCGACAGCGGGGGGTGGCGGGCATCGCCGCGCCGATTTTGTCGCCGCACGTACATGATTTGCGCTTCAGGAAATTCCGTCTTGGTCCTGAGGGCGGCGATGAGCGCGTCCTCTGCCTCCACCACCACGTGGTTCACCTTGCCCTTATGCTTGAGGCCAACGGTGAATTTCATGGGCATCCCCTGTGGTGCCGTTGAGACGAAAGGGGCACCGCCCCACTCGTTGCCGGCGATCCTAGCATAGCAACAGAGCGCGCGTTGGCCGACGATGCCAGCGACCGCTTATTGCCTCGCCTCCGCTTCGCGTGACGGCACGTCAAGGCCGACACCACGGGCCAAACGTCCCCTGCCCCAGCCTGCGGGCGACCTGAGACCCTGCGGCTAGGCGCTTTGAGTGTTGCTGCGTACGGCTCACCGAAGCGCAAATTTGCCCTATGCGCCGCAGGAGGCCTGACGCACGCCCCGGGAAAACCGGGCCTGAGCGGTTAATTGACTTCCGCGCCGAACCCCAGCCGGGATGGGGCTAGGCACATCCCTCCGGTGAGGATCATCACGCCCTGATATTGGCCTTCCCGTTAGCGCGACGCTGGACCATAACCAAGAGCCCTCGGTTGCCTTGGACGGCCCGCCGCCAGCAACCGGCCCTGCCCTTGAAAATAAGCCTGGTGTTTTTCGACCCGATATCGAGCGATCGGTCGCGATGGGCGCGCGAGCGGGCTCGGCAGAACGCTGACTTGGAGCGCACCACCCCGGTTTATGTCGCGCGCGGACGCGCGGCATTGGACGCGCAAACGCTTCGCGCGCGCACGCCGGCACGTTGCCGCGGTCTCAAGCCTGGTTAGATGATGCCCCCGATGTGCATCCAACTTGCCAGCGCAAGCCCTGACGTCACCGTCAGCAAGAATGATGCTGCCATGGCGACGGCTGCGCTTTTCATGCGCCTGCGCGCCGCGGCTCGTTCGGCAGCGCGCCCCGCATCGTAGGCGGCACGCGACTTGGGTTTGCTCAAGACGGCATAAGCGCCGTTGATGGTTTGAAAGCGTCGCTCGGCAAGCTTGTCCCCGGCGTGGAGATCGGGATGATGGACCTTGGCCAACGTGCGGAACGCGACCTTGATTTCAGCGCCGTCCGCGTCAGGCGAGACGCCAAGCACCTGATACAAATTGACCATGCACTGACCTTCCTGGTCACAACCGTCTGCCGAGTAGAGAATGCGGCGCCGAAATATCCCGGCCTGCCCGAGGCGACGAATCACGTTGTTGTTTGTGGAAAGCGTGGGTCTTCTGCGCCGCAGCCCCGGGCCATCTCCTTAAAATTGCCGCGATTTTCCAGGGCGGACGTGGCGCTGACTGGGCAAAAGACCCCGCTTGTCCCGCCAACCGCACCCGCACCGGCCGGCCCGCTTCGGGAGGCCGTTGGGCCTCGTTCCAGCTTGCTGCGCAAACGTCAGTGCTACGGCCCGCAAACAATTGCCGGCATGCTCCGCGGAGCCCCAGGTGCCAAGTCCATCGCCAAGCTCAGCCATCCGACTTTTGTTGTATGTGCGGGGGACAATGCGTTGGCGCCTTGAGCCAGATCGACCTTTGATCAGCGCTCGGGGTGGTGACGACAAAGCGGCAGGCGCCAGCGCCGGAGCGCAACGCGGCGACCGCGCAAGCGGGCATCGAGCACACACGCCCTGCCCCGCGACACGCATTGGAATTGTTCTAGGTCTAAAACATAATTGTTGACTCAAGAATACCACTTTTTAAACATTGTCCGGCGTCCGCCAAGTTAATCCGATCATGCGTTGAGGCTTGCCGATGCCATTTCGCCATGGACTGCTTTTCTGCGTCATTGCTGCGATGGCGCCCTTGAGCGTGTATCCCAGCAAGTCGGGGGCGCAGGACGCTGGATATGCCCTTACGATCTACGATGACCGGTTCGAACCCAGCACCTTGAACGTCAAGGCCGGCGTGAAGTTTCAGTTGCGCGTGAAGAATGCACGCAAGGTCGCGGCCGAGTTTGAGAGCTCCGAGCTCAATCGCGAGAAGGTGGTGCCGCCGGGGCAAAGTGCGGTCATCTACGTCGGGCCGTTGGCGCCCGGCACCTATCCCTTCTTCGACGACTTCCATCAATCGACGCGCGGGCGCCTGATCGCCAAGTAACCATCAGGTCACGGCTGGAACTGCCGATGTTTTCGACCGCCATCATCGTCTTCCGCGAGACGCTCGAAGCAGCACTGGTGGTCAGCATCATCATGGTTGCGAGCTATGGTGTAGCCGGGCGTGGCCTGTGGGTGGGCTCCGGCGCTGCGCTCGGCTTCGCCGGCGCCTGTCTGCTCGCCGTGTTTGCGGGCGCCATTACCGCCGCTGCGGAGGGGATTGGGCAGGAGCTTCTCAACGCTACGATCCTGATGGTGGCGGTGATCATGCTCGGCTGGCACACGGTATGGATGTCGCAGCACGGCCGGGAAATCTCGCGCGAGATGGGCGAGGTCGGCAAGGCTGTGGCGGCCGGGGACCGGCCTCTTTATGCGCTTGCGGTCGCGGCCGGGGCGGCGGTGCTGCGCGAGGGATCCGAGACGGTCCTGTTCCTCTACGGCATCGCCTCCGCGGGCGAGGACAGCACCGGTGAAATTCTATCGGGCGCTCTGTTGGGAGGCGCTGCGGGCATCGGCGCCGGCCTGTTGCTCTACCGGGGGCTACTCAGCATACCCATGCGCTATCTGTTCGGCGTCACCAACGCCATGATCCTTCTGCTCACCGCGGGACTGGCCGCGCAAGCCGCGGGCTTCCTCGTACAGGCGGATATCATTCCTGCCCTGGGTGGCCCCGTTTGGGACACCACGGGCATTCTCAGCGAGAAGAGCCTCCTCGGCAAGGTTCTGCACAGTCTGGTTGGTTACGAAGCACGCCCGAGCGGCGTGCAAGTGCTTTGCTACGTGGTGATTTTGGGCGGTCTCCTGTTGTTATCGGCGTTGGTCCGGTCCAGGCAGCATCACAGCCGCCGTGCCGGCGCCGGTCTGCTGGCGCTCGGCCTTGCAGCCGGCCTCACCGGCCTGCTGTGGGCATACAATGCCGGAGCAGAATGCAAGATCTGCTATCCCAACATCGCCTATCGCGAAGTCGAGATCGAACACAACTTCTCGATCACGTTCGCCAAGCGAACGGACCGCAACCACGACTCAGCAGCCTGGTCGAGATCGGTGTAGGGATCCTGTCACTCGGGTTCGTGGAGCCGGAAGGCGAGCCAAGTTGCCCTCAGGACCGTTGTGGCTCTAGGGTCTTGGCCCAGAGCGCGGCATCGTTCCAATCGCGCAGGGTGACCTGCATCTGCTCCGTCGTGCCGTCGATTGTGACATGGCCGAAGAATTGCAGATCGAATGCCGGCGATAGGTTCTGGCCTTGCTCTTTGCTCGGGGCCTTCAAGTAAATGAGCTGGGGCCCGAAGCTCGCATCCAGCTCGTTGGGGCCAAAGGAACCGGCGTGGATGGGCCCCGACACGAATTCCCAGAACGGCTCGAAATCCTGAAAACTGGCTTTGTTGGGATCATAGTAATGGGCCGCGGTGTAGTGCACGTCGGCCGTAAGCCACACGGTGTTGCGTACCTTCTCGCGTTTGATGAAGGAGAGCAGATCGGCGATTTCGAGTTCGCGGCCGAGCGGCACACCGCCGTCACCCTGCGCCACGGCCTCGCTGCCAAATTTGCGGTCACCGTCGTAGACGACGTAGAGGCCGATCGGCATGTCGGCAGCGATCACCTTCCAAGTCGCCCGCGAGGCCTTGAGCTCGCGTTTCAGCCAGGCCATCTGGGTCGGTCCCAGAAAATACGACTCTGGCCCATAGGTGGTCTGTCGGTTCTCGCCGTTCGGTCCGCGGTAGCTGCGCATGTCGAGCATGAACACGTCGAGCAGCGGCCCGTAGCCGATCTTGCGATAGACCCGGCCTGGCTCCGAGGCCTCCGGCCGCACGGGCATATATTCATGAAACGCCCTTGCGGCGCGGGCCACCAGCACAAGCATGTTCTTTTCGGTGTACTTCTTGCGCCCGTGTTCCGCACGTGTCAGTGGCTCCTCTGGCCACCAGTTGTTGGTCACCTCATGGTCGTCCCACTGGGCTAGGGTGGGGACCGCCGCGTTGAATGCGCGCAAATTCTTGTCGAGGAGGTTGTACTTGTAGTTGCCGCGGAACTCCGCGAGGCTCTCGGCACACTTCGACTTCTCTTCGGTCGTCAGATTTTTCCAGATCTCGCCGTTGGGAAGTTTAATCTCCGCCGGGATGGAGCCGTCGGCGTAGATCGTGTCGCCACTGTGAATAAAGAAGTCGGGGCGGTGCTTGAGCATGGTCGCATAGGTCTTCATGCCGCCCCGCGCCTCGTCGATACCCCAGCCCTGCCCGCAGGTGTCACCGGACCAAACGAACGAGACACTCCGCCGGTCGCTCGGTGCGGTGCGAAACTGGCCAACCAAGAATTCGCCTACAATGTTGGGTTCGGCATGGTTCTGCGCGCTAATACGGTAGAAGATATCCTGGCCCGACGGCAGATCTTCGAGAGCGACCTTCGCCGTCAAGTCGCTTTCGGGTAACGCATCGACCCACACCTTATGCAGGATCGCCTTGAAGCTCTCGGTCGTCGCGACTTCAACCTGCAGCCGCGACGGACGATCCGCGCGAGCCCATACGACGCCTGAGGACCGGCTAATATCGCCCGATTGCAGGCCGTGGGTTAGCAGCGCGCGATCGCTTGCCCGGCTCAGGTAGGGTGAAAAGATGCCCCCACCGGTGCCTGCAGCAGCCGTAATGGCAAGACCGCGGACGAGACCGCGACGTGTGATCGGACGCACGATTGGCAGGACCATGGCCTAGCTTCCCTCGAAATGCCGCGGCATGCTGCGCGAACTCGATGACAGGTACGTGACATCAGGCCCGCGGGCGCAACCCGGGTTGGCGCCAACGGCGACGAGCACCATAGCTCATGTTGGGTCGCCAGCGTGACCGAACCTCTCGACCGGAATGGTCCGCCCGAGGCCCAAAGCGGGTTGCCGCGGCTCGTTCGGCTAGGAGGCCAGCTTGGGTTTTGCGAACTCTTGCGCCCTTGGAGCCTCGTGGAGCTGGGACACCAATTCGTGGGAAGTCTCCGTGCTGATCCAATCGGATGGAATCTCCATCCGGCACTGCACGCCATCGGCGGCAAAAACGAGGTTCACCTCACCGCCTAACTCAAAGGGCACGAGTTCACGCACGATGCTTGTGCCGTAGCCATAGCGGTTCGGACTGACCACGGCGGGACCACCCACCTCTCGCCAGTCGATCGCGAGCCGATCGTCCGACCCCTTGCGCAACCACCACCAGCGCAGCGCGACGCGGCCGCTGCGATTGGAGAATGCCCCATATTTTGCGGCGTTGGTCGTCAATTCGTGCAGTACCATTGCCAACGGCTGAACTGCTTCTGCCATCAGCACGACATTTGGGCCTTCGGTGGCAATGTTGTCCGCCGCGTAGGGTGCAAATTCGCGCCGGACGATCTCCCGCAAGGACACGCCCTGCCAACGATTGCAACTCAGTAACTCATGCACGCGTGCCAATGAAGCAATGCGCCGGTCGAGCGCAAATACGAAATCGGGCATCGAGGCATTGCCATTCTGCGTTTGAGTGATGATGGCACCGACGGTTGCGAGCAGGTTCTTTGCCCGGTGGTCCAGCTCCGCATTCAAGATTTCGCGATGTTCCTGCGCCTGTTTGCGCTCGGTGATGTCGATATCGACGCCCACCACGCGCTGGGGGGCCCCATCATCGCGATACAAAACGAAACTGCGCGCCTCAATCCAGCGGACCTCACGTCCGCCGCGAATCACACGGTACTCAAGACCGTACTCGCCCCTTTGTTCGCGGAAAGCCTCGACTCGAATGTCCTGGACCCTTTCCAAATCCTCCGGATGGATCCTGGTGTGCCATTCGCTACGCGTGGTCACGTTGGTGCCCTCGGGTAGCCCGTGCACGGCCACATAACCCTCCGACACCTGCATGGCATCGGTATTGACATCATAAGAATAGCTGCCAACAAGCGCAGCCTTCCCGGCCAAGGCCAGCTGCAAGTTGCGCTCGGCCAAAGCGTGCTGCGCGCGTTTCAGATCAGTGATGTCGCGACTGACGCCTAGTAGCCGTTCGCGCTCACCGCTTGCGGTGCGAACAAAGGCGCCTTCGATCGCGACCCAGCGCTCTTCGGGATACGCTGCGCTACCGGCGCTCGGCGCGAGGCGGTATTCGGCCCTAATGTTGGCGCCGAGACGGCGCGAGGCGATGAATGCCTCATCGAGGCTCAATACGTCCTCGGCGTGTACGAAGGCCCGGGCCTCGCCGATCGTTCGCGGCGGCGTTTCAGAGGGATACCCGTGGATGAGGCCGTCGCGGTTATCGCATTCGAAGCGCTCGGTTTTACAATCAATGCTCCAAACGCCGAGCTTGGCGGCATCAAGCGCGAGTTGCAGGCGATTGTTACTATCATTGATGACGGCCTCATTGCGACGTCTCTCGGCGAAGAGCGCGGCAAGTACCAGCATGCAGGTCGATATCGCAAGCAAGGTTGCCCGCGCGGCATAGGTGCGATCGTGGAGGCTCTTGGGCCCATCCAGGGCGGCCATCCCAAACGTGGTCGTCCACACCACGGCGAAGCCAAGGATCAGCGTAGCTGCAGCGGCAAACACCGGCCGACAATGCGCCGCGAGCAGCACGGGCAACAGCAGCGCAAGAGGCAGGACGGTGTACCAGTAGTGCAGCGGCGAACTGAAGGCCACCACGCTCATTAAGGCAAGGGCTCCAAGTGTGAGCATGCCTTCCACCACTTCCCACTTGTCTGGACGGTCATGGCGCAGGGCGCCGAGGCCGATAAATAGAGGCCCCACCATAATCACCCCCAGCGCATCGGAGGCGAGCCAGTTCAACCAAGTGGCCAAAGCCGGGGCCTCGGAGCTATGAAGGAGGATGAAACCCGCTGTCGCTGGGATGGCCGAGAGGGCGGACCCGAGCACGCCTGCGGCGATGAAGCCAACAACGCTGGGCAAACTCTCGAGCCGGAATTCCTTGCCGAACCGCCGTTCGATCAGCCAGGCGACCAACAGCGCCTCACCGGCATTGCACAACGAAAATACGGCGGCAGCGGCGAGGGTTTGACCGCTGAGGAGGCTCGCTGCGGCACTTGCGGTCGCCACGCCGACGGCGACGGGAAAGCGCGCCGCGGAGCCGACAGCAATGAGGGTTCCGGCGGCGAGGCCCGAGCCTGGCCAGAACACCGCCAGGCCATCGGGTTTTGCCAACAGGGCCAGGCTGAATTGGGCGGCAACGAAATAGGCAGCGCCCATCGCAAGGGTAAGGGAGGTTGGCCCCAGCCAATCCCAAGCGGCAGAGGGGGAGGAACTTACACGCGCGGAGTCTTGCGGCGAAATCTGCATTTGCGTCATTTCCTGCGACTAGCCATGCGTCAACGGGCACCAGCACGGTTCAACACGAGGCAGAGATGGCTCAGTCGAGGGCCCATAGCATGCGTACGCGTCCAAGCTGCGACGCGGGCATCAGGGAAAACACCGAGAATGCTGGGAGGGAAGTGTGGAGGCGCCCAAGCTTGGGCGTCACCACAAGCGGCGTCATCTCAAGTTAGGCTGGATATTCTCTAGTAAGAGGCTAGGCCGCCGCCTGGTTCTGCCCGCTCTTGCGGCCGCACACCTGCACGGGGGCCGTGCTGCAAGAGGAGAGCGAGCGGCCCCGTGCGCGCGGCGAGGATCGCCTTGGCGCCTATTTGCCGCCGCTACCACCGCCGCCGCCGCCGCCGCCGCCACCTCCACCGCCGCCTCCACTGCCACCGCCGCCACCGCTCCCACCGCCGCTGCCGCCACTGCCGCTCCCCCCATCTCCGCTGCTTCCGCTACCACTGCTTCCGCTACCACTGCTTCCACTGCCGCTGCTTCCGCCACTGCTGCCGCTGCTCGCACCGCCGCCGTGGCCACCATGTCCGCTGCTTGCGCCGAGGCCGCTTGGTCCCCCCAGTCCGCCGCTCTGGCTGGCGTGGCTGCTCCCTGCGGCTTGGCCACCGCGCTGGCCGTTGCCACGCGCGGCTGCGGCGGCGGCTGGCATCGTGCTGGTTCCCGACGCGGCGGTCACGGTCGTTGTAAAGGCTCCAATGGTCGGCGCGGCACGGGCCGCCGAGCCGGCGGTGGCCGTGGGTTTCTTGTCAGAGGCTGGCGCCGTCGCTGCTGGCGGCGCGACAGCTTTGGCGGCGATCTCGACCGCCTTCGTGACGTCGGCGACGGCCCGCTGGAAGTCACCCTTGCTCGTGTAGGCAACCCCGCGGTCGCTGTAGGCGGTCGCGTAGTTCGGGTTGAGCTCGATGGCTTTGTTGAGGTCCGCGATGGCCTGATCGTATTCGCCTCTTTGCGTGTGAGCGACGCCGCGATGGCGATAGGCGGTGGCCAGGTTCAGCGCCGTCTCGCGGCCGCCCTGGATGAGGGCCGTGCAGGCTTCGAGTTTGCGCGGACTTTTTTTGCTTGCACAATCCAGCCGATCGTCCGCAGCAGCGGGAAGCGCCAGCGAAGCCGTGAACGACAAACACGCTGCTTGGAGCACCACCTTGCGCATCATAGTTCCCCTGGAGACTAGACGACGAAGCCGGACACATCCCGCAACTCACTGAGTAAAGTCACTTATTGGGCAGAATTTATGGCCTGGCTCGGCCCCGCGTCTGCGGGACACAATGAGCACCGCGCGCACAAGGCCTGGCCCGCCTTGGCAGGCGTTCTTTCGTGCCCGAGTTCGGCCAAGTGGCGCGGCCTATTGGGGCCGGGAATCATCTGAGCCGTGCTATACTCGTTTTGTTCAAAATGACCACGATGACAAACGGAACCGGGAACAGGCGCACCGGCAGCGCGGACCTGCCGCTTCACTATGGCAACGTTCCGCGTTGGCTTGCCTCGCGCATGAGCCGCCTTGGTGCCGTGATGGCCGAAGCCATCGTCCACAACTACGGGCGTGACGAACTGTTACGCCGGCTCGCCAACCCGTTTTGGTTCCAATCCTTTGGCGCGGTGATGGGAATGGATTGGCATTCGTCGGGGATCACGACGAGCGTCATCGGTGCCCTCAAACGCGGCCTCGGCCCCTTACAGCGGGAGCTCGGGCTTTATGTTTGCGGTGGCCGCGGCAGCCACTCACGCCAGACGCCGGGGGAACTGATCGAGATCGGCGATCGCGTGGGTTTTGATGGCCGTGCGCTCGCGCAAACGAGCCGACTTGTCGCCAAGGTGGACAGTGCTGCGGTGCAGGACGGTTTCGACCTCTACCTGCATGGCTTCATAGTCACGGAGGATGGCCGTTGGGTTGTGGTTCAGCAGGGCATGAACGGCGAACGCAAACAGGCCCGTCGCTACCATTGGCTGTCGGAAGGGCTCGAGAGCTTTTTGGATGCTCCACATGCCGCCATCGAAGGGCCGGCGCAGGGATCCATTGTCAACTTGGCAGATCGCAAGGCGGCGCCATCCCGCAAGCGCCAACTTGAGCTTTTACAGTCCTTGGGACCCGTGGGTTTGTGTGCTGAATTCGCCGCGCTGCAGCGCTCTGCGGACCGGCAATTGAACTCACAGCTCACGTTGCTGCACTTGATCATGCCCGACCACCATGACGTGCGCAGCAAAGACGTCATTGCGCGCCGTCTGCATGCGGCGCTCGCCGCAGCCGCGGATCGTGGGCCAGAAGATTTTCAGGACTTGTTGCTGACCCCTGGCGTAGGTGCGCGCACCGTACGTGCGCTTGCGCTCGTGGCGGAGGTCCTGCACGGCGCGCCCTATCGGTTCAGCGATCCGGCGCGGTTCTCCTTCGCTCACGGCGGTAAGGACAGGCACCCATTTCCTGTGCCGGTGCGCGTTTTTGATGAAACCATCCGGGTCCTCAAGGCGGCCGTGCAGAAGGCGAAGCTCGGGCGCGAGGAGGAGCTTGCTGCCCTCAAGCGGCTTGATGACCAGGCGCGGCTGTTGGAGCGGAATGCGCAGGGGCTGCCGCTACCGGAGCTCATCGCGCGGGAACGTCAGCAGTCCCATGCACTGGGCGGCAGGAGCGTATTCGGGTGGGAACGAGCACCTGCGGCGGCCCCTGAAAAAGCGCGCCACACCGGCTGACGACTGTCTCCCAGGCGTTGCTCTGCCTCGCTTGCGCACCTTACCTTGCGCGCTGCCGTCGGATCGGGCCGAGTTCAGCCCCTACAGTGCTTGCCGCGCGATGGGCGAGCGCACGAGGGCGCGGATGGCACGAAGGTCAGCAACGAACCCTTCGTAGGCCTGCCGCTTGGCCTCCGCATCGGGGATGCGCAGGAGGAAAGAAGGATGAACGGTGATGTAGCCGAGCCGCCCGGCAAAATCGGCCTTGCCGCGAAAGCGCGCGATCGGGAGCGCCTTCCCCGCAAGCGCGAGAACGGCCGTTGCGCCGAGTGCAACGATCAGGCGCGGGTGGACCAAGGTCAATTCCTTATTGAGCCACCAACGGTAGTGTCGGACCTCGCCGGCCGTAGGCTTTTGGTGGATCCGACGCTTGCCCCGTTGCTCGAATTTGAAATGCTTCACGGCATTCGTCAGATACGAGCGGTTGCGGTCGATGCCTGCCTCCGACATGGCGCGATTGAGGAGTTGACCGGCCGGGCCCACAAACGGACGCCCCTGGAGGTCTTCTTGATCTCCGGGCTGTTCGCCGACGAACGCAATCGCCGCACCAACGGGACCTTCCCCGAGTACCGCGTGCATTGCCCCGGGCACGAGAGGACGGGCTGCGGAGATCGCCCTGTTGAGCTCGAGCAACGTTCTTGGACTTTCCTGCGACGCAGTGCCAGAGATCGTGACGGTCGGGCGCGATTGTCTCGCGCTCGGAGCCTGCGGGCGGCGCGAATTCAGGGGAGCGGTGCTGCTATTTCTGGCGCGGGGCATCGAGTTCGGCTCCGGCATCGACCATCAAGCCTTGGCGCTGTGCGAGAACGGCTCGCAGCAGGGTACGCGCAGCATTGCGCACTTCGCCCTGCACCGCCGTATCGAGGTCGAGCTCCGCATGGCTGGTGGCATATGGCTTCCAATATCCGATCAACCGATCGAGCTCGCCGGCAGCACCTGCGCTTTGCAAGCCGATGGCGCGAAGCCAGTCGGCGATACTGCGGCGGACGCTCTCGGTCCCCTCTACGTCTCCGTGCACGACCACGGAGAACAGCCGACCCTTCAGGTGCTGCTCGTAACGCCAACCATCGAGTTCGATTTGCTTGGCGAGCGCCGCACTTTTGCCTTGCGTGCGCGTGGGATCTGGATTGCCGCCATCGGCACACACCATACGATCCATCATCAATTTGAGAGGCGAAGTTGCCTGGAACCAATGCACTGGCGTCACAATCATCACGCCACGCGCGGCAACCCACATCGGGTAGATTGCGTTCATCCAGTCCTGCGTCTGGCCTAGAGAATAATTGGGATAGCAGGAGCAGGGCCAGTGGCAGAGGGGAGCCGCCGTCGAGAAGCAGCCCTTGCACGGATGGATTTTGCGGCCGTATTCCGACGTGACTCGGCTCAAATCAAGCACATCCACCTCAACATCGGAGGCGCCGAGCTCCTCGGCCGCCAGGTTCAGCAACCGCAATGACTTCGAGATCTCACTTGGACAAGTGTGCTCATTGCGCGGCGAGCCGTTAATCAGAAGTATTCGGGGACACGATTGGCCCAAATATTTTCGCTCAGCGGCGCGAATGGTGTGCCTGGTTTCGGACCAGTCAACCGCCAAATCGTAATCCGGATCAGCGAAGTCCTGACCTGCCTTGCGCGTGCTGGGCGCCCTGCGGCCGGTACCATAAGCGTTCCAGGCCGTGGCAGCGATTGCGCGCAATTCTTGCGCGAGGCCGCTGAACTGTGGGTCTGCGAACTGGCTGAGGAAACGCGCTTCGAACTCGACCCGCTCAAGGCGAGAATTCGGTGAGCCTTTTCTTACATCGACAACTTTTGGTTTATCGCTCACCAATGTGGAGCTCACTTACGCCCTCAGCTTCAACGCCGATCAGGCCCGCCGCAGTAAACGCTTTGCCTCCACCTGTGCAGCTGCCGATCAGAACAGACGAACCCTTCTGAGCAGACGTTGTTTCACACGTCGATCGCTCGGCGATGGGGGCCGGGCGTTGGCCGTTCGGGAAACTCCAGGGACAGCGGCAAGGTTCCTGACCGATGCGGCCCTGCGTTGACCGTAAAGGGGGCATCGGCCCCGACCTACCTGTTGGCTTCGATCACGGCGACGACTTCAGCGCGCGTTGGATCAACGACGGCGATCTCATTCTCCGATACAAAATACCTGTAGGTGGCCAGCGCTGGTAGGCGATCGCGGATGATACTGGGGAACGAGCGCAGGCGCGCACCACCCGGCACCCGTATGCCCTCGGATATTCCGCCGATCCCAAGACCTGGCTCGGTGGCATAGTTGAGGTTTTCCGCGATGAAAGCGCGATCGTCCTCGCTGAGGTCAAGCGCAGCTGGCGCCGGGGCCGGCAGGGCATCTGGCTGCGACGTTGCCACGGCTGCCGTCTGCGGACGCAGCAATGGCGTGATGCGGCGCATGGAAACGCGGCGGTTTATTTTGCCGGCATCCGCCTTGAGGAATTCGTCACCATAGCCCTGTGTCACCAAATTCTCGGCAGGAACGGCGAACATTTGGCTTAGAATGAAAGCCACCGCTTCGGCGCGACGATCCGACAGGGTTAGGTTGTCGATATCGGAGTCGAGGACATCGGCATGCCCCTCGATCAGGAAGACCTCATCGGGATGCTCCTGCAGGATGTGATTTAGGGCGCGGGCGAGACGTTCCAGCTTGGGGTATTGCTCTGGAGCAATCTCCCAGGAGCCCGCTTCGAAGTTGATATCGACCAACTCGATCCTGCGCATGCGCTCGCGCAGCTGATAACCCTGGCGAATTTCTTCGAGCGCGTAGCTACGAGCAAGCGGTTCGATGGGTGGGGCTGTCAGGGCTGTGTAAATTTCATCTTCCGATGCCGTGCTGTAATCAATGACGTACTGCTCCGGCGGAAGCTCGTAAACCGGTGGGGAAAGATCGACGAAGGACGCGCCGAGACCCGCCGCATAGAATGGCCGGTCATCAAAGAGGACGATTTCGCGGCCATCGCGCCCGCGCCGGTAGCGGCGTAGCGCGTGACCCTCTTTGTCCACCTCCGAAAAGACGCGCGCGCCATTGCGCGAGCTGAAGCTCAGGGCTGTCGTATCGCCCCGCCGCGCGGTTTGCGCCGCACGCACCATGCGCGCAAGGCGTTGATTGTCGTCGTGGCGAATGAAGGCGTGCTGGTTCTGTCTGATAATAGAGCGCCGGTCAGGCTCCCGGATCACCACCCGATCGGCCTGGCGCTGCTCCTGACGTTGCCGCTGGACCTCGCGCAGGCGTTGTGAGGGAACCTCTTCACGCCTTCCCCGCGCCTCCAATGCCGTTTGCCGTTCCTGGCCCAGAATTGGACGATTTTGCTCGGCGCCGGACTGACCGCTTTGCCCGAGTGGCGCGGTTGTGCGACGGCTCTGTGCCGCGGCTCTCGCTTGTTCCTGGGCCGCACGCTGCTGTGCGCGAGCCTGCTCCCGGGCGGCGCGCTGCTGCTCCCGCATATCCCGTTGTTTTTGGCGCATCTGCTCCTGGGCGGCACGCTGTTGCGCTGTCCGCCCGTGCTCCTGCGCCGCGCGCTGTTGCGCCGCACGGGCCTGATCCTGCGCCGCGCGCTGTTGGGCTGCACCCGCCTGCTCCTGCCCCGCACGTTGTTGCGCCGCGCGAGCCTGCTCCTGCGCCGCGCGCTGTTGCGCCGCACGGGCCTGATCCTGCGCCGCGCGCTGTTGGGCTGCACCCGCCTGCTCCTGCCCCGCGCGCTGTTGCGCCGCACGGGCCTGCTCCTGCGCCGCGCGCTGTTGGGCTGCACCCGCCTGCTCCTGCCCCGCACGTTGTTGCGCCGCGCGAGCCTGCTCCTGCGCCGCGCGCTGTTGCGCCGCACGTGCCTGCTCCTGCCCGGCGCGCTGTTGCGCTGCGCGGGCCTGTTCCTGGGCCGCGCGCTGTTGGGCTGCCCGCTGCTGCGCGGCCTGCGCCTGAGCGGCGCGCTGTTGGGCGCGCACTTGCTCCTGAGCTGCCCGTTGTTGCTGTGCCGCCTGTGCCGCCCTCTGCTGCGCTGCGCGTTGCTGGGCGGCCTGGGCCTCAGCTGCTCGTTGTTGCTGTGCTGCCGCCTGTTGCGCTGCCCTCTGCTGCACTGCGCGTTGTTGGGCGGCCTGGGCCTGCGCTGCTCGTTGTTGCTGTACTGCTGCCTGCTGCGCCGCTCTCTGCTGCGCTGCGCGTTGTTGGGCGGCCTGGGCCTGCGCGGCGCGCTGCTGCTGTGCTGCTGCCTGTTGCGCCGCCCTTTGTTGCGCCGCCCTAGCGCGCTCCTGTTCATTGGCTTGGGCGTGGGCGATGTGGGCGCCATCAATGGCAGCGAATTGCAGCACCACGAGGCTCAGCGCAGATTGCGCCGCAAAAGCACCAGCCGAACGCAGCAGTCGTTGCATGGATCTCTTCCTCACGGCCCGGGCCGCGGTGGCGGCTCCAGTCCAGCTCAAGTGTGGTCCAGATCAACCCTGCCACGGAGGACAAGTTCCGGATTCGACCTGCCATATCGCGCCGACCCGCGCTCGGCCGCGGCATTCACTTGCCGTTCATGGCACGGCAAGACAGTTTCTCAATGCCAATCTTAACGCTGACTTAACGAGCAACCTCGAGCGCTTGGCTGCGGCGGCAAGAACGGCGAAAAAAGCCAGCTTGCGTCAGCGCAGGGTCGGCAGACGGTCCCGAAATCGCCGCCGCTTGCGGGGCCGTACGGCGGCGCGCTCAGCAACGCGCGTCTGTTGCTCGGCCTCCCGGCGCGGATAAACGCGTAAATGTCTGAGGCTGATCGTGCACTTGCTGCCGACGCGCAGGTCGAGCCCTTGCAGGCTCTCCCGCGTTATTTCCGCCTCGATCAAGCGCCTCTCGTAAAACAGTTCTGTGACCGCACGCTGACCCAGCGCCGAGATAAAGCGCACCAGAGCGGTTCCCGGAAGGCGGGTACCCGTTTCGCCTTGGCGACCATCGGCCGGCGCCAACAGCACATCGTGCGGACGCACGAAGGCAACAGCTGGACCGTCGCGGATCGTCTTGTCGAGGGGAAGCTCTTTCTCTCCGACATACGCCTTGCCGCTGCGAACGATGCAATCAAAAGCATTCGTATGTCCGAGAAAATCGAAGACAAACGGAGACTGCGGCGCGTCATAGACTTCAAGCGGCGTGCCGACCTGCTCAATGATACCACGGTTCATGATGGCGACACGATCGGCGAGGTCCAAGGCCTCTGCCTGATCATGGGTGACAAACACGGTGGTGAGACCCGTGCTGTCGTGAATTTCCCGCAGCGACCGTCTGAGCTCGACGCGTACCTTTGCGTCGAGTGCGCCAAACGGCTCGTCAAGCAGAAGCACGTTCGGTTCGATGGCAAGCGTCCGCGCCAGCGCGACACGTTGCCTTTGTCCCCCCGATAGCTGTGCGGGAAAGCGGTCCTCAAAGGCCTTGAGCTGCATGAGGCTGAGCAGTTCGCGTACGCGTTGCGTGATCGCGGCGGCCGATTTGCGCGCGTGCCTGGGTTTGACCTGCAAACCGAAAGCAACATTCTGAAATACCGTCATATGATTGAACAGGGCGTAGTGCTGAAAGACAAAGCCGATCCTGCGCTCTTCGAGGGACAACGTTCCGCTATCACGGCCTGCAATTTCCACCACACCATCGTCGGCGACCTCAAGTCCCGCCAGGATGCGGAGCAGGGTGGTCTTCCCCGAACCTGATGGACCTAGCAGGCCGATGAATTCCTTGTCGTGGATTTGCAGGTTGACGCGATCGAGCACGATCAGGTCCTCGAAGCGCTTGGTCAGACTCTTCACCACGATTTCCAAGGGACCGCTCTCTAAGGAAGGGTCGGCAATTTCCAGGCGGCGCGCGCTTCAAGAACAGTCTTTAGAACCAGTGTCGCGAACGCCATCATGACCAGCAACGAGGCAACGGCAAAGGAAGCGACAAAGTTGAAATCGTTGTAGAGCACCTCGACGTGGAGCGGCATCGTGTTGGTCAGGCCCATGATGTGCCCCGACACCACCGCCACGGCTCCGAATTCGCCGATCGCCCGGCCATTGCAAAGCAATATGCCGTAGAGCAGGCCCCATTTGATGTTCGGTAGCGTAATGCGCAAAAACGTCTGCCAACCGTTTGCCCCCAGCATCAGAGCGGCTTCCTCCTGGTCCGTTCCCTGTTTTTGCATCAAGGGGATCAGCTCGCGGGCCACAAACGGTAAGGTCACGAACAAGGTGGCAATGATCACGCCTGGAACGGCAAAAATGATCTTGACGTCGTGCGCCGCGAGCCAGGGGCCGAGCAATCCCGGTAAGCCAAATAAGAGCACAAACACCATGCCGCCAATGACCGGCGATACCGAGAACGGCACGTCGATCAGGGTGATCAGCAGATTCTTGCCAACAAAGTTGAACTTTGTGACAGCCCAGGCTGCCGCGATACCAAAGAGCGTATTGATCGGCACCACCACAATTGCCGTCAGCAGCGTCAGTCGAATTGCGGCGCGTGCTTCAGGCTCGCTGATCCCGGCCCAATAGGCTGCAAGGCCTTGACGCAAGGCCTCCACGAACACCACGAGCAATGGCAGCAGCAGAAAAAATAGAAAAAAGACGGCAGCAACGACGATGAGGGCCGCACGCACACGCGGGCCCTCCGACAAGGCCGGGACCAGACCTTGGCCTGCGCTTGCGCCGCTTGCTCTAGCCACCTTGCCAGCTCCTTATACGCGCCTGCAGCACGTTGATTGCGAGCAGCAGGATGAATGAGGCGATCAGCATGGCGCTCGCAATCACCGTCGCGCCCGGGTAGTCGAACTGTTCGAGCTTTATCACGATCAACAGGGGCACAATTTCAGAATAGCCGGGCATGTTGCCGGCGATGAAGATAACGGACCCGTATTCGCCGATGGCGCGAGCGAATGCGAGTGTGGCGCCGGTCATCACCGCGGGCAGGAGTGGCGGTAACACCACGCGGCGGAGAATCTCCCGCCGCCGCGCGCCGAGCAGCACGGCGGCTTCTTCCATCTCCCTGTCGAGTTCTTCCAATACCGGCTGGACCGTGCGCACAACGAAGGGAAGGCCCACAAACACGAGCGCTACCAAGACCCCCAAAGGTGTGAAAGCGACGCTGATCCCTGCTTTGGCGAGGGCATAGCCCAGCCAGCCGTTGCTGGCGTAGAGCTGCGCAAGGGAAATGCCGGCAACGGCCGTCGGCAAGGCGAACGGCAGATCGATCATCGCGTCCATCAGCCGTCTCCCGGCAAATTGGTATCGCACCAATACCCAAGCCAGGATAAACCCGAAGATGGCGTTGCAGAGCGCCGCCAGGAAGGCGGTGCCGAAACTTAGGCGAAACGCCGCGAGCGCCCGAGGCGAGGCGAGCTCTGCCCAGATCTTCGCGGCACCGGCATCGGCGGCTTTTACCAGCAAGACGCTCAATGGAATAAGGACGATCAGCCCCAGATAGGTGAGCGTAATTCCAAGCGATAGGCCAAGGCCGGGGAGAATCGTCCACGTACGTCGTCCAGCGCTCGCCATCATTTCGAGGCACTCTGAGAGCCATAGATGCGATCAAAAGTCCCGCCGTCACTAAAATGCACCTTCTGCACCTCCTTCCAGCCGCCAAACGCAGCAATGTCCATCAGCTCGACTTTTGTGAAGCGCTCCAGGTGCTGCTCCAACACCTCCTTTGCATGAGGCCGGAAGTAATGCTTCGCGGCAAGTTGCTGGCCCTCGGGTGAGTAGAGGAAATTAAGGTAGGCCTCTGCTGCTTGGCGCGTGCCGCGCCGGTCCACAACCTTGTCAACGATGGCGACGGGCGGTTCGGCCAGAATACTGAGCGAGGGTACCACAATCTCGAAATCACCTGGACTGATCTCGCGCGCCGCGAGCAGGGCTTCGTTTTCCCAGGCGATGAGAACATCGCCAATGCCGCGGCGGGTGAAGGTGATTGTCGCACCGCGCGCGCCAGTGTCGAGCACGGGCGCATTGCGATAGATGCGCGCAAGAAAGTCGCGGGCCCTCGGCTCGTCATTGCCGTAGTGGCGCATGGCATAGCCCCAGGCTGCCATGAAGTTCCAGCGTGCCCCCCCGGAGGTTTTTGGGTTCGGCGTCACCACGCCGATACCCGACCTGGCAAGATCCGGCCAGTCGTGAATTTGTTTGGGGTTGCCCTTGCGGACGAGGAACACGATGGTCGAGGTGTATGGCGCACTGTTGTTGGGCAATCGCTGCTGCCAATTCGAGGCAATAAAACCCGCACGATCAACAATGGCATCGACGTCGTAGGCAAGCGCCAGGGTGACGACATCTGCCTCCAACCCAAAACTCACGGCACGCGCTTGCGCGCCCGAGCCGGCATGGGATTGATAGATGACGATGCCACTCGCATGCTGTTGCTGCCATCGCGCCGCGAACGCTTTGTTCACCGCCGAATAGAAGCGGCGCGTGGGTTCATAGGACGCGTTCAAGAGCGTCGTTTCGGCAGCCAGGGCCGAAGTCAGCAGCAATAGGCAAAGCGGGCCGGAGGCAAAGGCGAGGCACAGACGCTGGCGCATACCGATAGTCCTCGTAGAAGCACCCGCAACACCCCACCATGGCCATAGTTCCTGCCGCGCCCCGCCAAGCTCGCAGAGGGAAAGATCGCGGGACGCCCAGTCGCCGTCTCTAGCACAAGTCTCCGGACTGGCCATGCTCCCAAGCCCAATCGTGCCTGCAGGGGTGGCGCTGGGCAGGACCCCTCTGTCTGGCCGCCGGCGCGTTAGCCGAGACCACGGCATCCCAACTCGGACCAAAAGAGGGCCAAAGCGTCGGCCCTGCGCCAGTCGAGGCCCCAACACGCGGGCACCAGGCGCGCGTAGCTCCTTGGCGACGCGAGAAGGCCAAGACCTCACGCCACAAGCGCGGCGGATCAATAGCTGTAACGAGCCTGTGAGAACCTCGAATATAGCCCGAGGCTGGCGAGTCCTAAGCGCTGCAAGCCGGCGATACCGGCGTCGAAGCTAAGGAGAACGCATATGAAGATCCTCATCGCATCCGCGCTCGTTGCATTGGCATTGATCAGCGCAATTGCACCACCGGCCAGCGCTTTCGACAGCAAGACGTTCTGGGAGCAGCAGGACCGGTCGCACTACTGAACGTTTTGGTCCGCCAACAACCCCGCGGCGCACTCTGGCGGGCTCGCATCCTACAGCAGCGGGCCCGCGCAGGCCGCGCCGAACTCTCCCGTTTTGAGCACTGCAAGCAAGTCTGAGGGGTACGCCTAGGTGGCATGCCAAGGCCAGCCCCTCAGCATCCCCCCAAAAGAAACCATGGAGCCTTTAGATGAAAAGTATCCTCTCAGCCGTCACGGCGCTCGCCATTCTGGCCGGCGCATCGGCACCTGTGCCTGCGCAAACGGCGCAAACCTCCCAAAGCACGGCGCCGAGCACGGACTTCCAACGGCTTGCCGAGGTCTTGCGCGCGGGCGGCTACGTCATCCTTGTCCGGCATGGCGCAACCTTCTCCAACCAGGCCGACACTGACCCCTTCACTTTTAGCGATGTAAGCAAACAGCGAAATCTTAACGACAAAGGCAAGGAGCTCGCCAGGGCCTTTGGAGAGGCGGTTCGGGCCGCAGGGATCCCGGTCGGCAAGGTTTACACCAGTCTATTCAATCGCGCCTACGAGACGGCGGTCGTGGCCGGCTTCAAGACGATCGAGACCACGGTCGATCTGACCGAAGGCGGCCTCGTCGTCACCCCTGACGAGAACTCCCGGCGCGCCGAGGCGCTGCGCCGTATGCTGGCGAAAACGCCTGAGCCGGCGAAGAACGACATCCTGATAACGCACAAACCGAACATCATCGACGCACTTGGTAAGGATTGGTTCGACGTCAAGGAGGGTGAAGCCTCGATCTTCAAGCCGGACGCAGGCAAATACCAACTCGTGGCCCGAGTGCAGATGGCCGATTGGCGGAAAATTGCGGTTTCGCAGCGCTAGGGGCCTGGGGATGCGTCCCATCGTCTTTGCCAAATTGCTTGGCCTGTCGCTGTTCGGGCTCTACCTGGCCCTTGGCTTCGCCCATTCCACGGGCGACACATCGGCCACGAAAGCAAGCGTGCGCCACGGCCCGGAATAAAGCCGGCAGTGCGGCCGCAAGAGGCGGATGCTTTTTCGCCTCTGCGGCCGCCTCTGCGCCGCACTTTTCCGGATTGCGATGGCGCGCGATCGGCGCTGACCGGTTCGATCTCGCTTACGGCGCCGGCGGTCTCGCGGCACCGTACTGATCGCGTGCCGAGGGCTATTCTTTTGCAATAGACACGGGCGTTGCCGCTACCATGTCTTCCAGGAGGTGCAAGAAATCACTCTCCAACCGAAGTTGCGCTTCGATTTCCTTGGTTTCTCTGCCGCTCGCCCGACGTGCGCCGATGGCAGCCTCGATGTCCTCGATGCGGATTTTGCAGGCTTCAATCTTCTGCAAGAGTTCGGCCTGGCCAATGGCATTGTCCTTCGACAAGGTTGCCTCCAGCCCGCACACGACAGCACCGGTCCCACCCCTAATGCAGGTTCCCTAATTCTTCGTGAGCGTCCCGGCAACGTGATTTGGCGAGCGCTTGTGAAGCTACGGCATGGTAGGGTTTGTGACAGCCGCGCGCCTGCCGAAATTCAGCTCAAGCCTGGGCCGCCCGCTGCACAGCTGCGCGCGCAAGCAAGGCCGTGGAATCTAAAGTCGGCAGCGCCGAGTTTGCATCAGTGACAATCAAAGGCAGCTCGGTGCACCCCAACACCACTGCATCGCAGCCGAGGCCCTGAAAACGGCGGATCGCCTGCTCCGTGTAAGCGACTGACTCGGGTTTGATCACGCCGCAGACGAGCTCCTCCATGATGATCCGATTGAGCTCGATCCTCTCGTCTTGGCTTGGCAGCGCCCATTCTAGTCGGCAGGCAGCCAGTTTTTCCGGATAGACCGCGCTGTCGACGAGCCAGCGCGTTCCCGTGAGCGCCAAGCACCGGAATCCGCGAGCCACCGCCGCATCGGCAACCGCGTCGGCAATGTGCAGCCAAGGCAAGGGCAAGCCAGCTTCAATGTATGGGAGCGCCTGATGGATGGTGTTGTCTGGGCAGATCAAGAAGTCGGCGCCGACCTTGGCGAGCTTGTTGGCCGACCTGAGCATCAAATCGCCAACCCCGCGCCAATCCGCTTGCTCCAAGCATTGCACGTAATCGAGCAGCGAGGGTGTGTGCATGGAGATCTCGGGATGGCGGTAACGCCCGAACATCGCCGACGCCTCCAAACAGATGGTGCGATAGCAAAGTGCCGCGCCCTCTGAAGAGCACGCGACGATGCCGATGTGCCGTGCCATGAGGCGGTGCTCCCTGTGTCCGGATCGCCCCTCGATCGACCAAACTTAGGGCGCCGGAATACCCTTGCGTCCTCTAACGTCCTTTTCGCCTTTGCGATAGTGGTGGTGAGGCCTCGAGATCCCCGACCAGTCCCCGGGGTTGAGGCCGCGACGGACCTCACCTGCGGTTAGCGAACCGCGCCAAGTGGGCGTGCCACAGGGTCAGGTGCGGGATCGCGCCTGCGGCAAGGCGCGAAGCGGGTCCATTTCGCCGGATCTCGCCATGTCGGTTCACGCGATCGCGAGTGCCACAGCTGCAGCTCCAGCCCCTGCGAAACATTTCTTGCGCTCCTGCGTTCAAGATCCGTTGTGCATGACGTCGCGTTCGTGCGTAGTGACGTCAGCGGCCCGGGCAACTCCACGAAGCGCCCGGGCCGTCGCCTATTAAAGCTGCAAGCCCTGGTAACGGTGCACGCCCTGTCTAAGGTGCGGCCCCTCGCCCCGCCCTTTCCGCTCTGAGCGGCGGGACCGCGCCAGCCTCGATACCGGTGCGTTGCCAAGCTTAAGCCTCAGCGGCCACAACCTCGTGCTGGCGGCAACGCCTGCGCTGGAAGGGTTGGAACGCGCGCGGAACGGGCGAACCTTGCACGCCACAACTTCGCTCGGCGGCAGTCCCCCGCGCTCGCGCTGGAACAGAGGCCCAAAGCCCGCGTTCCCCGTGCAAGAAAAATCGGAGACACGAGATGGATCAGAGACCGAATGACCGCATTCCGCCTCGCGCAGACGAGCCGCTGCGGGACGACATCGTGGTGGACCGCCCGTCGCGCACGAGTTGGGACCGCGTGACCCGCACGGAAGAGGGCGCCTGGAATTACATTCCGCTGTTGTTGGTTGCCGCCCTCATTGCCATCGGCGCGTGGCTGCTGATGGCCGCCGATCGTACGGGGACCCCGGCGCCGAGGACGACCGAGAACGTGCCAAACGCGACGGCTCCGGTACGCCCAACGCCCGATCCGAATGCCGCACCGCAAGCAACCACGCCCGCTCCGAGCCCCGCTCCCGCCACTAAACCTTAACGGACTTTGCATTATGGCAAAAAGGCCCCGCCGACTGGCGGGGTCTTTTTTGCGAAAACGGGGTGCAGCTTTCGTCAACCAAATCGGCTCAAGCTATAATGCGGAGTTCGGCCACGGTGACAACCTATGCTGTTTCCCGGATTTACGCTTGAGAGCATTGCCATACCTGACGGCGCCATCCGCTTGCGCCATGGTGGGTCCGGGCCTCCTTTGTTATTGCTGCATGGCAATCCGCAATCACACCTGATGTGGCACCGCGTAGCGCCGAAGCTGGCCGAGCGGTTCACCGTGCTGTGCCCCGACCTTCGCGGTTATGGAGGTTCATTCAAGCCGCCAGCCACAACCGATCACGCGCCCTATGCAAAAAAAGTGATGGCTGCAGACATGGTCGCGGTCATGCGCCACTTCGGGCATGAGCGGTTTTACGTTGTAGGCCATGACCGGGGAGGGCGCGTTGCGCATCGGCTTGCGCTCGACCATGCGCGGCGCGTGATTAGGTTGGCCGTACTCGACATCATCCCGACCATCGAGCATTTCGAGCGGACCGACATGGCGTTTGCGCTCGGCTACTATCATTGGTTCTGGTTCGCGCAACCCCACCCATTCCCCGAGGTACTGATCAACGCGGCGCCCGAGGCGTGGTTTACCGCACACACCTCGCGCGAACCCAAAGGTGCTGACTTTTTTCACCCAGATGCGTTGGCCGACTATCTCGACGCTGCCCGCAGGCCGGACACGATCGTGGGCATGTGCGAGGATTATCGCGCCGCCGCCAGCATCGACCTGGAACATGATCGCGCAAGCCGGGACGCTGGAATCAAGGTAGAATGCCCAACGCTGGTCCTCTGGGGCGCGAAGGGTAAGCTCAATCAATGGTATAAGCCGCTCGAAATCTGGCGCGGGTATTGCGCAGCCGAGGTTAGCGGGGGTGCCATCGAGAGCGGTCACTACCTGGCCGAGGAGCAGCCCGCGGAAGTGCTCCAGTATATCGAGTGGTTCTTGCAATGATGCGACTGCACCAGTGCCCTTTGCCCATGCGTTGTCCGGCGTGTTTCACGACTGCCCCGCAACCTCGGTCATTTGCAAATGCTCCCGTCCGGGTTTTTATTGATACCTTGCGCTGAACCGGGCGGACGAAGATCCCGATAGCGCGTGACGATGAGGGTCAAAGACGCATGACCGCCATTTCCCACCCGCTTGCAGGGCACAGACCGGGGCTTCGGGAGAGCAATGCTCGCGCGCGACTGGCGCGACTGAAGGACGCCTCCTTTCATACCAGCCCGCGTGACATCGACCTGGCCTGAGCAATGACAGGGGATGACAACGACCCGCGTCGGGTGGCGCCCAGCAGCCAAAGCATCGACCTGGTGATCCGCCTTGGCTTCCTCGGGCTGCTCGGATACTGGTCGTTCACCGTCATCGCTCCCTTACTGACGATCCTGCTCTGGAGCGCTGTCCTGACGGTGGCGCTCTATCCACTGTTCGAATGGGTCGCCCACGCACTCGGCCGGCGCGACCTTGCCGCGCTCATCGTCACATCGCTCTGCCTGTTGATCGTCGTCGGTCCCGTGACCTGGCTTGGCTTCGGCCTGATTGATGCGGTGGGATCATTGACCAAGGGGCTCGATACCGGACAACTCGCAATTCCGCTGCCGCCTGAATCGGTGAAGCTCTGGCCGCTCATCGGCGAGCATTTGCACCGCATCTGGCTCCTGGCAGCCACCAATCTGGAGGCCGCCCTGGTTGAGCTAGCACCGCAGCTCAAGCCGCTCGGCAGCCGGCTGCTCGAGATGGCGCAAAGCGCCTTCGTCGGTCTCGTCGAGCTCCTTGTCTCCATCGTTGTGATGGGTTTCTTGCTGACGCGCGGTCCCCAGTTGGTGGAAGCCTCGACCGCCTTCCTAGGTCGCGTGCTCAGTCACCGCGGCAAGGAAACGGTCCAGCTGGTGGGCGCAACCATACGCAACGTCTCGCGTGGGGTGGTCGGCATCGCTCTTTTGCAATCGATCCTCGCCGGCATCGGCTTCATTGCCGCGGGCTTTCCATCCGCTAGCGTGTTGGCGTTTCTCACCCTGTTGCTCAGCATTGCCCAGATCGGCCCAGCTATCCTGCTGATACCCATCACGCTCTGGAGCTGGACGACCATGGACACAAAGGTTGCGTTGTTTTTCACGATCTACATGGTCTTCGTCGGCGTGATCGATAATGTCTTGAGACCCCTGGTGATGGCACGAGGGCTCGCCACGCCGATGGCGATCATCATGATCGGCGTGATTGGCGGCATCATCGCCTACGGCATTGTCGGCTTGTTCTTTGGCCCAATGGTACTGTCGGTGGCTTGGGCCGTAATGGTGGTCTGGGTTCAGGGCGGCGATGCCCAATCGCATGACCCATGGGCCGCCTGAGCTAGCCTAAAGCCGGATCAATAAACCTCGTCGATGAATTTCAAGGGAAGTGGCGGCTTTTGCTTGGCCTCTGAGATATGGCGTTTTGGCAACCTCACCTTGTCCCGCGGCAGACGCTTGTAGGGAATACTGGCCAGCAGATGCTCGATGATATTGAGCCGGGCGCGGCGCTTGTCATCGGACCGCACGACGAACCAGGGCGCCCACGACGTGTCGGTCGCCATGAACATGTCGTTGCGCGCGCGGGTATACTCATCCCAGCGCGCGAATGACTTTATATCCATTTGCGAGAGCTTCCAGGTCTTGCGGCCGTCGTCGATGCGTTCCCGCAAGCGCTTTTCCTGTTCGTCGGGGCCAACCTCGAGCCAATACTTCAGCAAAATAATGCCCGAATCGACCATGGATTTTTCAACGTGCGGGGCAAGGCTCAGGAAATGCCGGGCTTCCTTCTCGCTGCAGAACCCCATCACGCGCTCGACGCCCGCACGATTGTACCAGCTGCGGTCGAAAATCACGAGTTCGCCCCCTGAGGGTAGGTGAGGCAAATATCTTTGCACGTACATTTGCGATTTCTCGCGCTCGGTCGGCGCCGAAAGCGCCACCACGCGAAACACTCGCGGGCTTACGCGAGCCGTGATCGCCTTGATCGCGCCACCCTTTCCGGCGCCATCGCGACCCTCAAAGACGATGCAAATCTTTGCCCCCTCGCGTCGAACCCACTCCTGCAGCTCGACGAGTTTGACATGCAGCTTGCGCAAGGCCTTCTCGTACTCGTCGCGCTTGAGGTGCGTGCCGTGCCGCTGTGCGCGCTTGCTGCCGCGGCCGTGCTCGCCGTCCCGGTCCTTGCCATCGTGCAGGTCCGAGCGTGCGCTTTTACCGCCGCCCAGCCCAAGGGCCGATCCTTGCTCCTCGACGTCTGCGTTGTGCGACATTTCAGGTTCCTTGCAGGTGGACTAAGGGCGACGGCAAACAACGTCTGGGCTCGACGAGGCCTGCCTCTTATCCGCGTTGCGGCGGTGCTTTCGCTGCATCACGCCCAGCCGGCACAAGCACCAAGCAACCCTGGTATTCCCACGCCAACCCAAGCCTCCGGCGCGCACCCACGCCTCAAGGCTGCCTCGGCGCAGCCGCCAGGCACCCGGGGCAGCAGAAAGTCCAAGCTCGACTTGGGTCAGCATGCGCCGCAGGCGCGCGTTCGACCAATCGGGAAAACTACTGAGAGCCGAGCCTCGGCCTCCCATGGGTTAACGCTGAAGCCCTGTGGGGCCGCCGCTTACAGGCCTGATTGCTTCCCGCGTCCGGACACTCCCGCGGACCTTTTTATCCTCAATCGATGTCGGCTCATGCGCAAGGTCTGGCGGCCGATCGCTCGCTCGTGCTTCGCGCGGCGCGCGCCATAAATCCTCGCGCGCCGAGCTTGCCTACGATCTGCGCGCTTGCACGAAGTGTAGTCACTCCCGAGGCATGATTTCCGCGCAACGCCCAGGGGTCGGTGTTATCTGCAGCAACAATCCGGGTAAACGTCGATGGAGGGACACCTTTAAAGCGGGCAGGGTCCCGGCGAAATAGCGCCATTAAGCAAATCTGGCTGGAAAAAGCTGCCGTCAACGCGTTGGCGCCTATAGGGGAACCCGCAATGACCCACCCATCGTTGTCGAATAGCGCGTCGCTCGCCCTGGCGCCGTGGTCAAACACTATGGTCGGTGACGCTTGGACCTATTGGATCGATGCCTATCAGCGCAGCCTTCTTTACCTCAATGTGCTACAACAGCGCAGTGCAAGCTATATGGAGCATGCCGCCAAGGAGGCTCCCCACGTCCTGCGATTCCCTTGCGAAGTGGTGATGGACGGGCGCAAATTAGCCCGACCGGTGAACTACCTCCTGGTGCAAATCGTGCCGCCCCAGGACATCAAGACCGACGAGCGCAAGCGCCCCTTCGTCATTATCGACCCGCGGGCCGGCCATGGGCCGGGCATCGGCGGCTTCAAGGCCGACAGCGAGGTTGGCGTCGCGCTCCATGCGGGTCACCCCTGCTATTTCATCGGCTTTCTGCCCGAGCCCATGCCCGGTCAAACCATCGAGGACATCGCGCGCGCAGAAGGCATATTTCTGGAACGTGTCATCTCCCGGCATCCGGAGGCGGAGGGAAAGCCGGCCGTCGTCGGCAACTGCCAGGCGGGTTGGGCCGTGACGCTGCTCGCAGCCATGCGTCCGGAGCTTTTCGGACCGATCATTCTGGCTGGCTCGCCGCTCTCCTACTGGGCTGGCGTGCACGGCCAAAATCCGATGCGCTACACAGGTGGACTGCTAGGAGGCAGTTGGCTGACCGCGCTGATGGGCGATTTGGGCAACGGCAAATTCGACGGTGCCTGGCTGGTCAGCAATTTCGAGAACTTGAACCCGTCGAACACGCTATGGGCCAAGCAGTACAACCTCTATGCCAAGGTCGACACCGAGGAACCGCGCTATCTCGAGTTCGAGCGCTGGTGGGGCGGACATGTGCTGCTCAATGCCGAGGAGATGCAGTACATCGCCGATGAACTCTTCGTGGGCAACAAGCTTGCGAGCGCAGAGATGGTCAGTACGGATGGGGTGCGCCTCGACCTGCGCAACATTCGCTCACCCATCGTCGTCTTCTGTTCGAAGGCAGACAATATCACGCCGCCGCAACAGGCGTTGGACTGGATCCTCGATCTATACGATAGCGTGCATGACATACGCGCGTATGGCCAGACCATCGTTTACGCAGTGCATGAGTCGATTGGCCATCTCGGCATCTTCGTGTCGGGCTCGGTTGCGAAGAAGGAGCACGACGAGTTCGCCAGCAATATCGATCTGATCGACGTGCTTCCACCCGGTCTCTATGAGGCCGTGATGATCCCGAAGGCCGATGTCGAAAACTCTTCGGATTTCGTGGCCGGCAATTACCTGGTCCGCTTCGAGGCACGCACGCTAGACGACATTCGCGCCCTTGGTGGCAACAGCGAGGAAGACGATCGCAAGTTCGCGGCGGTCGCGCGGCTTTCGCAAATCAACCTTGGCCTCTATCGCACATTTGCTCAGCCGTGGGTGCGCAGCTGGGTCAATGATGGCTTTGCCAATTGGATGCGCCGCTCACATCCGCTGCGTCTGCAGTTCGAGATGCTCGCCCACAATCCCTTCCTGCGACCGCTGATGGCCTCCGTCGACGAGGTGCGTAAGAGGCGCCAGCCCGTGGCAAAGAACAATGCCCTGTGGCAAGTGCAGGAGCAATTCTCCGATTGGGTCGAAACGTCACTGGATGCCTATCGCGATAGCCGCGACCAGATGTTGGAGTTCTGGTTTGACACCATCTACGGCTCCTCATTCGTGCAGGCGCTCGCGGGACTCAAGGCGTCCGAGCAAAGTCCGCGCCGCCGGCCGGGAGCTGACGCCGCCCACCTTGCCTTGGTTGCTCAGCGCACCAACGAACTGAAGGCCGGCATCCCCAAGGGTGGCCCGCGCGAAGCGGTTCTGCGCGCCCTGCTCTATATCCGCATGCCGGAGGAACTGGTGGATGAACGCGGGTTCAACCTGGTTCGGCGGATGCGAGAAGAGACCAGCCGAGGCCTGGGGCTGACCGCCTTCAAACGGCTGGTACGCGAGCAGTTCTTCATGTTGCTGCTCGATGAACAACGCGCCGTCGAGGCCATTCCCGTCATGCTCGCGCGCGATCCGGACTTGGCTTCTCGATTGATCGAGAATGCGCGCCGTTTGCTCGACGAGGTCGGCCTGCGCAGTAAGGCAGGAAGGAATCGTTTGGCCGAAATCGAGATGGCTTTCGAGAAATACAGCCAGCTTGAACCAGCTACCACGCAATTGAAGAGCATTCGATCACCAAGGACCCAGCCTGCCGGTAGCTCGAAGCAGGCCGGGTGACCCTTGGTGGCGGCAGGACGAAGACGAGGCAAGGGCAATGAGCGGTCTTTTACTTCCCAATGATCTGAAGCAAATCTCCTCCGATGCCGAGATGTCAAAGATGGATGAGGAGGAGCGCGCCAAGCGCAAGAAGGAACAGCACCGGGCGGAGTTGCGTGAAGCCTTTATGTCACGCGAGATTCATGCCGAGGCCATAGAACGTATCAACAAGGCGGTCCGCATTGCGGCCGAGCAGGGACATCATCAAATTGAAGTCATCACTTTCCCCTGCACCTTCTGCTCGGATGGCGGCAGAAGAATAAACATTGCCGATCCGGAGTGGCCGAACACACTCGAGGGTTTCGCCAAGCGGGCCTACGACTTCTATGCCAAGGAGCTGCGCCCTCTCGGCTACAAGCTTAATGCAGAGATTATCAGCTTTCCAGGCGGCATGCCCGGCGAGGTCGGCCTCTATCTCAAGTGGTAAGCGCCGCCTGCCTAACGAACCTCCAGCGGTGTGAGGGCCAAAGCTATGAGCAAGAAGGGCGTCGTAACGCAACTGCGCGAGCACGAGAAATACGAGCGCTTAATCGCTGCCACCAAACCGCTGCGCGCCTTGCCAACCGCCATCGCACATCCCTGCGACGAGAGCTCGCTCAGGGGCGCGCTGGAGGCGGCCGAGGCGGGGATGATTACACCAATCCTCGTCGGCCCCCGCGAGCGAATTCTGAGCGTCGCACGCTCGTTCGATCTCAAGCTGCAAGGCGTCGAGATCGTCGATGCGCCGCATAGTCAGGCGGCGGCGGACAAAGCCGTAGAGATCGTGCGCGCGGGTGGCGCCGAGCTCTTGATGAAGGGCAGCTTGCATTCCGACGAGATCCTCGGTGCCGTCACCAAACGCGAGACGGGCCTGCGCACGGGCCGGCGCATCAGCCACGTCTTTGTCATGGACGTGCCAACGCATCCGCAAACCCTGTTCATAACGGACGCCGCGGTGAACATCGCGCCTGATCTTCATGCCAAGCGTGACATCGTCCAAAACGCCATCGATCTCTACGCCGGCCTCGGGTTGGGCACGCCGAAGGTCGCAATATTGTCGGCGGTGGAGACGGTAACGCCTGATATTCCCTCGACCATCGATGCCGCCGCGCTCTGTAAGATGGCGGATCGCGGGCAGATCACGGGCGGCGAGCTCGACGGTCCTCTCGCCTTCGACAATGCCATCAGCCCGGAAGCCGCGCGCGTGAAAGGCATCAAGTCGGCGGTCGCGGGTTGTGCCGAAATCCTGGTCGTGCCCGATCTCGAGGCCGGCAACATGCTCGCGAAAAACCTGAGCTTCCTGTCCCGGGCGGATGCCGCCGGCATCGTGCTCGGCGCGCGCGTTCCCGTCATTCTTACCTCGCGCGCGGACAACGTGCGCACCCGCCTGGCATCCTGCGCCGTGGCCACCCTCATGGCCCACAGCCAACAGGCGAAAAAGCCGATCCGGGCCTGAGCCATGGCTGAAACGATCCTCGTCCTCAACGCCGGCAGTTCGAGCATCAAGTTTCAGCTGTTCGGTGTCCGCCCCGACGCCCGTCTCGAGCGGCGCGTCAAGGGCCAGATGGATGGCATCGGCTCCCGCCCGCGCTTGCTTGCCAAGGACGGCGATGGGCATGTGCTGATCGACCGGACCTTCGCCACGCCGGAGGCGAGCAACGTCTCGGCGGCCCTCGACAAGGTGATCGCCTTCTTGCGCGAGACGATCGGTACCCTGCCGACGGCCATCGGCCACCGCGTCGTGCACGGTGGCCCGAATTACGCCGAGCCGACCATCGTCAATCCAGCGGTGCTGAACCAGCTCGAACGCCTGACGCCGCTCGCGCCGCTGCACCAACCCCATAACCTCGGGCTCATTCGCCTGATCGCCGCGCGCCAACCGCATCTGCTGCAGGTTGCCTGCTTCGATACGGCCTTTCATCGCGGGCACGCCGACGTCGCCGATCGCTATGCCATTCCCGAGGCGCTCTATTCGGAGGGCGTGCGCCGCTACGGGTTCCACGGGCTCTCCTATGAGTACATTGCCGCCCATCTCGCCGAAACCCTTCCCGAGGTTGCCGCGGGTCGCGTCGTGGTCGCGCATCTGGGAAGTGGAGCGTCGATGTGCGCCATCGCTTCGGGCAGAAGCGTGGAAAGCACCATGGGCTTCACCGCGCTCGACGGGCTCCCCATGGGAACCCGGCCCGGTCAGCTCGATGCCGGCGTTCTCCTCTATCTGCTGAGCGAGAAGGGCATGGAGGCTAAGGCGATCGAACGCCTGCTCTACAACGATTGTGGCCTTAAGGCTCTTTCCGGCATCAGCAACGACGTCAGGGTGCTGCTCGGCAGTTCAGAAAAGCGGGCCAAGCTCGCGCTCGACTACTTCGTCTATCGCGTCGCGCTTTCTACCGGCATGCTGGTGGCGGCCATGGGCGGCATCGATGCCTTCGTCTTCACCGCGGGTATCGGCGAAAACGCGCCGAGCATCCGCGCCGCGGTGTTGCAGCGCCTTGCCTGTTTCGGGCTTGCCATCGATGAGGCCGCCAATGGCCGCGGCGGTCCGCTTATTTCGCCGCCGGGTGCGGGCGTGCCTTGCTACGTCATCCCGACCGATGAGGAATTAATGATCGCGCGCCACACGCTGCGCGTCCGGCAGCAGCAGGCTGCGCCCCAGCTCAAGGAGAAACGCGCATGATCGATGTGGCCTCGCTGGCGCTCCTGAAGGGAAAGAAGGCGCTCGTAACCGGCATTGCCAACGATCAATCGATCGCTTGGGGCTGTGCCAAGGCCTTTCGCGCCTTCGGCGCGGAGATCGCCGTCACCTACCTGAACGACAAGTCGAAGCCTTACGTCGAACCCCTAGCCAAGGAGTTGAAGTCCCCGATCTTCATGCCGCTCGACCTGCAACGGGAAGGCCAATTGGAGGCCGTGTTCGACAAGATCACCTCGACCTGGGGCTCGCTCGACTTGTGCTTGCACTCCATCGCCTTTGCGCCAAAGCAGGACTTGCAGGGTCGTGTCGTCGATTGCTCGAAGCAGGGCTTCTTGCTGGCAATGGATATCTCCTGCTGGTCGTTCATCCGCATGGCCAAGTTGGCCGAACCGCTGATGCCACAGGGCGGCGTGCTCTTCACCATGAGCTATTACGGCTCGCAACGGGTGGTGGAGCATTACAATCTCATGGGCCCGGTGAAAGCCGCCCTGGAGGCCGCCACGCGTTACCTCGCAGCCGAGCTCGGGCCCAAGGGAATTCGCGTACACGCCATTTCACCGGGGCCGCTCAAGACGCGGGCCGCCTCGGGAATTACCGATTTCGACGAGCTGCTGCAAAAGGCCCAGGCGAAGGCGCCGAGCCGCAGCCTGGTCTCCATCGATGACGTCGGGGTTGCCGTCGCGTTCCTCGGCATGAACGGGGCGAAACTGATTACCGGAGAGACGCTCTATATCGATGGCGGTTATCACATCATCGATTGATCGCCGGCGACATTTGCCGCAAGACAGCAGCAGCGGCCGACCTCGGCCGGTCAATGGGCGCGACGCTCGGGGTTGAGCGATGTCACAAGCTGCCGCCTATTCTGCGTTCGAGACGTTGCGCGATGGCCGCCGCCTCGAGATTCGCGCGCTAAGACCCGATGATCAAACTGACATGCTGGCCGCCGTGGGGCAGCTGAGCGACCAGTCGGTTTCCCGCCGCTTTTTCACGCGCAAACGCCAGTTCAGCCCAAAGGAAATCGCCTTCTTCTTGCACGTCGACTTCATGAAGCATGTCGCGCTGGTTGCGGTCATCGAGGAGGCCGGGCGTGCATTGATTGTGGGGGGTGGCCGCTACGTCGTGGGCCAGCCGAAGGAGGCGGAGGTGGCCTTCGTCGTCGTCGACCAATTTCAGGGCCAAGGCGTCGGCGCCGTGCTGCTGCGACACTTGGTGCTGCTCGCGAAAAGCGCCGGGCTCGAGCGATTGCTCGCCGACGTCCTGGCGGACAATTTCGCCATGTTGAAAGTGTTCGATAAAAGCGGTCTTTGCCAACAAAAAACGCGGGAGGCAGACGTCGTGCACGTGTGCCTGCGCCTGGCGTGATGATCCGCGCCGCAAAGGCCGCGGGCCGGGTGACCGCTCCCCGCTGCGCGAAGTCGCAATCTCGTTAACCCCGCGGGTCCTCAGCATTTGGCGTGTGCAACGGGGAGCGCCTATGCTCTAGTTGTTTCGCGAATGGCGCGGCGCATGCAGCATCTAACCAACGCCCGATTTGCCCCAGCCTGGTTGCGGTACGTTCCGATTGCCCAGTGGTTGCCGCGCTACCGCGCCCTCTGGCTCGGGCATGATTTGGTCGCGGGCATTACGCTTGCTGCGTACGCCATTCCCGTCTCGCTGGCCTATGCCGGGCTTGCCGGATTGCCGCTTCAGGTCGGCATCTACGGCTATCTGCTGGGAGGGCTCGCCTATGCGATCTTCGGTACCTCGCGCCAGCTCGCGATCGGACCAACGTCGGCGATTTCCTTGATGCTTGCCGCAACCGTCGCCGAAATGGCGGCGGGCGACAGCCAGCGCTATGGCGAGATCGCCAGCCTCACGGCCTTCACCGTGGCGGGCCTTTGCCTCATCGCCTGGCGCTCCTCCTCACCCAGCTGGCCGACACGCAAGGTGTCGTGCTGGCGATCAGCGTCGCCGCCATCCTGCTTCTCCTGCTCGGCGATCGCCTCCTGCCAGGCAAACCCGTGGCGC
>Ga0075424_100000299_pt1 | contig 36434 bp, 44 predicted proteins | sample SoiMethybrSBSTD3_FD_75301 | JGI IMG/M metagenome (GOLD analysis project Ga0075424, IMG submission 75301) | Bulk soil microbial communities from a Populus tree surrounding site in Tennessee, USA - Soil MetaG P. TD hybrid SBSTD3 | ecosystem: Environmental > Terrestrial > Soil > Tree plantation...
TCGCCGTACTCCACGAGGGTGAGCGGCGCGTCGATCGGACCACGGATGTGATCACGCTTGCCGACGGCGAGCGTGAGGCGCGCGGTGCGCGCGCTCATGACGCTCGCGTCCCATCCATTGCCTCCAGCGCTCCGAGGATGCCGTCGGCACCGGGGTTCACGCCGATCGGCGACACGTAGCTCCAACGGATCGTCCCCGCCTCATCGAGCACGAACAGCGCCCGCTCGCTCGTGCCGGATGGCGTGTGGTACACGCCGTATGCACGCGCGACGTCACCCTTGGGCTCGAAGTCCGAGAGCAGCGGAAAGTGCAGCTTCTGGTGTTTCGCGTAGGCGAGGTGACACCACACGCCGTCCACAGAGATGCCGAGCAACTCGGCACGATGCTGCCGAAACTCCGGCAACAGCTCGTTGTAGAGCGTGACCTGGTCGCCGCACACCGGGCTCCAATCGGCCGGATAGAAGCAGAGAATCAGCCGCCGACCGCGGAAGTCGTGGAGCGAGACCGCTTGATCGGGCGTGGTGTGTAACGAAAAGTCCGGCGCTTTCGTGCCTGGCTGCAATGCGGCCATTGTGCTTCCTCCCATCCGGACTGCGTGGATTCTCCCATCCGGACTGCGTGGATCTGTCCGTCACATTCCTCGCACGCTTGTCGACGGGATGCAACGCACCCGGACGGCCGGCGACGCCTTCGAGATTCGCGGACACGTCGTGCAAGGCGCAATGCGATTAGAAACAGCACGATCGTCGACACGCTGCTCAGACACACCTTTGAGATGCTTGGACACGCCACGCGCGGTACTCGTGGAATCGGGAGGCGGCGCGAGGTCGCCGCGGAGAGGAGTAACGGATGGCGACGGTCGTACAGGGCGCGCGGACCGATGAACATATCCAACGCGACGTGCTGAGTGAGCTGCGGTTCGAGCCGCGGGTGCAACCGAACGAGATCGGTGTAGCAGTGAAGGACGGCGTTGTGACGCTGGCCGGCTGGGTGGATTCGTACGCGAAGAAGTGGGCCGCCGAAGAGGCGGCGCATCGCGTACGCGGCGTCAAGGCCGTGGCCAACGACATCGAGGTGCGACTGCCGACGTCCGCCGAGCGGACAGACCCCGAGATCGCGGCCGCGGCGGTCAAGGCGCTGGAATGGGACGCCGCCATCCCGATCGACAAGCTCGACGTCACCGTCTCCAAGGGCTGGGTGACGCTGCGCGGTGCGGTGGAATGGCAATACCAGAAGCAGGATGCCGAGCGCGTGGTGCGACGACTGCAAGGCGTGCGAGGCATTTCCAACCTGATCGCCGTTCGGCCTCGACTGTCACCGACTGCCCTCAAGGAGAAGATCGAACAGGCCCTGGTACGCAGCGCCGAGCTCGATGCCGGGCGCATCAGCGTGAAGATCGAAGGCAGCAAGGTCATTCTCGAAGGCACGGTGCGCTCCTGGGCCGAGCGCGACGAGGCGGAGCGGGCGGCGTGGGCGGCGCCCGGCGTCACCGCGGTCGATAACCGCATCATGATCAGCCTGTCCTGAGACGGTCAGATACCGTTTGCGGACGGCCGGACACCGCCCCGTATCGATACTCCCACAAACGGTCTCGAGCTACGCCAACGGCGTCGTGACGAGGAGGCAGGACATGGAACGTCGGTCGACCTGGGACCCCTGGCAGGACATGCGGCGCCTGCAGCGCGAGATGCAGAGTCTCTTCGGCGAGATGATGCCGGGCGGACGCTGGCTGCTCGCCGGCGACTACCCGCCCCTCAATCTTGCCCGCGACGACGACGGTATCACGCTCCAGGCCCTCTGCCCTGGTGTGGATCGGGCCAGCCTCGAGACCACGGTCATCGGCGACACCGTGACGGTTCGCGGCGAGCGCAAGCCCGAGCCCGGCATCGCCGATGAGGCCTATCACCGTCGCGAACGGACGCTCGGCGCCTTCGCCCGCACCATCAGTGTCGGCGACCGCCTCGATCCGGATCGCGCGGCGGCGACGTACACCAACGGCATCTTGAAAATCCGTCTCGCGCGCAGCCCCGAGGCCGCGCCGAAGAAGATCGCGATCACGAGCTGACGGAAGGAGTCCAACGATGGCCACCGTAACGACGGCTGCGCCCCAGAGGCCCAGCACGCGCCGCGAGATGTCAGAGCGCGCGGTGCGCACCATCACGCCGCCGGTCGACATCTACGAGACGGACAAGACGTACGTGCTCATCGCGGACATGCCGGGCGTACCGCCTGACGGCCTCGAAGTCGTCGCCGAGGGTGATGAGCTCATCGTCCGTGGGCGCGTCGAGCGCCCGGCGCAGACGCCCGACTATCAGGAGTTCGAGCTCGGCGACTACTACCGTGCGTTCAGCCTGACCGAGGATCTCGACGCCGGCGGCATCACCGCGACGCTCCGCGACGGTGTGCTCCGGATCGAGATCCCCAAGTCGCCGCGGATGCAGCCGAAGAAGATCCCGGTACGCACGCAGTAGCGGAGGCCAGGCCATGGGCATCATCGACAAGGTCAGTTCGATCCTGCCGTGGCGCCGGGAGCGCCACGACACGCGGCGCGCCGACGTCTTGACGCTGCGCGACGACCTGGACCGCTGGTTCGATCGGTTCATGAGCGAGGCCTGGAACCCACAGGGCATCGCCGAACGCTGGATGCCTGGCGCGGACGTCCAGGAAACGAACGACGAGGTCATGGTGACCGTAGACGTCCCGGGACTCGACCCGGACGAGCTGCATCTGTCGACCAGCGGCCGACAGCTGATCGTGCGCGGCGAGCGGGCCGAGGAGCGCGGCGGCGAGCGCCGCTACGAGTCGTTCGTCCGCACCGTGCTGCTGCCGCCGGGGCTCGACCTGGACAACGCCGACGCACGGGTGCGAAATGGCGTGCTGACTGTGCGTTTCCCCAAAACGGATGCCCGCGATGGCTCGCGGCGCATCCCTGTGCGCACCTGAGGGCATCATGAGCAAGGTCATCGGCATCGACCTCGGCACTACGAATTCGGTCGTCGCGGTGATGGAAGGCGGCGATGCCACCGTGATTCCGAACCAGGAGGGCAGCCGGCTAACGCCCTCGGTGGTCGCCTTCACCAAGGAGGGCGAGATCCTGGTGGGTCAGGTCGCCAAACGGCAGGCAATCACCAACCCCGAAAACACCGTCTTCTCGATCAAGCGCTTCATGGGCCGCCGCTACGACGAGGTCCAGGACGAGATCAAGAAGGTGCCGTACAAAGTCGTGGCCGCGCCCAACGGCGACGTGCGCATCGAGATCCGCGGCAAGCAATACTCGCCGCCCGAGATCTCCGCGATGATCCTACGCAAGCTCAAGGAAGCGGCGCAGGCCCACCTCGGCCAGACGGTCACGCAGGCCGTGATCACCGTGCCGGCCTACTTCAACGACAGCCAGCGTCAGGCGACGAAGGACGCCGGCAAGATCGCGGGCCTCGACGTGCAGCGCATCATCAACGAGCCCACCGCCGCCGCGCTCGCTTACGGCCTGGACAAGAAGAACGACGAGGAGATCTCCGTCTACGACCTCGGCGGAGGGACCTTCGACATCTCGATTCTGGAGATCGGCCAGGGCGTGTTCGAGGTGAAGGCGACCAACGGCGATACGCACCTCGGCGGCGACGACTTCGATCAGCGTGTCATGGACTGGATCGCCGAGGAGTTCAGAAAAGAACACGGGATCGACCTTCGCCGCGATCGCATGGCCCTGCAGCGGCTCAAGGAGGCGGCGGAGAAAGCCAAGATCGAGCTGAGCTCGACGCTCGAGACGGAGATCAATCTCCCCTTCATCACCGCCGACGCGAGCGGACCGAAGCATCTGGCGATGAAGCTCACGCGCGCCAAGCTGGAGTCACTCGTCGACGACCTGATCCAACGCACGGTCCCACCGTGCCGGCAGGCGATGAAAGACGCGGACGTCTCGGCCAACGACATCGACGAGGTCGTGCTCGTCGGCGGTCAGACACGGATGCCGAAGGTGCAACAACTCGTGACGCAGCTCTTCGGCAAGGAGGCGCACAAGGGCGTCAACCCGGACGAGGTGGTCGCGGTGGGCGCGGCCATCCAGGCCGGCGTTCTGGCGGGCGACGTCAAGGACGTCGTGCTACTGGATGTCACGCCGCTGTCGCTTGGTGTCGAGACGCAGGGCGGCGCGATGACCGTGCTCATTCCGCGCAACACGACGATCCCGACCCGGAAGAGCGAGATCTTCACCACCGCCGCCGACAACCAGACGGCGGTCGACGTCCACGTGCTCCAAGGCGAGCGCCCGCTGGCGCGTGACAACCGCACGCTGGGCCGCTTCCGTCTGGAAGGGATTCCCCCCGCGCCGCGTGGCGTGCCGCAAATCGAGGTCGCCTTCGACATCGACGCCAACGGCATCCTCAATGTCTCCGCGAAGGACACCGCCACCGGCAAGCAGCAGCAGATCACCATCACGGCCTCGTCCGGGTTAAGCAAGCAGGAGGTCGAGCGGATGGTGCGTGAGGCCGAAGCCAACGCGAGCGAGGACGCGCGGCGACGACAGGAGATCGAGGTGCGCAACCAGACGGACGGCCTCGTGTACGCCACCGAGCGCGCACTACGTGAGCACGGCGACAAGCTCTCGCCCGACGAGCGCCGGACCATCGAGGTCGCGCTCGACGACGCGCGCGACGCGGTGAAGAGCGAGGACATCGAGCATATGCGACGCGCGCAGGAGAGTCTCACGCGCGCCTCGCAGTCGCTGGCCCAGGCGGCCTCGCGCGCCGCGGGGGCGGACACCGGCGCGGCCGGGCAACGCCCGGGCGGGCCTCAGCAGGACGAGGTCATCGACGCCGAGTTCCGCGATGCGGACGAGCGGAAAGCGTCGTGATGGCGATGGCGTGAGCCATGACCGCAGCGAACGCTCCCGAGGAGGCTGACGACAGACACCTGCGGCTGCGCGCGGACTTCGAGAACTTCCGCCGGCGGGCGGCGAAGGACTACGAGAGCGCCCACCGCGAGGGCCGCCGCGCGGCCCTCGCGCCGCTACTGCCCGTACTCGACACGCTCGAGCGCGCGCTGGCGGCCGGCTCCAGTGATCACGAGTTCTACGAGGGCGTCGCCGCCACGCACCGTCTGTTCCTCGAGGCACTGCGCAAGGCCGGGGCCACGCCCATCGAGGCCGTCGGGCGGCCATTCGACCCGAACCTCCACGAGGCCGTGGCCGCCGTGCCCGCCGACGACACGGTGGCGCCCGGGACCGTCGTGCGCGAGGTGAGAGGCGGCTGGCGACTCGGCGACGAGCTTCTTCGTCCGGCCCAGGTCGTCGTGGCGGCGGCCCAGGAGCCCGCCAACCAGTGGCGGTAAAGTTCCGCGACTACTACGAGGTGCTCGGTGTGCCACGTACGGCGAGCGCGGACGACATCAAGCGAGCCTACCGGCAGCTTGCGCGTAAGCATCATCCCGATCTGCAGCCCGCCTCCGAGCGCACACGCGCCGCGGAACGCTTCAAAGAAATCAACGAAGCGTACGAAGCCTTGAGCGACGCGGACAAGCGCGCCAAGTACGACGCGCTCGGCCAGAACTACAAGGGCGGCATGGATTTCACGCCGCCGCCGGGCGCGCGGCGTGGCGCGACGGTCACGACGGGTGACTGGAACGACGTCGGTGACGTCGGCGACTTCAGCGACTTCTTCGCCTCGATCTTCGGCCGGTCCGCCGCGGGGAGGCGGCGTGGTGGCGCTCGCATCCCGGTTCCCGGCAACGACATGGAGGCGGAGCTCCCGCTGACGCTCGATGACGTGCTGCACGGCGGCCAGCGCCGGATCACGCTGGATGGCAAGAGCCTCGACGTCACCATTCCGCGCGGCATTCGGGACGGCGCGACGCTGCGGCTCGCCGGCAAGGGCGACCCCGGAGTCAACGGCGGACCCGCGGGCGACGTCTACCTGCATGTGCGGCTGGCACCGCATCCGCGCTACCGCGTCATCGGCGACGACCTCGAGATGGACCTGCCACTCTGGCCATGGCAGGCGGTCCTCGGTAGCGAGGTGCGCGTCGACACGCCCGATGGGCCCGTGACCGTGACGGTGCCGCCGGGCACACAAAGCGGGGCGCGGCTGCGGCTTCGCGGCCGCGGCCTGCCGCGCGCCGATGGCCGAAACCGGGGCGACCTCTATGCGGTCGTGCGTGTCGTCGTGCCGACGCGTCCGAGCGCGGCGGAGCGCGACGCGTACGCGGCGCTTCGGCGTGTCGCCGCGGCGCCCGCGGATCGGCCGGCTGCGCCATGAGCGTCATGCGTCTTTCGCCGCAGGCGGAGGTCCATCTCTCGCTGCGTGATCTCGCCATGGCGTCCGGCTTGAGCACAGCCCGCGTGCGGCTGCTCGTCCAGCTGGGGCTCGTCGAGCCGGAAGCCGACGCGCCCGACCGCTTCAGCAGCGCGACGGCGGCGCGCCTGCGACGGATGCTGCGCCTGCGCGCCGGCCTCGGCGTCAATCTCGCCGGCGCCGCCATCATCGTCGATCTCATGGAACGTCTCGAGCAACTGGACGCAGAGCTGTCGAGATTGAGAGGGCAACGATGGACGTGAACCGCCTGACCGAGAAGGCTCAGGACGCGCTGCGCCAGGCGCAGACGCTCGCACAGCGCCACGGCCAGCCGCAGATCGAGCTCGAGCATCTGGCACTCGCGCTGTTGTCCCAGGACGGCGGCGTCGCTGCGCGCGTCGTCGACAAGGCGGGGGCGAGCCCGTCGGCGCTCGCGCAGCGGCTGCAGCAGGCCATCGAGCGCATGCCACGCGTCTCCGGCGGCGGTGCGCAAGCCGGCCAGGTGTATGTCTCGTCGCGCGCGAACGAAATCCTCAACAACGCCGAGGCCGAGGCACGACGGATGAAGGACGAGTTCGTCAGCGTCGAGCACATCCTGCTGGCGCTGGCCGACATGAAAGACGGGGCGGTGGCTGATGCGCTGCGCGCCGCGGGGCTGACGCGCGACAAGCTCGAGCAGGCGACGGCGGCGGTACGGGGCGGTCAGCGGGTGACGAGTCAGAATCCAGAAGGAACATACGAAGCACTGGAAAAATACGGACGTGACCTGACCGCGCTGGCTCAGCAGGGCAAGCTCGACCCCGTGATCGGACGCGACGAGGAGATCCGCCGCGTCATCCAGATCCTCTCGCGGCGAACGAAGAACAACCCCGTGCTGATCGGGCCACCCGGCGTGGGCAAGACCGCCATCGTCGAGGGGCTCGCGCAGCGCATCGTGCGTGGCGACGTGCCCGAGGGGCTCAAGAACAAGCGGATCGTCGCCCTCGACATGGGTGCCTTGGTGGCGGGGGCGAAGTATCGCGGCGAGTTCGAGGAGCGCCTCAAGGCCGTGCTGAAGTCGGTCCAGGAGGCGCAAGGCCAGATCATTCTGTTCATCGACGAGCTGCACACGGTTGTCGGCGCGGGCGCCGCCGAGGGCGCGATGGAGGCCAGCAACCTGCTCAAGCCGCTGCTCGCCCGCGGCGAGCTGCATTGCATCGGCGCCACGACGCTCGACGAGTACAAGAAGCACATCGAAAAGGACGCCGCCCTCGAGCGGCGCTTCCAGCCCGTCATGGTGGATCAGCCGACGGTGGAGGACACCATCTCGATCCTGCGCGGTCTGCGCGAGCGCTACGAGTTGCATCACGGCGTGCGGATCAAGGACTCCGCGCTGGTGGCGGCGGCGGTGCTGTCCGACCGCTACATCTCGGACCGCTTCCTGCCCGACAAGGCGATCGATCTCGTCGACGAGGCGGCGGCGCGGCTGCGCACGGAGATCGACTCCATGCCCGCCGAGCTCGACGAGATCACGCGCCGGATCCTTCAGCTCGAGATCGAGCGCGAGGCGCTGCGCAAGGAAACCGACCCGGCGTCGCGTGAGCGGCTCGCCAAGCTCGAGAAGGAGCTCGGCGGGCTGCAGGAGCAGGCCCGCACGCTGCGCGCGCAGTGGGAGAGCGAGAAGGCGGCGATCGACAAGCCGCGCCAGCTCCGCCAACGCATCGAGGAGACGAAGGTCGAGATCGAGAAAGCGATGCGCGCCGGCGACCTCTCGCGCGCCGCCGAGCTGCAATACGGCACGCTGGCCCAGCTCGACCGCGAGCTCAAAGAGCTCGAAGCGCAGGCGACGTCCGCGGGCGGGCGGCGGCTCGTCAAGGAAGAAGTTGACGAGGAAGACATCGCCGAGGTCGTCGCACGCTGGACGGGCATTCCCGTCAGCAAGCTGCTGGAAGGCGAGATGCAGAAGCTCCTCCGCCTCGAGGAGGAGCTGCACAAGCGCGTCGTGGGTCAGGACGAAGCGGTGCGCGCGGTCGCCGACGCCGTCGTGCGCGCGCGTGCCGGCATCAAGGATCCTAAACGGCCCATCGGCTCGTTTCTCTTCCTCGGCCCCACCGGCGTCGGCAAGACCGAGCTCGCGCGCGCGCTGGCGGCGACGCTGTTCGACAGCGAAGACAACATGATCCGCCTCGACATGTCGGAATACATGGAAAAGCACACGGTGGCGCGCCTCATCGGCGCGCCGCCCGGCTACGTCGGCTACGAGGAAGGCGGCCAGCTCACGGAGGCCGTCCGCCGCAAGCCGTACTCGGTCATCCTGCTCGACGAGATCGAGAAGGCGCATCCGGACGTCTTCAACGTGCTGCTCCAGGTCCTCGACGATGGCCGGCTCACCGACGGCCAGGGCCGCACGGTGAACTTCAAGAACACCGTGATCATCATGACGTCGAACATCGGCAGCCAGCTCATCCTCGAGATGCGCGGCTCGGACGAGCGAACCTACCAGCGCATGCGCGAGCAGGTGCTGGACGCGCTCCGGCGACAGTTCAGGCCGGAGTTCCTCAATCGCGTGGACGAGATCGTCGTGTTCCGCGCGCTGACCGAAGGCGAGCTCGCGCGGATCGTCGACATCCAGCTCGAGGGATTACGTCGGCGCCTGACGGAACGGCGTATCACGCTGGAAGTCAGCGATGCCGCCAAAGCCCACCTGGCGCGGGCCGGCTACGATCCGGTCTTCGGCGCGCGGCCGCTCAAGCGCGTCATCCAGCGCGAGGTCGAGACGCCGGTCGCGCGCCTGATCGTGGCCGGCAAGGTGCACGATGGCGGCGCCGTCCGCGTCGACGTCATCGGCGACGCGGTGCGCGTGGAGCCCGTGTCGTGAACGCGTTCGAGGACGCCGTCGCGGCGGAGCTGAGCGATCTGCTGCGCGCGGAGGTGCCGGTGCGCGGTGTCCGCTTGACGGTGCGCGAGCTCGTCGTCGCGCGCATCGAGCGCGGTCCGCTCGGCGCGCACGAGGTCAGCAACGCGGTCGAAGCCGTGGTGCGCGCGGCGTGCCGGCTCGTGCGCGAGCTCGATGCACCACCCGAGGTCGTCGACACCGTGTGCCGCGCGGCGATGGAGGGCGTGCGCGGCCACGGCGGTGACAGCGCCCGCTGGCTGGCGGCGGCGGCGAGCGCGGCGGCGGCGGTCCTCGAGGAGCAGGCGCGTGCGCGCGCCGATGAGCGCGCCTGGCGATGGCTGTCCGGACGCGTGACGCAATGGTAGGCCCGTCGGTCGCCCACGAGCGCATGTCGGATGGCGCGCAGCGCTTCTTCAGTCGGCCGGCGCAGCTCGTCTTCTGGATCGGGCTGCTCGCGCTGCTCCTGTTCGTCGTTCGACCCGCCCTCGAACACGCGCCGCCGCGCTGGTGGCCGTTCGAATCGACGCCGCGAGCCCGGGTCGTCGAGGCACCGCCCACGACCGCGCCGCCGCCAGGATGGACCGACGCTGCGAAGGCGGCGCTGCCCGCCGTCGTCAACGTGGCGACGGCGCGCGTGATGAAGGTCCCCGACAATCCGTTCTTCCGCACGCTCTTCGGCGGCCAGTCGATTCCGCGGCGCGAGCGGGGGATCGGCTCTGGTGTGATCGTCACGGCAGACGGCTATGTGCTGACCAACAACCACGTCGTCGAAGGCGCGCAAGACATTCGCGTCACGCTCAGCGACCGGCGTGAGGTGACCGCGCGGGTGATCGGTACCGATCCGAGGACCGACCTGGCGGTGCTGAAGCTGCCGGGCAACGGCTATCCCGTGGTGGCGCTCGCGGACAGCAGCCGCGTGGAAGTCGCGGAAGTCGTCCTGGCTCTCGGCAATCCCTTCGGGCTCAGCCACACCGTGACGCAGGGCATCGTGAGCGCCGTGGGCCGCGCGGATGTCGGTATCGCGGACTACGAGGACTTCATCCAAACCGATGCGCCGATCAATCCCGGCAACTCGGGCGGCGCGCTGGTCGACGCGCGCGGGGCGCTGATCGGCATCAACACCGCGATCGTGTCGCCGACCGGCGGCTTTTCGGGCATCGGCTTCGCGGTGCCCGTGAACATGGCGCGACAGGTGATGGACCAGCTCGTGAAGCGCGGGCATCTCACGCGCGGCTATCTCGGCGTGGCCGTGCAGGAGGTGACGGCGGCGCTCGCGCGCGGTCTCGGCGTGTCCGCCCAGCACGGCATCCTCGTCGGCGACGTCGCGCCCGAGAGCCCCGCCGCGCGGGCCGGCCTGCGGCGCGGCGACGTGATCACCGCCGTCGACGGCAAACCCGGCGACGACGTGGGACGGTTTCGCAATCTCGTCGCGAGCACCGAGCCGGGCACCGCGCTGAAGCTGACGGTGTTGCGCGATGGGCGTGAGCAGACGGTCGACGTCACCGTCGCGGAGAGCCCGAAGCGCGCGCCGACTTCCGCCGCGGCACCGAATTTGCCTGAGCGCCCTGGCCTGTCGGTGAGCGATGTCACGCCCGAGGTCGGGCGCGCGCTCGGCCTGCCGCCGGACGTGCGCGGCGCCGTCGTGACGGACGTCGTTCCGGGAGGCCCGGCCGCCGAGGCGGGGCTCCGCCCCGGCGACGTGATCGTCGAGGTGAATCGCAAGCGCGTGCAATCGCCGCAGGACGTCGTGCGCGAGCTCCAACAGGCGCGCGGCCGCGACGTCGTCGTGCTGGTCAACCGGGGCGGAAGTACGGCGTACGCGGTGCTTGAGGGAGCGGGGTCATGATCCCGCTACGCGACTCAGTCCCGGTGCGCAGCTGGCCGATCATCACGTGGGTGCTGATCGGCATGAACGTCTGGGCGTTCCTGAACGAGCTCATGCTCGGCCCCGCGCTCGAGCCGTTCATCCGCACGTGGGGCTTCGTGCCGGCGCGCTACTTCGCGCTGGCCGAGGTCAATCCCGACGACTGGGTCGGCCGCTTCATGCCGATCTTCACCTCGATGTTCCTGCACGGGGGCTGGCTCCACCTGCTCGGCAACATGATCTACCTGTGGATCTTCGGCGACAACATCGAGGACCGTCTCGGTCACCTGCGCTACCTGGTGTTCTATCTCGCGGCCGGCGTGTTCGCCGCCGTCGTGCATGCGCACCTGGCCCCCCACTCGACGATCCCGAGCGTTGGCGCCAGCGGCGCGATCAGCGGCGTGCTCGGCGCATACGCACTGCTGTTCCCATACGCGCGCGTCTACACGCTGGTGCCGTGGGTCTTCATCTTCCTCGGAATCTTTCCGGTTCCGGCCGGCGTGTACCTGGGTTTGTGGTTCCTGATGCAGCTCGTGAATGGGGCGGTCGGCCTCACCGTTCCGGTCGACGTGTCCGGCGGTGTCGCGTGGTGGGCACACATCGGCGGGTTTGTGATGGGCATGGCCGTTGCCTCGCTGCTTCGCGTCCGGGTACGCGAGCGGCGTCGCTGGCGTCCGGAGTACGCGCCGTGGTGAACATCCTGCAAGGATCTGGGAGGAGATAAGCGATGGGGTTCGGTGATCTGCTCTGGCTGTTCTTCATGATCTCGGCGGTGCAGCCAATCATCCGACAGAAGATGCTGGAGGCCGCTCGGCTGCGTCTGCTGCACCGCTTCCAGAACAAGCGCAAGAGCCGCGTGATCGCGCTCGTGCACCGGCAGGAGACGATGAGCTTCCTCGGCTTCCCGCTCGTCCGCTACATCGACATCAACGATTCCGAGGAGATCCTTCGCGCCATCAAGCTGACCGACCCGGACACGCCGATCGACCTCATCGTCCACACGCCCGGTGGGCTCGTGCTGGCCGCGGGCCAGATCGCCCACGCGCTGCGGCGCCACCGCGCGAAGGTGACCGTGCTCGTGCCGCACTACGCGATGTCGGGCGGCACACTCATCGCGCTGGCCGCCAACGAGATCGTGATGGATCCGAACGCCGTGCTCGGCCCGGTGGATCCGCAGCTGGGCGAGGCGCCAGCCGCATCGATTTTGTCGGTGATCGAGCGCAAGAAGCCGGAGGACATCGAGGACAAGACGCTGATCCAGGCCGATGTCTCGCGCAAGGCGATCTTGCAGCTGCGCAGGACGGTGCAGGACCTGTTGGGCGAGCGCATGGCCCACGAGGACGCCACCGTGCTGGCCGACAAGCTGACGACGGGCACGTGGACGCACGACTACGGCATCGGATCGGAAGAGGCCAAGCAGCTCGGCTTGCCGATCAGCACCGACATGCCCGAGGAGGTCTACAACTTCATGGCACTGTTCCCGCAGCCGACGCGGGTGCGTCCGTCCGTCGAGTACATTCCGGTGCCGTATCGCGGTGTGCGGCAGGGTCAGGGCCGCTGAGTCGGCGTCACACGGTGAGGTCGAGGATGCGCCCGGCGCGGTCGAGTTCCCAGTGCGTCGGCTGCGTCGGCAGGTATCGCAGCAGGCGCTCGAGCCGCTCCTGGGTGCTCATGTCACTCGGCTCGAGAATCGCGATGATCCGCGCGCTCAGCAACAGGAGCGCGGCCATGAGTCGGGGGATCTCGTCGCGCACCAGCTCGTCCAGCGGTCCCCGGACGCCGGCCTCAGCGAGGAAAACGAGTAACGGCCGCAGCTCGACATCGGCCGCGAGCGTCTGGGCTTGTGCAAGCTCGCGCTGCAGGCCTTTCGTCAGCGGCAGGTCGTGGCGCAGGATCCGCGCGCGGCCGTTCGTAATGGCCGTGGCCTCGGCCACGTCGAACAGGTCCACGAGCTTGCGCTCCGCAAGCGCGGCGATCTGCGCCGCCTGGCCCTCGTCGAAGTCGAGCCCGCTGCCGCGGTGCAGGAATGCGCGAAGCCACGCCGAGCCATACCCCGCCGCGGGGACCGTTGTGCGTGGCGGAAGGGTGACAGATCGGCTCATGGCCGGCAGCGGGCGCTCGCCCTCAGGCGGCGCGACGCTCCTCCGCGCTGCGCGCTAGCAGCTGCCGCACTTCGTCGTCGCTCGTCTGGGAGAAGTCGTCGTACCACAGGCCGACGGCATAGAACGGCTCGGGCGTGATGGCGCACACCACCTCGTCGGCCTTGGCTCGGAGCGCCTCGCACGTTTCCGGCGCCGCGGTCGGCACAGCGACCACGATGCGCGCCGGCTGCTGCGCGCGCAGCGCCTCGATGGCGGCGTGCATCGTGGCGCCGGTCGCCAACCCATCGTCCACCAGGATCACCGTGCGCCCGCGCACGTCCAGCGGCGGCCGGTCGCCGCGGTAGAGACGCTCGCGGCGGGCCAGCTCCTGCTGCTCGCGGGCCGCCACGGCATCGATGAGATCCGGCGGAAGGCTGAGCGCGCGCACGATCTGCTCGTTGAGCACCCGCACGCCTCCAGTTGCCACCGCCCCCATCGCCAGCTCTTCGTGACCAGGCAGCCCGAGCTTGCGTACCGCGAAGACGTCGAGCGGTGCGTCGAGCGCCTGCGCGACTTCGTACGCGACGGGCACGCCGCCCCGAGGGAGCGCGAGCACCACCACGTCGGGACGCTCCGCATACCGCGCCAGCTTGGCGGCGACCAGCCGTCCGGCGGCGCGACGGTCACGAAACGCCCCTCGCCTCATTCCCACTTCCCCTCGAACAGCGGCCTGAGCGGATGCAGCGACGCTTCCAGCTTCAGCTCGCGGAAGATCTCAGCCGTCGCCGCGGTCTCGTGGGCCGGCTCCAGATCGATGCCGAGCTCCTCCTTGACGTTCGCGCGAGCGCCGACGAGGACGATCTCGACACCTTCGTAGTCCAACAGCTCGGGCGGGTCGACGGGGATGAATCGCCGTCCGCGAAAGCACGCTCGCAGACCGCTCGGCAGGCGCGCGCGTCGCGTCTCGTCGAGACCGACTCCTTCCGGCGAGGGCGCCTCCGGGTTCTTGACGGCGACGATGTAGCTGCCTTCCTGGACGATGTTCAGTGCGCGCTGCACCTCACCCGGTGTCGGCGGCAGCTCCAGCGCGTAGGCCAGGTGCGTGTGCTCATGGTGTAGCACGAGCGCGTACACGCCCTCGGCGGCCGGGCGCGCCGGCGGGACGTGCCGCTCCCCGCGTGTCTGCGTTTCATACGTCCGGGGGTCGAGCTGGTCTTCGACCTCCTCAGCGCGCGCGGCGACTTTGTCGACGAAGGCCCACGTTCGACGGTCGCCGCTGTTCAGCGCCGGCAATCGCTTCTCACCGATCACGATCAGCCGGTGCGGGCGTCGACCGTGCGGGCTCAGGATCATGTACAGGCGCTGGACGTCGGCGAGGTCGTGCGCGGCGCCCACGTCGATCTTCGGGCGGTAGGCGAAGAAGATATCACCCCGCTCGAGCACCGTCGTCGCCGGCGCGGTGCCGGAAGATCGTGGGCTCATCGCCATGCTGCATCTCGACTGACGGCGTCGAGCGCACGAGACGATGTGTCGCCCGGAACGCCGGACGGTTGCGCGGACGCCCCGATGGCGGCCCGCAAGTCGCCGAACCGCAGCAACGCGCCGAGCGTGGCCAGGAACGCGGTCACCGCGAGCACGTGCTTCCAGTCCAGCTCGGTCACGCCGCGCAGCACGATCTCGCGCAGGGTCGCGACGATGCCGAGCTCGATCATGAAGTCGACCGCCACACGGTGCTCTTGCAAATAGACGATCAGGAGCCGCACCACCTCGACCATCACGAGCATGAAGAGCACCTCGCCAACGACCACGCGGAAGTCCATGGCGGGGCCGAACAGCTCCGCAAACAGCCGTGCCAACGTGCGGATCATGACGCCGAAGAGCGCGAGTCCGATGCCGACCACCAGCAGATCCTGGGCCGGCTCGAGGAACCGCCGTGCCGTTCGGTGCACAGCCGTATGCGGCGTGTGTACATCCATCAGCGGAGGGGCACCTCGACGGCGACGTCGAACTTCGAGTAGTACTTCGTCACCTCATCGGCGCCGTACTTCGCCCGGAACTTGTCCACCACGTCGCGGACACGCTTCGGATCGGTAATCGGCCGCGCGAGGGCGCTGATGGTCACATCGTTCGCGGCGAGCCGGATGCTCGGCGTCTTTTGCACGCGCTTGAACCACCAACTGTCTGAGCCCTTCACGGGCAGCAGGTACAGCGTGTCGCCCTCCTGCGCGAACCACACCGGGCGCGTCGTTTCGCGGCCCGATGCCGCATCGGTCACGATGAGCTCGACTTCGTCGGTCTCGGACAGGGCTTGTTTGAAATCGGCGAGGTCGCCAGCTGTCATGAATGCAGTATCGGACCAGGGGCGTAGCCACGCGTCCGCAAGGCGTGCCCGCTCGTCCGCCGATGGTGGCGCGCAGTCAGAACTCGAGGCGCGCCCCGAGTTCGATCACGCGATCCGGCGGGAGACCGAAGAAATCCGTGGCGGAGCTCGCGTTCCAGGCCATGAAGGCGTATACGCGCTTACGCCAGCGCCCCATCGGAGCCGGTCCGGTCGGCAGCAGGCGCGCCCGTCCCAGCACGTAGCTGGTCTGGCGCGGCTCGGCGCTCATGCCGTGCTCGCAACACATCGCCACTAAACGAGGCACGTCGGGACGCTGCATGAAGCCGTATGAGGCGTGCACGCGCCAGAATCCCTCGCGCAAGCGCTGGCTCGCCAGGCGCTTGTCGTCCGGGATTTCCGGCACCTCCTCGGTGACGATCGCGAGCAGGATGATCTCTTCGTGCAGCACGTGGTTGTGACGGTAGTGAAGGACGAGACTCGCCGGCGTACCTTGGACGTTCGGCGTGAGGAAAACGGCCGTGCCCGGCACGCGCGGCGGCCGCGTCCGCTCCACCTCATCAAGAAAGCGTGGCAGCGGCACGGTCAGCTCCCCGAGCCGCTGCCTGACCAACGCGGTGCCGCGACGCCACGTCGTCATGATGAAGAACACCCCGCCCGCCAGTACGAGCGGAACCCACCCACCGTGCTCGATCTTCACGACGTTGGCGGCGAACAGCGTCACGTCGACCGCGAGGAACACAACGGCAACCGCGGCGGCTCGCCAGGCGGGCCAACGCCAGCCGTGACGCGCGATCACGTAGAACAACGCCGTCGTGATCACCATCGTCCCGGTCACCGCGACGCCGTATGCCGCGCTGAGCGCACTGGACGACCGAAAGCCGGCCACGAGGAGCAGGCAGCCGACCATGAGCGCGGCGTTCACCGCCGGAATGTAGATCTGGCCGGGCTCATAGCGGGAGGTGTGCACGATCGTCATGCGCGGAAAGTACATGAGCAGGATGCTCTGCTTCGTGAGCGAGAAGACGCCGGAGATCAGCGCCTGCGAGGCGATGATGGTCGCCGCGGTCGCCAGCGCGACGAGCGGCACGAGCAGCGGCCGCGGCGCGAGCAGATAGAACGGGTTGGCGATCGCCTCGCGCTCGGCCAGGACCAGCGCGCCCTGTCCGAAATAGTTCAGCAGCAGCGCGGGAAACACGACGGCGCTCCACGCGCCGCGAATCGGACGTCGACCGAAATGCCCGAGGTCGGCGTACAGCGCCTCCGCGCCGGTCACCGCCAGCACGACGCCCGTCAGCGCCCGGAAGCCGACGCCGCCGTGCTGTCCGAGCAGCCGCAGGCCGTACCACGGATTGAGCGCGAGCAAGACGGCGGGCTCGCGAATGAGCTGCACCGCGCCGAGGATCCCGATGGTCGCGAACCAGATGAGCATAATCGGCCCGAATACCCGCCCGACCCCGCCGCTGCCGTAGCGCTGCACGGCAAAGAGGAGGAACAGCAGCGCGAGCGTGGCGGGCACGACCCATCGCGCAAAGGCCGGCTCGACCACGGTCAGCCCCTCGGTGGCGCTGAGAACCGAGATCGCGGGCGTGATGACACCGTCGCCATACAGCAGCGCCGCGCCGAACAGCCCGAGGCCGAGGAACACCGGCCGGCGTCGAATGCTCAGGATCAGCGCGAGCAGCGCCATGATGCCGCCCTCGCCGCGGTTGTCCAGGCTCAGCATGACGACGAGATACTTCACGCTCACGATGACAATCAACGCCCACACGATCAGCGACAGGACGCCATAGACGGCCGCGGTGTCGGGTGTGACGCCGTACTCCGGCTTGAACGACTCGCGGAAGGCGTAGAGCGGGCTCGTGCCGATATCGCCGTAGACGACGCCGAGCGCGGCCAGCGAGAGTGCGGCGAGTCGGCGTCCGGTGGGCGGCACGGCAGTTCACCTCATTCTGAGGTCCGGACGCCAACCTCGTCCAGGTGACGTAACAGATCCGCGGGATCCTGGTATACACGATACGCTCCCGCCCGCTCGAGCTCGTCCTGACCGTAGCCGCCGGACAGCAGCCCGACCCCGAGCGCGCGAGCGCGGTGGGCCGCCAGCAGATCCCACACACTGTCGCCGACCACAACGGCGGCGCTGACGTCGACGCCGAGTCGTTGTGCGGCCGCGACGAACAGATCGGGATCGGGCTTGGCCCGTTCGACGACGTCGCGGCTGACGACGACCGCGTCGGTGGGCAACCGGAGCTGCTGGAGCGCCGGCCGCGCCGGCGCCAGTCGGCCGCTCGTCGCGATCGCCCAGGGTATGGACGCTCGCGAGAGATAGTCCAGCAGATCGCGGGCCCCGGGCAGCGGCCGGACCGTTTCCGCCTGTCGTGCGAACGCAGACGCGTGTCGCGATTGGAGATGCGCGACCTCTTCGTCGCTCAGCCGCCGGCCTGTCTCTCGGCCGAGCGCATTGACGAGCAAGCCACCGCTCATGCCGATGCGCCGGTGGATTCGCCACACCGCGAGGTCGATCCCGGCCTCCTCCAATGCTTCGCGCCAGGCCAGAACGTGCTGGTAGACGCTATCGACGAGCGTACCGTCGAGGTCGAAGACGAAGGCGGGCGTCCGCATCAGGCGGGGCGATGATCGGGACGATAGCGGATGAAGTGCTCGTAGAGCTGCATCGGATGCGTGATGCGAGGCGGCAGCGTGACCGTCGCAGGGTGAACGATGAAGGTCTGCATCTCCTCCGGCGACGGCCCGGCGTGGGCCCCCCTCTCCGGGATGAACGACACATGTCCCTCGGGCGCATCGATGCCGTAGATCACGAGGTCGCCGGCGCTCGGCATCGACATCAGCTCGATGATGCCGTCAACGACCGCCGACCAGTCCGGACGTTGGCGGAATGGCCCCGCCTCGATCTCGCTCAGCTGATAGCGCTTCCCGCCGCGAACGCAGATCGGCCCATCCGCCGACCGGGCGAGCACGAAGCCCACGCCGGGGCTTCGTGAGAGCTCCTCGGCCAACCCCGGCAGGCGCTGGGCGAGCGCCTCGACATCGAGCGGCACCGCGGAGTCCAGGACGTAGAGAAACGCATTCGGGCCGGCGGAGATCACGCGAATGCCGTTCTTCTCGTACGCCTCGGGATCGAGCGTCGTCAGCACTTCTTCGTCGAGGTAGTTCAGGAAGCGCTGCAACACGCCCGGCGTTGCCCGCCGCGCCGCTCCCAGGCCGCGCGCGAGGCCAGACCGCGGGCGATTATCGCGCGCATCCGCGTCGTGCGGACACAGCAACTGGTGGAAGACCCAGCGCTCGAGCCGCCGTCCACCCGTGAGCTCGCGGTAGGGGCGCGCGGCCACTTGTCCGTGATCCGCGAGCACGTAGAGATCGTAGCGGTGCTCGGGAACGCGCCGGGCGACGCGCCAGATCTGACGGATCGCGCGGTCTACGCGATGCAGCGCGCGGATCGCCGCCCGGCTCTCGGGACCGAACGCATGCGCGGCGACGTCGTAGTCCAGATAGTTCACGTACACCGCTGGTGTTCCGGCGTAGACGTCGCGCGCGACGCCGTACGTGAAGAACCCACGGATCCACACCGACAGGCCGATCTGGATCGTCAGCCAGCGCCAGCCCGGACGCTGTCCGACCGGATCGGCAATGAATCGCAGAAGGGCTCTGACGAGTTCGACCACCGTACGGACGAGGCTCTTCATGACGACCCAGCCCAGCACCACGAACCCCGAGGCCGCGGACACGAGCCCACGCCGCGTGGGACGCGTCAGCGTGGCGAAGCTGAGGAGGCTGTTGTCGGCGCCACCCGTGAAGACACAGCCGTACGCGCTGCCGCGATGCAGAATGCCGCGCGCACCCGAGGCTTGCCTGGTTTCAACCCACGCCGCGTGTCCCGGGCGCGGAAAGTGGATGTCGCCTTTCCGCGCCCGGTCGTAGTAATGAGACCCCGGAATGTCGGGCCGGACGCCGTACATCGTGGCCATCTGAAAGGTCGGTGTGCAGGTCGGCAGACCGACGGACATCCCGGACAGCTCGTACCCATGACGGTCGAGCAGGTGCGCGAGGAACGGCATGTCCCCCGACGCGAGGGCCTTCGCGAGCACGAGGCGCGAGAGCCCGTCGATCTGCACGATCAGCAGCCGCGGATGCGTATGGTCTACAGCGGCGCCGCGGCGGAGCCACCGGATCATCCGGTCCATCACCCGCTGCAGTGACAGAACCACGTCGTCGAGGCTCACGTCGGCCGAAACCCCACGACGCGCTCCAACTCCATCTTGTCGTCGAACATCTCGGCCGAGCGGATGTAGTCCCAGCGGATCAACCGACGCGGACGCTCCTTCCCGATGTCGGGAAAGATATCCCGCTCGCCGAGCGTGGACACGGTGTCGAGCTGCATCCACAGGCCCACGCCCGGCGCGTCCCCTACGACGGTGCCCGCAAGCAGGAAGCGGGCGGCCGTGCTGGTGGGCTCGAGGGAGAAGATGTCCTCCAGCTCTGCTCGCGTGATCCAGATGCCGAGATACTTGTCCTTCATATCCATGGCTGGTCCCTTTACGCGGCGCGCTCCTTCGTTGGCTGCTGACCGGCCTGCTGCCCGGTCTGTGGCTGCGCGGTCTGGCTGCTCTGCTGCGTCGTCACCGGGATTTCGCGTGCACCACTGCGCGCACGCGTCTTCCGAAATCGCACGGTGAGCACACCGTCACGGTACGAGGCCTCGGGCTGCTCCGCGTCGACGTCGTCGGGAAGCGGAACCTGACGGTAGAAGCTGATGTAGCGCTCGGTGCGCTCGTTGTCTCCGCCTTCTTCCTCGCTCTGCTCGCCGCTGATCGTGAGCACGTCGTCGTCGAGCAATACCGAGACGTTGTTTCCGTCGATGCCCGGCATCTCGGCCCTCACCTCGAGCGCGTCACCGGTGTCGCGCATCTGCACGCGCGGCATGCGAACGGACCGGTCGCTCTGGCCATCGCTGCCCCGCGACGGAACCAGCGCGTTCAGCAGCGACGTGCCGAAGAAATCGCGTTGCATCCGCTCGAACAGCGAGTCGAAGATCGAGAACGGATCCTGATACTGCCGCGTGGCCAGCCCGCGCTGGCCGCCCGCGCGTTCCATGCCCGTGGACTGTGTCGCACTGGACTGCGTCGCGGCGGATTGTTGACGCTCGCCCGGTCGCTTGCTCTGCTCGTTGGCCATGGGTCTACTCCTCCGTGCTTGTGATTGTGTTGGTTCGTCGTGCGCCGGCATCGCGCCCACTATCGCGCCCCGACCGTGTCCGATCGTCCGAGAAACGTCTCGGAGCGTGCGCCCGTGGGTGCGCGTCCGTGAGATTCGCGGACACGGGATGCGGATTCGCGAACACGTCGGCGAGCGTCTACTGGATTGTGTGGCGGCAACGCGCCGCCGCGAAGGCAAGGAGGCTTCATGCGACAATCCATTCGGACGATCACAGTCTTCGTCGGCGGGCTTTCGCTCGTCGCGGGATGTTCACACGCCTCCCGCAGCACGCGAGTAAGCTCGGCGCCGCCGGACACCGGACCCGCGGTCTCGTCGACATCCCAGCCGTCCCCGACGACGGCCGCCGCGGCGACGCCGATCCCCGGCCATCCCCCGGTGACCACCACCGGTGTCGTGGCCAAGTTCGATCCGGCGAGCGGCGTGCTCCTGTTCCAGGACGGCCGCGCCGTGACGCTGACCAATCAGAGTCAGGTGCTCGAACCGAGGGCGATGCAGCCGCTGGATCCGAGCGCGATCAGACCAACCGATCGCGTCGTCGTGCACAACGCGCTGCCGATCGGCGTGCGCACCGGTTCGAAGGCAAGCAAGCGGCAGAAGGTCGGCACGGTGGCGTCCGTGAACCGGCAGCAGCAGTCCGTGCAGCTGACGGACGGCAGCGTCGTCCGTGTGACGCCGTCGACCAACATGCACATGGGCGCGGACGGCGGCGCCGCGCTCGTGCTGACCGACCTGCGTCCCGGCGACGAGATCGTCATCGTCATGACGGAGGTGAGTTCAGGCGCGACAACGTCCGGAACGCAGCGCGCCGCACCGCCGCCTCCACCGGCGGCCACATCACAACCGAGCGCACTGCCCTCGCAGGCCACGATCACGGGCTCACCGAGCGACCCGACGGATACCGCCAGCGAGCTGATGGTGTTCAGGGAAGCGCAGGCACCGTAACGCTGATCGGTCCGGCGCGGACGGTCAGCGTGCCGGCGTCGAACGGCGGCAGACGCGATCAGCCGCTCGACGCCGGTGCGCTGAATCCGCCGCGAGACGCCGTCATGCGGCCGCTCGAGGCCACAGCACGCGGATCGAGGTTGGCAGCAAATGGAGGACGTCGGCAATCTCGCCGGCGCTGACGCGGGCCGCCAGGACGGCGAAGACCGCGCGGGCGGTCACCTCGGGATCGAGATCGTCCGGCAGCTCGATCGCGATACCGGCCAGAAAGCCGTCGTAGCTGCGCTCGCGCACGGGCTTGCCGGTCGGATCCCAGCCCTCGTAGTAGAAACCGCGCACAAGCATCGGAAGCTGCGCGGCGAGCTGGGCCACCTCTTCGACCGTGAGCCGATCGCGCAGCATGTGCAGCGTCGCGCGCAGTGCGACGTACGCCGCATGACGATCGTCGCGACCGAGGGCGTGCATCAGCTCCTTGAGCCAGGCGTTGGTCCGGTGCACGGTCCGGTCGAAGGCGTCCAGCCCTGTCATGCTCACGAGCGCGCCTCCCGCTCGCTAGGCCGCTTTCTTCGTGACATTCGGCAGTGGCATCCGGGCGATCGTCTCCAGCTCCCTCCGCTCCTTCGGCGAGAGACTCCGCTTCTTGAGCATCGCTTTCGCGCGATTCTGCGCGAGGACGAGCGCTCGCTTTTCGGTCGCGCCGATTCCCATGTGCCGCAGACGACGAATGCTCTCGCGAAACGCTGCGGGCGATTCGATCGAGATGACGTCGGCGAGCTTTTTGTGGCGCGGCGGAAAGAAGATGGTCCGGCGCCGTCCCCGCGAGGCGCGGCGCGTGGTCCGCGTCCGTCTACCCGTGTTTCGAGCCATGACACGAGTATGGATCCACCAGCGAGTCCGGCCGTCCGGAAGCTGTGCCCGAGCGTCCCGATCAATGCGCCGCGACCGGCTCCGTCGTGGACGGGCTCGCACGTCGCAGCACCCACACGAGCGGCACGCAACACAACACCAGCACCGCCATCAGGCGGAAGTTGTCGACGAAGGCCAGCAGCATCGCCTGGCGCACGACCATTGCGTAGAGCGCCGCCTGGGCCGCCTGCGGCGCGGCCTGAGCACCCACGCGTGGCGCGAGCAAGCTCTCCATCTCGCGCAGCCGCTGAGCCGCCTCGGCGTCGTAGGGTGAGACGTGCTGCGCGAGAAAGACCTGGTGCGCCTGCGCGCGGCGCGCCAGGAGCGTCGTCACCACGGAGATGCCCATCGAGCCGCCGACGTTGCGCATGAGGTTGTAGATACCGGTGGCGTTGCCGATCTCCTGCTTCGGCAGCGTCCCCAGCGAGGTCGTGGAGAGCGGGACGAAGATGAATCCCAGCGCGAGCCCGCTCAGCACCTGCGGCCAGCCCACGCTCGCGATCGTGACGTCCAGCGTGAGGTTGCCGAGGAGGTGGACGGACAGCGCGAGCAGGCCAAAGCCGGTGGCGATCAGCCAGCGCGTGTCCACCCGCCCGACGAGCCGGCCGGCGACGAGCATCCCGACGATAGCGCCGAGCCCGCGCGGGCTCGTCGCGTAGCCGCTCTGCAGCGCCGGATAGTTCAGGAGCGTCTGTAAGAACAGCGGCAAGAGCGCGACCGTCGCATACAGGACGAAGCCGACGACGGTGATGAGCGCGACGCCCGCGGCGAAGTTGCGGTCGCGCAGCACGCGGAGATCCACGATCGGATCGGCTGTCGTCCACTCGCGGACGAGGAAGGCGACGAGTCCGGCCACGGTGAGCAGGGCGAGCGCCCGGATCAGCGTGGAGTCGAACCAGTCCTCTTGCTGGCCGCGGTCGAGCATGATCTGGAATGCGCCGAGCCAGAGGGCCAGCAGCCCCAGTCCCGCCCAGTCCACGCGGCGTGGCGCGCGCTGGCGCACGTACGGCGGATCCTCGATGAACGTGCGGACCATGAGCACGGCCGCGGCGCCGACCGGCAGGTTGATGTAGAAGATCCAGCGCCACGTGAAGTTGTCGGTGATCCAGCCGCCGAGCGTGGGGCCCAGGATCGGCGCGGCCACGACGCCGACGCCGAACACGGCCATCGCCGAACCGCGCCGCTCCGGAGGAAACGACTCGAAGAGAATGGCCTGCGAGATCGGCTGCAGCGCCCCGCCGCCGGCGCCCTGCAGCACGCGCGCCACGATCAGCGCGCCGAGGCTCGGCGCCGCCCCGGCCAGGGCAGAGGCGAGCGTGAACACGACGATGCACGCCAGGAAAAAGCGTTTGCGACCAAAGAGGCCGCCGAGCCATGCCGTGGCCGGGAGCACGATCGCGTTGGAAACGAGGTAGCTCGTGAGGACCCAGGTGGATTCGTCGGTGCTCGCGGCGAGGTTGCCCGCGATGTGGGGCAGCGCGACGTTGGCCACGGAGGTGTCGAGCACCTCCATGAACGTCGGCAGCATCACGGTGACCGCGATCAGCCAGGGCGCCGGCGCTGCGTGGCCGGCCGGCTCGGGCATCAGCGCACGTGAACGCGTGGCACGACCGACATACCGGGGCCGAGCGGGAAGTTCGGGTCGGGCGGCTCGTCAAACACGATCTTCACGGGCACCCGCTGCACGACCTTGACGTAGTTGCCGGTGGCGTTCTCGGGCGGCAGGAGGCTGAACCGCGCGCCGGTGCCCGCCTGAATAGAATCGACGTGGCCGCGGAAGCGGTGGCGCGGATACGCGTCCACGCGAATATCGACCGGCTCTCCCGGCCGGATGTGCTCCAGCTGCGTTTCCTTGAAATTGGCGACCACCCACAGCTCATCGGTCACGATCGCCATCAGCTGCTGGCCGGGTTGCACGAACATGCCCTCCTCGACCGCGCGGCGGGTCACGCGTCCCGCCTCGGGCGCGGTGATCGTCGTGTACGAGAGCTCGAGCATGGCCTGGTTGAGCCGCTGGCGCGCGGCCTCCACGTCGGCGATCGCGGTGTGCTCGGCGGCGACGGCATGATCGAGCTCCTGCCGCGCGACGAGCCCACGCGCGAAGAGGGCTCGCACCCGCTGCGCGTCAGCGGTCGCTCGCCGCTCCTCCACTTCTGCCGCGCGCACCTGGGCGCGCGCCTGCTCCATGGCCGCCGCATAGTCGCGCGGATCGATACGAAGTAGCACCTCGCCCGCGCGCACGCGCTGGTTGTCGGTCACGTCCAGCTCGATGACCTGTCCGCCGACCTTCGGGCTGATCTGGATGACCCGCGCTTCGATGAATGCGTCGTCCGTCGCCACCACGCCACGGGCATGCAGCCAGTAGGTGACCCCGGCGATCGTGAGGATGACCGCGAGTCCGATGCCCGCGAGGACGTATGGTCGCCGCGAGCGCCGTGCGGGCGGCGGTGACGCCGCCGGTCGATCGGGGGTGAGGTCGTCAGCATGTCGAGGCCGAACGGTGGCCATCCGGACAAGCCCGTTGCTTCAGTGGCGACCGAAGAACGAAAAGAAGGAGAACAGAATTGTGAGAACGACAGACAGCAGCACGCTCGTCGCGAGCGGGAAATAGAATGTCCAGTTCCCGCGCTGGATATAGATGTCGCCGGGGAGCCGTCCGATCCAGGCCCCGCGGCCGGCCACGCTGCCCAGCAGGAGCAGGATCACGCCGACGGCGACGAGCAGCAGTCCGAAGCCCAGCAGCGCCTTGCCCAGGTCGGTCATGCGGCGCGGCGCACCTCGCCCCGTCCATCGTGCACGCGAAGCTGATTGGTGACATCCCGCACCCCAGTCACGCTGTCGGCGATGTCCTCCGCCAGGCGTCGGGCGAAGCGGCTGCCCACCGTGCCTTGCAGCATGACCTCGCCATTCATGACAAGCACCTCGATGTCCCGCGCATCGAGGCGGCCGTGGTCGGCCATGCGCCCACAAATGTCTCCGAGGATCTGCTCGTCGGGCCGGCGCCAGCCTCGTGGACCGATGCCGCGGAACTCGCCGTCCTCCCAATCGGAAATCGCGGGCGACCGCGGGCGATGATCGGCCGGCGCCAGCCCGCTCTCGGCCAGCGGCCACGTCGCGGCGTCCACGATGCCGAGCGCGCAGACGATCAGGCCGCAGATCACCGCATTCCAGGTCCACGCGGCATCCGGCGCGTAGCCCCACAAGAACGGCGAGATGCTGACCCAAGCGCCGAGCGCCGCCAGTCCCCAGCTGAGCACGCGCGACCGGGTCGCGCCCCAGATGTTGCCGGCAGCCAGCAGCGCGATGACGATGCCGGACAGGATCACGCTGAACACACCGGGCCGCGAGGCGGGCAGCTCCTGCAGCGCCCACGGCGCGATCACCAGCCACAGCCCGGCGATCAGGCTGACTGCACTCGGAACATAGAGCCATCGGTCGAAACGCATGACGGCACCTCCCCCAACGTATTCACCTCCCAGCTTCCGTCGCGGCCCGTGTCCTCACGTCCGGAAGTGGACTCCAACCATCCGTGTGCGCGAAGCGCGCGGGATGTCGCCGTACGATGCAAGCGTGGAGTGCACCATGAATCATCGCCGGCTCGCAGCGATCTGTGCTGCAGTGATCACGCTGGCCGTCCTCTCGCTGATCGTCCGCGATTCGATCGTCGTTCGGCATGCGGCGTCACAAGGGCGGCCCGTGACCGTGGAAGGAAAGGTCGCCTGGATCGGCAGCAACAAGATGGGGGTGGCGGCGCCCGGGGCCCTGCCGGTGACCGTCGATTTGTCGCAGGTCGATCTGAGCGACTACGCGACCCTGATGACCGGCGATTGGGTCATCGTGACGGGCACCGCACCCCTCGGGGACAACCGGGTGATCGCCACCGCGGTCCAGCGCGTCGAGCAGGAGGCGCCCTAGTCCGCCGCCTCGCCGTAGGTGTTTTCAGCGTCCCCAACGACGGCAGCACCCCGCGCACGGCAGTCATCGACGCGGCGACGGCAGTTCAGTCGAGGGAAATCGTGATGCGGTTGTCCACTGAGGTGACGCCGGGGGCGGACCACGCGGCGCGCTCCGCTTCCTCCTTTTCCGCCCAGGAACGCACCGTTCCTCGCAGGATGACCTTGCTGCCCTGCACCTCCACGGTGATCCGTTGCGCGTCGAGCTGCGCGTTGCGGACGAGGGCCTGCTCGATCTTCTCCTTCAGCTCGGACGGCGTCGGGCGCTGCCTGACGGTGACCAAGTTGCTCACCCCGCGCACGCCGGACAGGCGACGGGCGACGCGCTCGGCCTCCTCCCGCTGGTACGGCCACTCGACCTCACCCTGGAGTGTGACCCAGCCCTTGGACACGGTGACGTCGAGCTTGTCGATCGGCACGAAGGCGTCCCACTCGAGGGCGCGAACGACCGCCGCCGCGATGTCCGAATCCGTGCGCTCGGCGAAGCTCGGCAATCGGACCTCGATGTCGTTGGCCACCGCCTTGACGCCGCGCACGCGATGGGCGGCGTCCTCCGCTGCCCACTTCTTGAAATAGGAATCGACGGTGCCGGTAAGCGTGACGACGCCATCCTTGACGATCACGCCGATCTCGTTGGGTTGCAGCCGGGCATCCCACTTCAGCTCCGCCAGCACGTCTCTCTGAATTTTCTCGTCCGATCCGGCTTCCGTCCGCGCGACAGTTGCAGGCGCCATGTGGTTCTCCCTTTGGATTGGCTCGAGACGACACAAGTGTCCACTGGCGCGAGTGCTCGCTCGTCTCGAAGACGTGACCGATCATCCGCCGGCGGGGCGATCACACCCGCGGCCTCGTCTCTCTGGCAGGAGCATTTCTCTGGCAGGAGCATTGCTGCTCCCATCGACATGGCTCATGTGATCCGCGTGCCCGAGCCCGAGCGTGAGCCCGACGCGCAGCGCCGGCGCGCCCGTCGCGCTCTGCACCTCGTCGCCGACGCCGTCCGTCGTCTGTCGCGGTGGGTCGTGTGGACCGCCGTCGCCATCGCGGCGCTGCTGCTCCTCGTGTGGATTCTGTCGTACGCGCTCGAGCAGCCGCTCACCGCGTACATGCAGCGTGCGATGAATCAGCGGCTCAAGGGGTACACCGCCTCGGTCCGCCACGCGCACTTCAATCCGTTCAGCCTCTCGATGGACCTGTGGGACGTGGGCCTCGTGCAGAACGCGCATCCCGACCCTCCGATCGCACGATTCCCCCACATCTGGGCGGATCTCGAGTGGGCATCGCTGATCCACGGGCGGATCGTGGCCAAGTTCGAGTTCGTGGATCCCTTCCTGTACCTCGACCGCAATCACCTCGAGGCCGAGGCGCGCGATCAGACACCGGTGCAACAGCGCGGCTGGCAGGACGCGCTCGAGGCGATCTATCCCTTCAAGATGGACCTGTTCCGAGCCCGAAACGGAACCGTGACGTATGTCGAACAGGGCGACGCCCGCCCGCTCCGGCTGCATGGGTTGAGCATCGCGGCGCACAACATCCGCAACATCCACTCACCTGATCGCGATTACCCGTCGACCATCCACGCGGAGACGACGGTGTTCGAGCGCGGGCGCGTGGTCATCGACGGTCGCGCGGACTTCCTGGCCGAGCCACATGTGACCTTCAAGGGGGACGCGCACCTCGAGCAGATCACGCTCCAGTATCTGGCGCCGGTGCTCGCGCGCTATCACATCATCGTCCGCGACGGCATCCTCGCCGCAGACGGCAGCGTCGAGTACGGCCGGGACTTTCAGACGGCGGTGCTCCGAACGCTCGAGATCTCCGGGCTGGACGCCGATTACGATTACCGCCCCGAGCCCGTCAAGCCGGAGCGGCAGGTGGCGCAGCAGGCTGCGCAGAAGGCCAGCGAGGTGTCGAACGCGCCGCGGACGGTGCTGCGCGCCGACACCGTCCACGCCACCGGGACGATCGGCTTCGTGAACCACGCCGTGACGCCGCCCTATCGCGTGTACGTCTCGGACATCGACCTGGCGGTGAAGAACTTCAGCAACCACTTCGAGCACGGCCCGGCGATCGCACGCGCGACCGCGAGGTTCATGGGCAGCGGCCGGACCCAGATCGCGGCGACGTTTCGTCCGGAGACGAATGGGCCGGACTTCGATCTCGACGTGAGGATCGAAGATACCGACATGACGCGCATGAACGACCTGCTGCGCGCCTACGGCAACTTCGACGTGGTCCACGGGCTCTTCTCCCTGTACTCCGAGCTGCACGTCAAGAACCAGCAGGTCGACGGCTACATCAAGCCGCTCTTCCGCCAACTGAAGGTCTATGACAAGCGGAAGGACGCCGACCGCTCGGCCTTCCAGAAGCTCTACGAGAAGGTGGTCGGCGGCCTTTCTGCGCTGCTGCAGAATCGAACGCCACGCCGCGAGGTCGCTACGAAGACCACCGTCCGCGGTGAGCTGGGCGGCGGCTCCCCGAGGATCAGCACGGGACAGGCGCTCGTGAACCTCCTCCGCAATGCCTTCTTCCACGCGATTCTGCCGGGCTTCGACGAGGAGGTACGACGGGCTCGTTGAGCCCCGGGGGGATGCTCAATGGACGACGTGGTGCGGGTGCTCGTGGCGCTGATCGTCGGCAGCGCCATCGGCGCCGAACGAGAGTACCGGAGCAAAGCCGCCGGGCTCAGGACAATGGCCCTCATCTGCGTGGGCTCCGCAGTGTTCACGATCCTGTCGCTGCGGCTCGGGAGCACGGGCTCGACCGATCGGATCGCGGCGAACATCATCACGGGCATCGGCTTCATCGGCGCGGGGGTGATCTTCAAAGACGGCGTCACCATATCCGGCCTGACGACGGCGACGTCCATCTGGGCCACCGCGGCCCTCGGAATGGCATCCGGCGCCGGTGAATTCAGGCTCACCGCGATCGGGCTCGCGCTCGTGTTGCTCGTCCTCGCGGTCTTTCAGCGTCTTCAGGATGTGGTCGATCGCATCCGTCAACGGCGTGCCTACACGTTTCAGTTTTGTGCGGAACGTCTGTCACCCGCCGGCCTCGAGCACCGGCTGCGGAAGAGCGGTGTGCAGTTTCAGCTGCGCAAAGTGACGCGCGACGGCAAGACGATCAGCTGCTGGTATGACGTCTGGGGCAGCGGCGAGGCGCACCAGGCGCTTGGCGACATGTGCCTGAACACCAAGGACTTGCTTTCCACCGAGGTCGCCTGAGCCTCGCCGTCATCGGCGCCTGCTGCGGGTGTCCGGCCTCCTCGGACTCGCCGACGGCGCGCGGTCGCGCTCCGCCGACGCCCTCCCCTCATAACGCGGCGCCGCCTCAAGCTTGGCCTCGTTCATCATTGCCGTGAGCTTCGGGCCGTCCATCCTCAGGCCGGCTTTCAGGTCGTCCCACGGAATCACGACCCTCTTCTCGCCTACACCGAGCACACCGCCCAGGCCGACGACGACCTCCGTCACTCTGCCGGTATTCGGATCGATGAGCACGTCGGCCACGGTCCCCACGGTCTTGTCCAATTCGTCCTTGATCCACATGCCGATGATGTCGCGAGCTGCGAGCAGGCGTGGCGACGATTCGGCGGACGTCGACGCTCGCGACGAATCGTTGGGCGTTTCAATACGCGTGCTCGGCGGCGTCGGTGTCCGCGCGGGCGTCGCGCACCGGACCAGCGCGAGGGCCGCGACGAGCGCGACCGCGAGCGACCGCTTCATCGACGACCTCCTCGGCCGGCGCGGCGCTTCACACGGCGGACTCGTCCGCGGACGACACGGCCTGGGGCACCGGCGACGCAGCGCGAAGCAGCGCGCCCAGGCCCCCGCCCACTTCCATGAGGCGGCGCTCGGCGGCGCCCAGCACGATCTCCGCGCGGCCGGCGCGCTCCACGGCGCGTTGGCTGGCGCGATGGAAGATGTCGTGCACGTGGCGCATGGCCGAGCCGCACGTCGGACACTGCGCGATGTGGCCCGGATCGAGACGCTCGCAGTTCGGGCACTCGCTGCCCTCTCCGCGCGCGCTCTGCGCGACGACGAGGACCTGCACGAGGTCGGCCCAGAGCGCGGCCAGCGTGGGCCGCACGCCGAGCACCGACCGACCGCCGGGTCCAGCCAGATCGACCAGCTGCCGCACCAAACGCTCCTCGTCATCGCGCTCGCGCAGGCGCTCGACGGACAGTGTGCGGTCGAGAATGTCGCGTACGCTGGCGTCGATGTCGGCCGGGATGACGGCCACGACTCGCTGGGCTAATGGGCGCGGCAGCACGCGCCGCAGCTCCGTGGCGGCTTCCTCGGGCCCTGCCAGAATCAGGCGATCGAAGCGGCGTCGCCGGTACAGATCCGCGAGCCGCTGGGCGACGGTCTTCAGGTGACTATAGACATGCGCCTCGTGGTGGCGCTGATAGCGCGCTTGCGACCAGCCGCCCTGATCGGTGCGGCCGATGGCGTCCGTGTCGCGCAGCGCGTCGGTCTCCTCGATCTCGCCCATGAACACGGTGAAGAGGCGAGCACGCCGCTTGTCGACCAGCGCGACGGCGTACCGCTCGTACTCGTCCATGACCCACAGCAGCGGCGCCACGTCGGGCTTGGGCTCGAACACCAGGTGGTTGGGCACGCGAACGGCGAGAAATTCCGCGCGCCAGAGCGCGTGCGGCGAGCACGTGAACACGGCCAGGCCCTTACCGCGCGGCCGTTCGGTTTCGATGAACGCGCGCACCCGCGCCACCTCGTCGGAAAACTGCGGCCGTGCCGCTTCGCTCGGTAGAATTTGCGCGTCCTTCACCAGGTCTTCGAACGCGATGCAGTACACGCACCGCACCCGGGTCGACGGGTCGAGGTCCAGATAGACGCTCAGCACTCCAGCGCCCTTCGCATGGAATTCCGCGAGCTGTTCGATTTCCTCGTGCTTCAGCATGTGGTCCACTATCGCGCCGGCCTCGTGTCCGATCGTCCGGCAAAGGTCGCGGCGCGTTTGCGGGCACCGTCGTCGCCTCGCCGGCATGTCGGCTGCACCTCGGAGCGGACGCGATCAGGTGCGGGAGGCCGATGAAGATGGCACGGAAGAAGACCACGGCGCACAGGAAGCGGCGGACGACAAACGCCACCGGGCGAGCCCGCAGGGCGGGCCGCTCCGAGCGGCCGCGGAGCGAGCACGCCAGTGGCGATCTCCTTTCGCGATCGACGTTGCGCGCGAAATGGATCGAGTCACCGGACGATCACGCCGACTATCCGGGGCAGACGCTCGCTACGCGAAATCACGACGTCATCCGTCGATGGGCCCAGGAGCGCGGAGCCGAGCCCGCGACCGTCCCGGGCACGGAGCACGACGGACGGCCCGGCGTACTGACGTTTGATTTTCCGGGTTACGGTGGGGAGCGACTCCAGCACATCAGCTGGGACGAATGGTTTCGGGTGTTCGACGAGCGCAACCTCGTCTTCCTCTTCCAGGAACGCCTCAACAATGGGCGTCCGAGCAACCACTTCCACTTCGACAGCCCGATGCGCGAAGCGGCGTAGTCACGCGGCGTCCGTGCTCGGCATCGTCTTGCTGGGATTGCTGCTTGGCGCCTGCGTCCGTGGCGATGCGGCTCGCGACCGGCGGCCGAGTGCAACGGCGCCCCGCGACTGGGCCGCGCGACACCACGTCGTGACCGGCGCGCCGCTGCTGGAGCGCCGCGAGAACGAGGCCGGCGCGCCTGGGCTAGCGCCGGTGCCGACGACGCTGGAGACGCGCGAGTTCGGGCCTGACGAGCGGTCGTGGACCCCTAGGGCCGCCGATCGCAGGTGAGGGAACGCGCGGCCCTGCGGCGTCGGTAAGGACTCACGCTGCGCTCAGCCTCGCTGCACGTGCCTCTGACCTTGCCAGAATCTAAAGCATCCACGATCTAGCAGAAACGTCAAAGTGTGGAACGCGATCTCGTACTCCACCGCGCCTTGGAGAATCACGTCGCCGCAGATGTCGCACGCGGCGTTCTCGGCGGCGTAGCCCGCAAAGATTCTCGGAACGTCCTCGGTGTTCACGAGAAACCGTAGGCGTGCGCGGAGATCTTCGCGTCGCGGCACGCCGTGTCGCTGCTGGCACCCGTGATCGGATGGATGCGGTGCGATCGGTGGGTCAAGACGAGCTCGCGCGATTCGGCTTCGAGACGCTGCGCGTCGTCCCGAGCGTGTCGGCTGTCGTCCAGGACCCGGACACCATCGGCGAGGACAACGGCGAGATCCATCATCGGGCTGCCTCGCATACCGTGGCCGCTCTTCGTACATCGCGGCGGTTGCGTCGACCAGTACGCAAGTTGCGCCGGCGGCGGTGCGAACGCATTGTGCAATCGCCGCTCAGCACCACGGATGCACGATGTCCGCCGTTGAGCATGGCGTACCGCGGACCGAGGGTGCGTGTGATTCGTGGCCTTGGCACGCCGTTGCCTGGGTTGACGCGACTGGACGACGAAGCACCATTTCAGGACGCACGGTCCCGTCGACGGCTCAATACTGCTCGTCGTCATCTCGGCGTGACGACCGGCATGACGTTTCGTTCCACCGTGCGCCCTGAGTACGTTTCACAACGTGATGGGAGTGAGGACACATGGATAATCTCAACGGACTGAAGGTGGCGATTCTCGTGACGGATGGCTTCGAAGAGGTGGAGCTCACCGAGCCGGAAAAGGCGCTCGAGGCCGCGGGCGCGGAGACCCAGATCGTCTCGCCGAAGAGCGGTCAGGTGCGAAGCTGGCGTTTCACCGAATGGGGCGAGCCGTTTTCCGTCGATCTATCGCTCGATCGGGCGCAAGCGCAGGATTTTCACGCGCTGCTACTGCCCGGCGGGGTAATGAATCCAGACCAGCTGCGAATGCAGCCGAACGCCGTAGCGTTCGTCAAAGTCTTCTTCGATGACGACAAGCCGGTCGCGGTCATTTGCCACGGTCCGTGGACCGTGATCGAGGCGGGCGCCGCGCGCGGACGTCGGATCGCGTCGTGGCCATCGTTGAAGACGGATCTCCTCAACGCCGGGGCCGAATGGGTGAATCAGGAAGTCGTGGTCGACGGAAACATGGTGTCCAGCCGTAAGCCGGACGATATCCCGGCGTTCAATCGCGAGATGCTTGAGCTGTTCGGCCGTGCGCATCAGCGAGCGCGCCAGGCGGCATAACGGGCGGCCACGACGCGGCGCCCGGCCGTTGCCGAAGGAGAGACGCCCGGAGATCGGCCGGGCGTCCCTTACATCCCGATGGCTATTTCTTCTACATCCCGACGGCTATTTCGTCCCCGGCGACGTTTGCGGCGACGCGGACGGCGGCGGCTTGAGGAGGCCGACCGACACGGTGACCGCATCGCCTTTCTTGATGCCCTGAACGGCCTCGGCCGGGAACTTGACGCTCACCGGCCCATCCGCGGTGTCCAAGACCAGTTTCCCAGATTTCTGGTTCACGCTCTTGACCGTGCCGGTCACCTCGGCGGAAAATGCGGCCGCCACGACGTCAGCCGACTGGGAGCCGCTCCGTGCTCGCTGACCGTGTGCGGACGTCGCGAGCACACTGAGCATCGCGATGACCATCGTGAGCGCAAGCCCTAGCTGCTTCATCGGTAGTCCTCCTTCGCCTCACGATCGCATTGGCAGCGTGTCCGAGTGTCCGAGAGAGGTCGCCGATCAGCGGGCTGGCTCGCTCACCGGCATGGGCTCGAGCTTCTTCACCACCTCCGCCTTGACATTGAGCCTGATGCGATCGTCGGCGACCGACGCGATCACGCAGGCCGGGATCGCCGTCTGGGTCCGGAACAGGCGGCCTTTCCGAACGTGGACTCGCGTGATCCGGCGGGAGGCAGGATCGAGCTCCACGGCGTCGACATCGCCGACATGCTGTCCCGCGTTGTCGTAGACGGCGGTGCCCTTCGCGATCACCGGCTCTCGGACCCGCTCGGACGCCTCTGCGTCGGGGACGAAGGCCGGCACGCCCGACACCGCGGGCGACGTCAGCACAAACGGCAAGACCGATCCTGTCCAGCCGTCGCCGGCGATGAGGAAGAAGCTGCGCATGTCGAAACCCGTCGGCATCGGCCAGCGATCGGGCATCGGGCGCAGGGGATGGGCATTATAGAGATCGACCCCGGCAAGCTCCGAGGCGCTGAGCGCCAGACGAACTTCGTCGCCAAAGCTGGCGACCTTGTTCAGCGGGACGACGACCTCCCGGCGATCGAGCACGCCCTGCTGGACGACGACGGCGACCGTCTCGTCGGTCTTTTCCGGATGCAGCACGATCCGGCTCACGGTGCCGACGCCTTTGCCGTCGCGGTCGACGACGTGGGTACCGAACGGAACCAACATCGGCATCTCCTCTCGCTATTCGGGCGTTCCGCGGAACGACGTTCGTTCGTCGCCATGTGCACCGCACATGCCATCGGTCGCGTGCCTGACACCTGATGACGGTCGCGAGCATGTTGACATCACGTTGGAACGATGGGCAGAACGCCGCGGCGGATGAACGTGACACCGATGGCGGCCAGGATGAGGCTGAGTACTTTGCTGACGGCGCGACAGCCGGCGTCTCCGACTACGCGATGAATGAGCGAAGCCCAGCGCAGCGCGGCCCACACAATGACGAGATTCAGCCCGAAGCCCAAGAGCGTCATGGCATAGCCGCGCGTGCGCGCCAGCGTGAGCAACGCTGTTAACACGGCGGGACCAACGATCAACGGAATGCCGAGCGGCACGACGCCGAGGCCCGGCCGGGGCTGCCGCAGCGGCAGTTCGGGATGGAGCAGGTCGTAGATCGACAACACCAGCAGCAACAGCCCGCCCGCGATCTGAAAATCGCCGACCGTCACGCCGAGAAATTGTAAGACGGTGTCGCCAAGGAGAAGGAAGGTGATCCCGACCACCGCGGCCGTGATCGTCGCCTCGAGCACCATCTGACGCCGTGCCGTCTCCTCGAGCTGCGTGCCAATCCCCAGGTAGATCAACACGACCGCCACGACGTCGACGGCGACGAACAGCGTGACGAAGGTGAACAACAGAGTACGCATCATGACGGGGTCCTGAGGATCCACGTCGCCACGGCGTACGCGAACCCGTCGTCGTCGTTCGATCGCGTGACGTAGCGCGCCGACCGCTGCACGGCCGCGCGCGCCTGCCCCATGGCGATCGGCAGACCGCACTCACGGAACATGTGGATGTCGGTCGGCGCGTGACCGATGGCGGCGATGGTCTGGCGCGAGATTCCCAGATGTCGGCCCAGCGCGCGCACGACCTCGCCGGTGTTCGCGCGCGGATGCGTCACGGCGAGCGAACACGGGCCCGAGCGCGCCACCGACGCGTACGCGCGATGCGCCTGGAGCTCGGCGTCACAGCGCGCCAATCCCTCGGCGTGCTGACCGACGCCCACGATCATGACCGCCTCGTGGACGCGGCCCTCCCATGCGACGATGGAGTCTGGCGCGTACGACATCGTCGACGGCTCGTGCGTCACTCCGGTCGCGCCGGCGCCTCGGACGAGCCGAGCGTCGTTCTGGTAGACCGACACGTCGAGCCCGTGCCGCTCCATGGCGCTAATCACGGCGCCCGCCACCTCGTCACCCAATGCGTGCTGCTCCAGGACGGACAGGTCTGGCCGCACGAGCATGCCGCCGTCGAACGCGCACACCGGTGCCGTGATCCGAAGCCTCTCGATCAGCGCGCGCATGTCTCGCGGCGCGCGTGCACTCGTGATGGCCAGCTCGATGCGGGCGTCGCGAAGACGACGCGCCGCATGCTCGGTACCGGCGGGGAGCACACCGCTCGACGTCAAGAGCGTTCCATCGACCTCCGCAAGCACGAGGCGGATCGCCGTCATGCGGCCCGCCGCGTCGGGCGACCCGGAACCGACGGCGTCCGCCAGCCGCCGAGATCGGCGACGAGACGTTCCGCCTCGGGTGGCCCCCAGGTGCCCGGCTCATAGACATACACTGGCGGCGGGTGTTTGAGAA
>Ga0075424_100000302_pt1 | contig 36293 bp, 34 predicted proteins | sample SoiMethybrSBSTD3_FD_75301 | JGI IMG/M metagenome (GOLD analysis project Ga0075424, IMG submission 75301) | Bulk soil microbial communities from a Populus tree surrounding site in Tennessee, USA - Soil MetaG P. TD hybrid SBSTD3 | ecosystem: Environmental > Terrestrial > Soil > Tree plantation...
CGTTGGTTGCGGGGGGTGGATTTGAACCACCGACCTTTGGGTTATGAGCCCAACGAGCTACCAGACTGCTCCACCCCGCGGACAAATCATAGCAACCGATGCCACGCACGTCAAACCGCACCACGCCCTGCAAACAGACGTTCGCTATCCATTTACGAGGTCGCGAGCGGATTCGCTGTCTATTCGCGATAGCTGCACCCGCGAACGTCCCGCTAGTTCTTCAGTTTGTGGCGTTCGCATGCGGAAACAATCTTGGTCGGGTCGATGGCTTCTTTATCGACCTGCTCTTCCAGGATTTTTCCGTCTTTTCCAATCAGGAAATTTACGCGGCGTGCAGATTTGTATTTATCTACATACACATCATATTGGCGCGTCACTTCCCCTCCCCAATCGCTTAGAAGGGGGAAAGTCACTCCAATTTGATCGGCGAATGCTTTGTTGGCGAAGGGGCTATCCATGCTCACACCCAGGACCTGGGTGTCGGCAGCTTCCAGCTTTTGCAGGTTTTGCTGGAAGTTTTTCATCTGCTGCGTTCAACCGCCCGTGAAGGCAAAAATGTAGAAGGCGAGCACGACATTCTTCTTGCCCTTGTAATCGCTGAGATGAACATCCTTCAAATCGTTGCCCGTGAAGTACTGCAGCTTAAAATCGGGTGCTGCGTCGCCTACACTCAATTTCATCGGCTCCGGACCCGTACCCTGCCCCCGTAGAGTTGCTGTCCAAGGCGCCGACAGCAAGGCCATGCACAAAAAGGCCCCAACGGCATGCACACTGAAAGATCTTTTCATTCCTTCCTCCCAGCCTGGCTGGCATTCTGAGGCTACTCTGAGTGCGCCACGATCACAACCTTCTGTTCAAAAAATTGCCATTGCCTAAACCCATGCCGAGCCGTTACATTCTCATTAACACGTCGATTCCATCGACCATGCGCTGCGTTTTACCGACATCGGGTCTCTGCGTAGCTCCTTGCTGCGTATCCGCCTTCGGTCTTGATTCAGGGCGTTGTGGCCCGAATGCAGTCAGCCTCACCTCTGGAGATCCTCTGCAGGGATGAGTCTCACCACCCTTAATGACATTTTTTACGCGATCGTGGAACGCAATCACGATCGTGTCATGTTGCATCGGCCGGTGGTCCAGTGGCTGGCGATTTCCTCACAAGAACTCTATCGAAACGTGGGCGGTGTGGCGCGCACCCTTGCCAGTTGGGGGTTCGCGAAGGGCGACCGCGTCGCGATACTCAGTGAGAACCGGCCAGAGTGGACCATTGCGGATTTTGCCTGCCAGTTGCTTGGCCTCGTATCGGTTCCCATTTATTCCACGCTTACGGCAGATCAGTGCGCTTTTATTTTGCAGGATGCCGGCGTCCGCGCCGTGTTTCTTTCCTCGGAACAGCAATTGCGTAAGGTCCTGGGAATCCTGAGCCAAACTCCCGTAGAAAAACTGGTGGTGATGGATCCAGTCGAGACCGCACACGCCTTCCACATGGAGCGCCTGATGCACGAGGGGCCCACGGACCGCGATCCGGAACTGGATGCATGCGCCGAGCGCATCACCGGAGAGGACCTTGCCACCATTATCTATACATCGGGAACTACGGGAGTATCGAAGGGGGTAATACTCACCCACCGAAATCTTGCCTCCAACATTGAATACTCGCTGAAGGGATTCGACCTGGGCAGAGAGCAAGTCAGCGTCTCATTTCTACCACTGTCGCACGTGACGGCACGGCACGTGGACTTCGCTCTTATGTACAACGGAGTCACGCTGGCGTACTGTCCATTCCTGGATCGGCTGCCCACAACCCTGCTGGAAGTGCGACCTAGTGTGTTCGTAGCGGTCCCGCGCGTTTACGAGAAGATTCACACGCAGGCAGAATTGAAAGCAAAAGACTTCGCTAAAAACATAGTTTTTCGCTGGGCTCTAACGGTGGGCCGCGAACATGAAGCACAAGTGCTGCTAGGGGAAGTACCGACTTCGCGCAGTTGGAAGCTGGCGAACAAGCTGGTCTATTCCAAAATCCGCGAAGGCATCGGTGGACGAGTACAAATGTTTATCTCGGGAGGAGCTCCGCTCGGGCGTGAGCTGGCCCAGTGGTACGCGTCGGTCGGCATTCGCATCCATGAGGGTTATGGCTTGACGGAGACTTCTCCGGTGATCGCGGTTAATACACCTCGCGAGCATCGGCTGGGCACGGTCGGGAAACCGCTCGGCAACGTGGAAGTTAAGATCGCGGAGGATGGCGAGATCCTCGTTCGTGGGCCTTCGGTTTTCAAAGGCTACTGGAAGCGGCCGGAGGAGACGGCAAATGCATTCGTCGACGGATGGTTCAAGACCGGCGACATCGGCCATCTCGACAGCGATGGCTTCCTTTCCGTTACGGACCGCAAAAAAGATCTGATCAAGACCTCGGGCGGAAAGTTCATCGCGCCGCAACCCATCGAGAATTCTCTGAAGCACAATGCTCTTATCGCGGAGGCGATCGTTTTGGGCGACAAGCGCAAATTCCCTGCGGTGCTGATTTCGCCCTACTTCCCCCTGCTGGAAGACTGGGCACGCGCGAACCAGGTGACGTTCTCTACGCGCAAAGAACTGGTGGCCAGTCCGAAAGTGCAGGCCATGTATGACGGAATTGTCGAAGATCTGAATCAGAACCTCGCGCGCTTCGAAAAGCTCAAGAAGGTCCTTCTGATCGGGGAGGAATTTTCAGCTGCTGATGGCACGTTAACACACACCATGAAAATCCGCAGACGTGCTATTGAAGAACGCTATCGGGAAATGATCGAAGAGATGTACACGAACGCCGAATTCACTCCGGTGGCCGGTCACATCTCCGGATGATAGCCCAGGTGCCGAGCGGGCTGCCTTTCATTACAATAAATGTATGTCGGATTCATTGATCATCGCCGGTCGCGCGCTGCGCTCGCGCCTGATTGTGGGCACGGGAAAATACAAGTCATTTCAGGAGACCGCTCGGGCGCTGGAGGCCAGCGGAGCGGACATGGTGACGGTCGCGGTGAGGCGCGTAAACCTCGACCGCAGCAAGGAATCCCTGCTCGATTACATCGATCCGAAAAAGTACTTTCTATTGCCCAATACGGCCGGGTGCTACACGGCGGACGAGGCAATCCGTGCGGCCCGTTTGGCCCGCGAAGTCGGTCTCTCGGATTGGGTGAAACTAGAGGTGATTGGGGACCAGGCCACACTTTATCCGGATATTCAGGCCACTTTGGAAGCCACGCAGACGTTGGTCAAAGAAGGTTTCACGGTAATGCCCTACACCTCCGATGATGTTGTCTTCGCCAAGCGCTTGCTGGATGCTGGCGCGGCCGCGATCATGCCGCTGGGAGCACCCATCGGCAGCGGGTTGGGAATTCAGAACCAGGCGAATATTCGCATTCTGCGCGAGTTGATCACGGGAGTCCCATTGATCGTCGATGCCGGCGTTGGCACTGCGTCCGACGCGGCGATTGCGATGGAACTGGGCGCCGATGCAGTGCTCATGAACACAGGGATTGCGGGTGCGCAGGACCCGGTGTTGATGGCTGAGGCCATGAAACACGCTGTGCTCGCGGGGCGTCAAGCATATCTTGCGGGGCGAATGCCGAAGAAGCTGTATGCGACAGCGAGTTCTCCGATAGAGGGAGTGGTGGGGTAGCGAGCCCATTGCCGGCTGCCACCGCGCCGGGGTAACACAAGGTCTCTCGACTCGTTCGACTTGCGCCTCACGTCGCTTGGGATGACAGACTAGAAAGCTCGGGATGACAGAACTTTAGGAGATGAAAAAAGGGCGGCCATAAGCCGCCCTCTCCGTTTCATGGAATCATTCGTTCAACAGAAGTTCACAGCATCTTCACGCTTGCTACGTGAATGCTGTCTCCACTTACCTGTCCGCTGACGGCAACGTGATGGCCTTCATGGCCCTTCAGGGCATCGGGATTCTCCACGTTGAGGATCTTCTGGTCGCCGTCAGTGACCACAACCATTTTCGCGCCCTTCTCCAGGCACTTCTTGGTGCAGTCAGCAGCGCCCGCATTCGCGCCCTTCACGCCGCATTGGGAGTCGCTGACCCAGCCCTTGACAGTCTCGCTCTTGTCGTCGCCCGCGGATGCGAACGACACTACGAAGAGCACCATGCTGAGCATCAGACATAGCGAGAGTACCTTCTTCATGACCATCCTCCTTGAGATTTCCAAACATCGAGACGCATTGATAGCGGTAACAACCGAGCCGAGTTACGCCCCGGGGATTTTCTGCGGGCAGGGAGCGAGCTACCTTGCAGCTACGGTACGTGGGAGGAATGCTACCACAACCGCTAGGAAATATTGTCGTCAGAAGGGCCGAATGATGTTTACTTGCGAGCAGCGTTGGTGGCCGGCTTTTGTGGATTGGGATCTACATAAATGACCTCGCCGGGGCGCGTGTAGTGGAGTTGCTCCCGCGCCTCTTTCTCGATAGCTTTCGGATCGCTTTGCAAAGCCTTGATTTGCTGGGTGTACTGGTCGTTCTCCGTCTGAAGGCGGTCGATTGCCGATTGCAGCTTCTGGTACTCCGTGCGTTTGGCCCGGTAGACGACCATTCCGTTCGCGCCAAACATAACGTGCAGAAACAGCCATAGTGTTAACAGGATGACTCCCCCCGTAGCCAGCCGACGACGGGCCCCAAAAATTGCGTTTCGAAAGGGTCGTGCTTTTGCCAGCCATCGGTCGACCGCCGCTTCTGCTTGCGGAGCCTTTTCCACAACGGCCCTCAGTCCATCTTCGGGACGAAACGATCGAGCCTTCGAAATTTTCAGTCGAAAATCCATTGCTTGGCGGCTGCGCTTAGCTTGCTCAGTTCACTCGCGTTGGGTGCTTCTGAATACACACGCACGACGGGTTCTGTCCCAGAAACCCGGTAGCACACCCAGGACCCATCGGCAAAGACGAGCTTGAGACCGTCTTTGCGCACGACGTCCCCGACCTCGCGGCCGAAGAATTCGCGCGGTTCGGAGTGTAACTTTTGAGTAAACTTCGCCTTCACTTCCTCCGTCAAGCGGAAGTTCTCGCGTTGCGGATAGAAGGAACCAACTTTGGCAAATAGCTCCTGCAGTTGCTGGCCCAATGACTTCCCTCTTCGCGCCACCATCTCGCAGCACAATAGCCCGGCTAACACACCATCTTTTTCGGGCACGTGGTGACGGATGGAAAGCCCTGCGCTTTCTTCGCCACCGATGCAGATCTTGTCCTGCTTGATGAGTTCCCCAATGTATTTGAAGCCAACGGGCGTCTCGTGGAGTTCGACCTTGTGGTGCTGGGCGAGAGCATTGATGAGATTGGTGGTCGCCACGGATTTACCCACGCCGTTTTTCCATCCCCTGCTTTCCACAAGGTAATCAAAAAGAAGAGCAATGGTGTAGTTGGGCTGAAAAAAAGTGCCGTCCTGGTCGACGATGCCGAAGCGATCGGCGTCACCATCGGTGGCAATGCCAATGTGGGCCTGCGTCTCGCTCATTTTTTCGCGCAAGTCTTTCAGAAGATGATCGTCCGGTTCGGGAGCGTGACCGCCGAACAAGACATCGCGACAATCGTGCACCGTTTTCACTTCGACACCTGCCTCGCGCAGCAGGGCGTCGGAGTAGGTGCGCGCCGAACCCCAGAACGGATCGAAAACAACTCGTAGTCCCGCCTTCTGAATCACGCGCAGATCGACGATTTCGCGAAGGCGGGAAAGATACATGCGCCGCGGATCAAGCGGTTGGACCTCGGGCTGGCTGGCAGCCTTCCTCGGTTCGCCGGCCGAATCTGCCGCCACGATCTCAGCTTCAATCCGGCGCGTGACCTCCGGCAGAGCGGGCGCACCGTCGGGTGTCGAGAACTTGATTCCGTTATATTCTGGCGGATTGTGCGAGGCGGTGAAGTTGATGGCGCCATCCGCCTTCGCTTCGGTCACAGCAAAGGAAATAGCCGGAGTGGGAGCGGCTTCCGCAATGACCAGGGGCGTGATTCCGTGGGCCGAGAGAATCTCAGCTGCCATCGCGCAGAACGCTTCTCCCAGAAATCTGGGATCCCGGCCTACGATGACCTTGGCACCTTTGCGCTTTTGTGAAGCGACATAGCGCGCAATGCCGGTAACCGCCCGCCGCACGTTCGCAAAAGTAAACTCCTCGGCCATCACCGCCCGCCAACCGGAGGTACCGAACTTGATTTGGGTTGTCATGATTGCGTCCTGTCGTTACGCGATCAGTTCCCTGGCCGATCGCGACGACGTTGCTTATTATGAACCGCGGGCATGCAGTTGCGGTTCCAGTTCCTTAGTCGAGGCCCGATTTTATATGACTGACAAGAGAGTCGTCCTGACAACGGCAGGTTCGCAGGAAGAAGCGCGCAAAATTGCTCACGGACTGGTGGAACAAAGGCTGGCCGCTTGCGTGAACATCGTTGGACAGATCGAATCGGTCTATCGATGGCAAGGGAAAGTCGAGCAAGGTGACGAATTTCTTCTGATCATCAAAAGCACAGAAGCGGCTCTGTCCCGGATTGAGGAAGCAATCCGCGAGCTGCATTCTTATGAGTTGCCAGAGTGCGTTGTGATCACAATCGCCGACGGCAGCAGCGAATATTTGGAGTGGCTGGAGGGCTCGGTGGGTTAGGGGCTCGGCGTGACAGGGCGTAGCTCAGGCTTTCCACTCCTTATTCGCCAGCGTCTGGCAGCAATGTCTTCTGCCCTCGTCGGGCGCCACTCGCGGCGGCATGTGCTTTCCTGAATGCTGAGCCATCTCCCTTTGGAAAAGAGACCGCCGCGAGCGCTTTCAGGTCCTCGCAATGCTGATGAATTGCAGCTTTAAGTTCGACAAGAAGTGCTTGTATTTCCGCGTCGGCCTGTGCGGACAAGAGTTGGGAGCACAATTCGCGGACTCTTTGTTCAGGTGTCAGCACGAAAGTACTCCCATGGAAGGACGACCGTAACACTTGGTGAAACGATTTTGTATACAGTGGTTACTGCATAACTATTTGCAGAACAATGACCGTTGAATCTTCGTACGGAGTGCCCAATACTGTTCGACACTTCGCACGGCAGGATGACTTCGAACAATCGAAAACCTTACGATGCGAACGCTAGATTGCATTCAGCGCCTGGTCCAGATCGTTCACGATGTCTTCTATGTCTTCTATTCCCACCGAGATACGGACCATGCCATCGGTGATGCCGATCTCCTTGCGACCTTTTGCGCCAAGCGCGGCATGCGTCATGGTGGCAGGATGCGAGATCAAAGTTTCCACTCCGCCTAGCGATTCACCAAGAGAGCAAACACGAACTTTGCGCAGCATTTTGTTCGCGTTCGAGAGCGATCCCGTTTCGAACGTGATCATCGCTCCAAAACCTGACATCTGGCGCTTGGCAAGGTCATGCTGGGGGTGATCGGTCAATCCCGGATAGAAAACTTTTATAACTTTTTTATGAACTGAGAGGAACTCGGCGACGGCGCGTCCGCTTCTGTCATGCTTCTCCATCCGAACAGCTAAGGTTTTCACCCCACGCAGGATCAACCAGCACTCGAACGGCGAAAGGATTGCACCCGCCGCCTTCTGCAGAAACGCCAGCTTTTCTGCCTGCTCCGCTCGTGTACAAACGACGACTCCTCCTAACCCGTCGCTATGACCGTTGAGAAACTTGGTGGTGGAGTGCACGACCAGATCCGCGCCCTGCGCGATCGGCTGCTGAAAGTATGGCGACATGAAAGTGTTGTCCACGGCCAAGTCGACCTTTTTTGCGTGGCACACGTCGCTCACTGCGCGAATGTCTGTCAATGCCATGAGCGGATTCGTAGGTGTCTCGATGAACACCATGCAAGTCTTCTTCGTGAGCGCGCGTTCCACGTTTCGAACGTCGGATGTGTCGACATAGGTGAACTCCAAACCAAAGTCCGCCCAGACCTGATTGAAGAGGCGCGGCGTACCGCCGTACAGATTGTGCCCGCACACAACGTGGTCGCCAGCCTTTAGCGTGCTGACAATGGCATTGATCGCGGCCATCCCGCTGGAAAAAACTTTTGCGGCCACGCCACCTTCAAGAGCAGCCAGGTTTTCTTCGAGGCGAGTACGCGTGGGATTCGAGACGCGAGCGTATTCGTATCCCTTGTGCTTTCCGATTTCTTCCTGGACGTAGGTGGAAGTGGCGTATATCGCAGGCGCTACGGCACCCGTGGAGGGATCAGGCTCCTGCCCGATGTGAATGGCACGCGTGGCGAAACCAAGCTGTATGTTTTTCTTCACTCTATTCCTTCTGGCCGTAACTTGAATTCGTAGAACATGAATCCGGAAAGCGGCAGATTTTTTGAGGGGACAAGGGCGCTATACACAACGTTAATCGGCCCTCCAAGTTCGGCCTTCCGCACACTCCAGAACGATCTGCCTGTGTAGGGCTTTCCGTCGAACGCCAAAAACGAGTCGACGACATGGAAGCCACCACGCCTTCCCCGTTCGAGCTCGGTCACTGTCCCAGGAGCGATTAGACAATTCTGAGCAACTGCCGTCTCTCGGCGAATACTCTCCCCGGTAAGCGTCGCCACTAAAATGCAGAAAAAGGCCGCAAAATAACGGGTCCAAGTCGTGTCTACGTATGCCACCCATCCCAAAGTCGCGGCAATAAGGACTCCCAGCGCCACTCGGTGGAAATGAAATTTCGGGGAAAACGTTGGTGCTTGGCTATGGGTCACGACTTCGTTCACAAGTACACTCGTAAAGCACTACCCAATGGTCGAGAATTGAATAGACGAATTCGTGTGAATCTTCCCACGACAGACCTCAGCCACGAAAGGCGAATCGTCAGTCAAGCCAGAAGCTAGGAGCTAACGGCTAGCAGTTGGTTCCTAAATCCCACCCTCAAAAATTTTCTTCGAAAGATACCGCTCCGCCGAGTCGGGAACCATCGTCACCACGCGCTTCCCTGCCCCGAGACGACGTGCCAACTCGATCGCTGCATAAACGGCCGCTCCGCCACTGGACCCGGCCAACACACCTTCTTTCGCGGCCAGTTCGTTCACCATGCCGAAAGCCTGCTCGTCGTTCACCATCATGACTTCATCGCACACCGAGCGGTCGAAATTCTTCGGAATGAAACTGGCGCCGATGCCTTCGACTTTGTGTGGACCGGGCGGACCGCCGCCAAGAATTGAGCCCTGGGTTTCGACCGCAACTGTGTAGGCGTGTGGCAGGCGTTCTTTCACGAAGCGGGCCACACCCGTGAATGTTCCCGCCGTACCGGAACCGAGAGCAAGGCCATCGATGTTGCCGTCCATTTGCTCGAAGATTTCGCGGGCTGTGGTTTCATAGTGGTAGTCGGGATTGGAGGGATTTTCGAACTGGGCAGCCATGAAGGCCTTGGGGTCGGACGCGGCAAGCTCTTTTGCGCGAGTGATCGCGCCATCCATGCCCTCGGCCTCCGGAGTGCGCGTGACCTCGGCGCCGAGGGCCCGCATGATCATGACTTTTTCTTCGGAAAATTTCTCGGGAACGAACAAGGCCACCTTGTAGCCGCGCTTCACCCCAATCAGGGCCAGGCCTATGCCTGTGTTGCCCGCGGTGGCTTCGATGATGGTTCCGCCCGGCTTCAGCGTGCCGTCCTGCTCGGCCTGACGAATGATGCCGATCGCAGCCCGGTCCTTCACGCTGCCACCCGGGTTCAGGTATTCGAGCTTGGCAAACACATCGGCAGCTCCCTGACGGACAATGCGCCGGAACTGGAGCATCGGTGTATCACCAACGAGTTGGGTGATGTCGTCAGTGACCCGCAGGCGGGAAGCCGTGGTGGCGTTGCGCACATTCCAGAGTACGGAACGATACGGGGCAACGTCAATTCATGAAAGGACTACCTACTCGCGCGTACATCGAGGGCGAGACGCCCTCGAGACAGCCGGCAAGATGCCGGCGCTACAATTCGTAGCCATCTGCAAACCAAAACGATGAACAGCGCGCTATGCTTTGCGACCGGCTGCGTCTACACTCAGTGTCGGATCGGCTCCCTCCCAGGAAACATTAGCAGTCGGGCCGTAAGTGGCTGGCACGGTCTTGCCCAGCAGACGCAAGTAGACCGTGAGCTGTGTACGATGATGCGCGGTGTGCAGAACGCGGCGCCAGAAAATCCAGATGCGTTGCCGCTCAACATCAAAGAAGCGGCTGGTATTCAGCCACCAAGACTCGTCTTGTTCTGCGAGATATTTCAGCCGAGGAAGCGCCAATCTAGCCATGCTCTCTGTCAATCGCGCGACAGATAACTCCGTGGGTAACACCGCCGCCGGGTTGGGTTCCGGAGACCCCAGGAACTCTCCAAAGAAGCGACGCTCCGACAGGAGTTGGTGCTTCATGACCTCAAGCACCGTGCTTGACCGGGCGTGCGGACGAAACAGCAGGTCCGAATCGGTAAACTCTTTCCAAACGGATACGATTTTGTTGGTTTCACTCGCGTACGTATCGACGATGTGCTGAAAGATTGGAAATCTTGCGTGCGGCACCTGCGCATCGGTGATGGCCGAGTAGGCGTATTGCATCGCTGCTCTCGCTGTAGGTGGAGGACGACTACTTTCCCGAGCCCGACACCGACGCCCGTTCCTGCCCGGCGTAGTACCCGCTCTTGGTGCGCACTGTCAGCTTGCCGTAGCCTTTGGCCCTCGCGTCCACCTTGATGGTGCGGTATCCGCCGCTGCTCTTGGGGTTGGTGGGTTTGTATCCGATGGTGTACTGGTTGCGGATATCGTGCGCGACTTGGCGACTGATTTCATCGACCTGATCGAGCGTCTTGGGAAAGAAGGCGATGCCACCGGTTTTCTCCGCCATAAACTGCAGTGCCTTGCGTGCCCGTCGCTGCTTTTCTTCTCCCAGCAGGCCGATCGCATATACGGTGGGACCGTTCTCTTCCTGCAGACGACGAATGGCTTGTTCCAGCGATTCCTGGCTTTCGTTGTCCTCACCATCGGTCACCACCAAAAGCACTTTTTTATCCAGCTTGCCGTTCTTCTTGAGGTGATCGGAGGAGGCAACAACTGCGTCATACAGCGCCGTTCCGCCCCGGGTGTCTACTTTCTCCAGGGCCTCGCGCATCTTGTTGAGATCCGCGGTGAAGTCCTGGTCTAGGTAGTACTCGTCATTGAAGTTGACGATAAACATTTCGTCATGCGGATTGCTCGCTTTGACCAGGTTAATGGCCGCCTTATTCACGCGATCGCGCTTCTCGCGCATCGAGCCGGAATTGTCGATCACGATGCCCATTGCAACCGGGATGTCCTCATGCCGGAACGAGACAATGTTCTGCGGCCGCCCATCCTCGAGCACGGTAAAAGCGGCTTTATCCAGATTGGTTACCATGCGCTGCTTGTCGTCCACTACCGTGGCATGCAAGAGGACCTCGTCCACCCGCGTGTGGAAGATGAATCCGCTGGTGTCTTCCTGGATGGACGGTGCGGGCGTTTCCTGTGTGGTCGCTTCTGGCTTCGAGGCCTCTGGCTTTGGGGCGTCGTCCTTGGGAGGAGCACTCTGCGACGGAGCAACTTGCGGTGGAAACGCATCTCCCGGAGCAGGCGTGCCTTGCCCCAGTGTCGCGGTTCCCAGGAAGATGGATAGGAGAAAGACCAGCGAATGCCGGCTACTCCGTAGGTGCATAGTAACCCGTCTTGGCATAGACCCGAAGCGGTGGCAAACCCTTTGGCGGTAGAAGCTTCACTTTAATCTTACGCCATTTGCCATCGCGCGTCGGATTAGTTGGACGGTACCCAAGTACATATTGGTTGCGCAGCTCGATCCCAATCTTGGTGGCCACATCGGCGAGGTCGTTGGGGTTGTCGATCGTAAAAGCCCGGCCGCCGGTCAATTCCGTCACCTCACTCAAAAGAGCCGGACCCAACTTCTCTTCCTCGGTCGGAAAATAATGATCGTAGATGCCGACCGCGTAGATGAGGACGTCGGCCTCTTTCACCATCGACTTGATTTCGCCTTCCGTATAGCGGCTGTGATTGTCGCCACCATCGGAGATGATCAACATCGCCTTCTTGGGAAACTTTGCATGCCGCATCTTGCTGACACCGAAATAAATCGCGTCGAGCAGGGCCGTACGTCCCTTGGGAACCGTATAGACCAGTTTTCCCTGAATGTCTTCAATCGAGCTCGTGAAGTCGCTAACTTCTTCCGGCTTGTCCGCAAAGGTGATCATGAAGAATTCATCCTGCGGATTTGCCGTCTTGAAGAATTCCACGACTGCTTCGCGGGCGCGCTCGATTTTGGAGTTCATGCTGCCGCTCATGTCGAAGATCACTCCCAGAGACACGGGCGCATCTTCGCTCGAGAACGACTTGATCTCCTGCTGGCTCTTGCCCTCGAAGACCGTGAAGTTTTCCTTGTCCAGCCCAGTCACCAGCCGATTCATCGGATCGGTGATGGTCACGGGCACCAGCACCAGTTCCACCGAAGATTTATAGGGTCGGGTATGGGAGGCAAAGCCCGACTCCTTAACCGCGTCGGGGACGGCTGGCTTAGACTCGACCCGGGGCTGGATGTGAACATCGTCGTCGGTGTTCTGCGCCCAAGTCGCCGGGAGGCACAGCATTAGAAATGTGATTGAAAACAGGGAGACATACAGGGAAAAACGGTGCGTACGCAGCATTGTCCTGATCCCATTTTTGCAGGGGGCCGAGTGGAGATTGCGATCTCGGGTCTTGAGGGAAGACCCGCGCCCACATTGGCGGGTCATGCACTTACCTCTTTGAGCGGATCGTACCACAGTTTTGCGGGCATGGCGTCGCGGAAAATCCGGTATTTTGTAACGGTTTTGTCTTTATTGGGGTAGTGCGTCCGAGGACCTGCAACAATTGCCAGTTGCCGCAGATCGGGCCTGGTTACTTCTAGGCGAGTTACTTCTATTGGTAAAATGCTGACCATCCCATGGCTTACATCGCTCCTTTTCGCGCCCTTCGCTACGATCCGAATCGGGTTCCTCCGGCCTCGGTAGTAACCCAACCCTATGACAAGATTACGCCAGACGCCCAAGAGCGTTACTACGCTTCCAGCCCCTATAACCTCGTTCGCTTGATTCTGGGAAAACGGGAGCCTACGGACAACGGTCACCAGAACGTCTATACCCGGGCGGCCGGCTTTTTTCGCGACTGGCGTCGAGATGGAGTCTTCCTGCAGGATTCTCAGCCTTCGATCTATGTGTACGCCCAGCGCTTTCTAGTGCCGGGAACGAAGAATGAGGGCGAACGCCGTGGATTCATAGCCTTAGGCCGGATCGAAGACTATTCCTCACAGGTCGTCTTTCGTCATGAACAGACTCTGGCGAAGCCGAAAGCAGACCGCCTCGACCTGCTGCGCGCGACGCGCGCTCATTTTGGTCAGATCTTCATGCTCTATAACGATACGGGCGAGATCGACGGACTATTGGCTCAGGAAGGCGCGCCAACCACGGAAATCACTGACGAATACGGCGTGCTAAACCGGTTGTGGAAAGTGTCCGATCCGGGGCTGATTGAACTGGTGCGCAGCAAGATGCGCGACAAGCGCTTGATCATTGCCGACGGACATCATCGCTATGAAACGGCGTTGAACTACCGCAATGAGAGGCGAGCGATCACCACACAATCGGTCGGCGTCCCGCGCGAGCGCTCGGGCGGAGTTATGGTCCGCGCGGTCGAGACAGAAGAAGCCCCATGCGAACTTGTGATGATGACGTTCGTGAATATGAACAATCCGGGGCTGGTCATTCTGCCTACTCATCGGGTTGTGCACAGCTTGGCGTCGTTTTCGCCGGATACCTTCCAGAACTCAGCCCGTGCGTACTTTAACGTGGAAGAAGTGGACGCTTCGGTAGATCCGGAACGGGCGACCGCCATTTTGCGGGAGGCAGGGCAGGTGGGGACTGCTATGCTGGCAGCCACCGCATCCAAAGTTCTTCTCTTGCATACGCCGAAGGCGCCCTCGTCGATGTTCCCCGGACTATCGATCCGGCAGCAATCATTGGACGTTGTGCAATTGCACAAGGTTCTGCTCGAAGGGGTGCTGTCTCTCTCAGAGGAATCCATCCGGAATCAGGAGAACCTTTCCTACGTGAGGGACGCCGGCGAAGCCTTGGCAGCAGTGCGGAACGGCCGCGCGAACGTAGCGTTTCTGATTAATCCCTGCCGGATCGAGCAAGTGCGTGACATCGCCTTCGCAGGTGAAGTTCTGCCCCAGAAGTCGACGGACTTCTTCCCGAAACTGCTGAGCGGGGTGACGATTTACGCGCTGGAGTAACCCCGCCAACCACAAAGGACACGAAGGTTCACGAGGAAATCTGAGATGCAGCGGTCGTGAGTTCTCTCGTATCCTTTGTGGCTTCCAAACTTCTTCGTCGCCGCAACGCATCCGGCAATACCTCAGCCTTTGATACCCTGATTTCGGAAACTTCTCTTTTGAGGTCTGCGTTGGAAGCACGGGCTGCTTGGCGAAACCACGGTCATGGTGGCTGGCGTCGCCCTTTTGCCGCGATTTCTCTTACGCTTGTGATGGCGCTCGTCTCGGCGCCGTGGGCCGGCTCCGCGGGCGAGAAGCGGCTTGCCATCTATGCCCCGGTCACGTCCTACTCCGTAACCGTCGTAGATCGAAATGGCTACGAGTATGTCGGCCTTTCCGAAATTCTCGAACCATTGGGCCCAACCACTTCGCGCACCGATGGCTTGCACTGGAAAGTTCGGTACAACAACGGGGACTCTGAATTCTCGGCAGGCAAGAACCGTGCTCGCGTGAGGGGACACGACGTGGATCTTCCCGCGAACTTCCTGCTGGAGAGTGGCCGTGGCCTGGTTCCGGTCAGTTCGCTGAGTGCGTTGCTCCCTCGTATTCTGGGAAACGGTATTAACTTTAACGAATCCACTCGCCGGTTGTTCGTGGGAAATGTGACCACGACCCATTTCACTGCACAACTGAGCCACACTACGCCTGCCCGCCTGGTGATGAACTTCAGTTCGCGCGTGAACCCGACAATTGGAACCGAACCGGGCAAGTTACGCATGACGTTCAGCCGCGAACCGATCGTGGCGCCGGGTTCGCCCACTCTCACCTTTGGCGACAAAATCATCCCTTCGGCGAACTATTCGGAGAACAACGGGACGGCGGAAATTGTCGTGAATAGCGGCGCCGCGCTGATGGCCAGTTTCAGCAACGATGGTCGCACGATCACCGTGGCGCCGGCGCCGCAAGCGACGTCTGCACCGACGCCGACAGCAGTTATGCAGCCGGCGACCGCTACTTCGTCCCCGAGCGCTGCTCCCAGCAGCCCATCGATAGTTCCATCCCCGGCTATTCAACACGTGTACGCCGTGGTGGACGCCAGCCATGGCGGCGACGATCGTGGTGCACTGCTCGCCGCCCAGTTGATGGAAAAAGATGTGTGCCTGGCACTGGCCCGCCGACTTAAGCAGGAACTGGAATCGCTGCACATCCCGACCCTTGTTCTGCGTGATCCAGACGCAAACCTCACACTCGATCAACGCGCGGTGGAGGCCAATAGCGCGCGCGCTGCGATCTACATCGGCCTGCACGCCGCTTCCGACGGCAGGGGCGTTCGCTTGTATACGTCCCTGCTGCCCTCGGGCGGAGAGAATAACGGACCTTTCGTTGCATGGGACACCGCACAAAGCCGGTATTTGCCCCTGAGTCAATCGGTCGCACAGGGCATCGCATCCGAACTCCAGAAGAAACAGATTCAAGTGCGCACCTTGGCCGCCCCACTTCGTCCATTAAACAACCTCATCACCGCGGCAATCGCAGTGGAAGTGGCACCCCCAGGCAGTGACGTCCTGGATCTGAATCTACCCGTGTACCAGCAAAATATCGTGAGTGCTGTCGCGGCTGGAGTGATGGCGGCGCGTGACCGGTTGGGGGCTCCGCAATGATCCCGCGACACCTCATGATTGCCGTGGGAATCCTCTTGCTGGCTGTGCTGGGAATGGGAATCTATGCCGCACGGATGCGGGGCCGCGCGGCGCAAACGGCACCGACTACCTCCGATACACGTCCCTTGGCGCCTCCTGTCTCCGGGCCTACCGAGCAAGTTACGTTGTACGTTGCGGTCGACGATACGGGTACGTTGCGGGTTCAGCAAGCTAGTATCCCCTTACCATCGACACGTCAACAACGTGCTGAAAGCATTCTGCGAACGCTGCTGGAAATCTACCTCTCGAGGAATTCGTCACACCCCCTCGGACCTGGCGCGGACATCCACGCCGTCTATCTCGTTTCGCCGGGTCTCGCGGTGATCGATCTCAATTCGGCTTTCGCCAACGGGCATCGTTCGGGTGTACTGGAGGAAGAACTCACAGTAACGTCAATGATCCAGACGCTGGCAGTCAATCTTCCGGACATCGTGCACGTCAAGATTCTGGTCGATGGCCATGACCGGGAGACACTAGCCGGACACGCAGACCTCTCGGGCGTGTACGACGTGAGCGCAGTGGCACAAGTGACGGCGCAGATGCAGTAGGGCAGGCGTCAGGTCTTGGGTCTTGGGTCTTAGGTCTTGGTGTCTTAGGTCTTAGATCGAAGAACGCAGGCCTGATTTCATTAGCTAATAGATAACATCGCACCAAGAAGGCCTGAGAGCCACAATCTTTCTCCGGATGATCTTGGGCCATCCCAGCCCTCGAACGACGCTCTACGGGCCTGCAAAGGCTTGTACAGGGCATTGTACGAACCGCCCGAACTGGTCTTTTGCATCCGAAACCACCGCTCAACCTATTTTCCAATAACTTAGCTTGGAGTGAACCAAAATGGGAATCTTCGGGACGCGCTGCATTGTTTATGGCAACCCGAGGCGGGCCCATCCGACGACTGACGACCGACGACTGATGACATGTTTTTTCAATCGACAATCAGTCTTCGGGAATTGACAATCGTTTCATGGTTTATCGCTCGGACAACAGGACCCCCGATCGGCTCCGGCCCGTCAGTATTCATCCCGATTTCATCCACACAGCAGAAGGCTCGGCGCTCATTGAAGTGGGAAACACGCGCGTCATTTGCACGGCTTCTGTCGAGGAAACCGTTCCGATGTTTCTCCGGAACAGTGGCAAGGGCTGGGTGTCGAGTGAATATGGCATGCTGCCCCGCGCTACGCTCACGCGCACGCCGCGCGAAGTCAGCAAAGGACGGGCCAGCGGCCGGACGCACGAAATCCAACGATTGATTGGACGTTCTCTACGTGCCGTGACCGATCTCGAAAAGCTGGGCGAGCGCACTGTCTGGATCGACTGCGACGTGATCCAGGCCGATGGGGGGACGCGCACCGCGTCGATCACGGGAGCTTTTGTGGCGCTCGGGCTGGCGTTGGGAAAGCTGGTCGAAGCGGGAACGCTGAAGTCCGTGCCGCTACGCGACTTCGTGGCGGCGATTAGCGTCGGGATCGTCGATGGCGAAGCGTTGCTGGACCTCTGCTACGAAGAAGATTCGCGCGCGGATGTTGACATGAATTTCGTGATGACTGCCGGGCACAAGATGGTCGAGGTACAAGCGACAGCGGAACACCGGGTGTTTGACGACCAACAACTCAGCCAGATGCTGGCGTTGGCGCGCAAGGGAGTTGGGGAGTTGGTGGAGAAGCAGCAGGAAGTTCTGAGTACCTTGACCTTGCAGTAGGTCGCAATGGCGTACTAAAAAGGGCGGTGCCCCAGGTTCGCGTCCCTTTTTTGGACGCAAACCTGGGAGTTGGACCTGACAAGATCAAAGGGCTGTTCCACCTGACCGTGCCGTGATTCCCAGGTTAGCGCCAGAGAACGGCGCGAACCTGGGGCACCTGGCCGACAGGGACGTGATGGAAGACTACCAACAACTGTCGTGCTACGAAGTGTTGCGCCTCGTTCTCGAGAAAGATCAACTGACCGATGAAGCGCGCGTCGCTCTGGACGCTGAAGTTGCCCGCCGGGGATTGTCGCAGGACGATTTCATTGCCTTTAAGGTCGAAGAAGCGGCCGCCATGCGGGCCAGGGAAAAGAGCTTCAAAGAGCTACCTCCCATCAGACCTACAAGGAGTGTAGAGGACGAAAGAATTACAGCCACGACGCCAAATTCCGAATCGAGGAATTCCATACCACATTGTGGATCGTAGCTTTTTCGATACCCATAATTCCGCTCGCCAGTTTTCGCATACGCCGCAAGTTTCGACGCTGGTGGGATGATCGAACGCAGGCCTTTCGACCGGGAGCAAATCCTCCTCACCTGGGTTAAAACTGCCGCGCTGCTTCTGCTGATTTGGATGTCTCTGCCGTTTCTGCTGCACCATTTTGTGTACCCCAAATGAAAGCGGCGGCGGGAGCACCAAGAAAGTCCGCGAAGAACGCAATGAACCAGCATTGGGTTTCGCGACTTCGGGCCCTGCATTAGTCTTTTACCCTCTTCGCGGAGACTCCACGCCCCTTGCGGCTAAAGCCGTTGGCTGCAGATCATCAGGTCTTGTAACTCGTTCGCCGCGCGCGAAATAATGTTCATCCGTCACAATCCCCCGGTCACCCCCGTATTACAATGAAAGGCCGCCCCGAACAGATTCCTAGGCGGAGTGTATCTGTGCCAATCCCGCACTCATTTTGGAGGAAGGAACTATGAAGATCACCCCCGGAAAACTTGCCGGCCTGAAAAAAGTTTCGAACGATCGCGGCATCATCGCTGCGGCCGCAATGGATCAGCGCGGCTCCCTGCAGAAGTCACTTGCCAAGGAAAAGGGCGGCGAAGTCACCGACGCCATGATGGAAGAGTTCAAGTCGCTGGTCACAGAAGTTCTGACGCCGCATGCCAGCGCCATCCTGCTCGATCCCGAGTGGGGGCTGCCTGCGTCGAAGCGGCGCGCCCGCAACGCCGGGCTGCTGCTCGCGTATGAAAAAACTGGATACGATAAAACTGGACCTGGACGTCTGCCGGATCTGCTCGATCTGTGGTCGGCGCGCCGACTGAAAGAAGCTGGGGCGGACTGCGTCAAGATCCTGCTCTACTACACGCCCTTCGATCCCAAGGACGTCAACGAGAAGAAGCATGCCTGGGTTGAGCGTATCGGCGATGAGTGCCGTGCCAATGACATTCCGTTCTTCCTCGAGTTCGTTGGCTACGAAGAAGGCGCAGACGAGAAGGGCCTGGAGTACGCGAAGAAGAAGCCAGAGATCGTCACCGCCAGCATGAGGGAGTTCAGCAAGGATCGCTATGGTGTCGACGTGTTGAAGGTCGAAGTGCCGGTGAACATGAAGTTCGTCGAGGGTACGAAATCTTTTGCCGGACAGAAGGCTTACACGAAAAAGGAAGCGATCGACTACTTCCACAAGGCGGCCGGCGTTGCGACCAAGCCGTTCATTTACCTCTCGGCGGGCGTCAGTAACGCAGAGTTTAGCGAGACGCTGGAACTGGCGGGCGAGTCGGGGGTGAAATTCAACGGCGTGCTCTGTGGGCGTGCGACTTGGAAGGAAGGCATTCCGGTCTACGCGAAGCAGGGCGCGGGCGCTTTCCGGCAATGGCTCGAAAGCGAAGGCGTGAAGAACATCAAGAACGTGAACGACAAGCTGAAGGCCGCGACCTCTTGGCACTCAATCTATAGCGCGGAGCCTGCGCTGGTCGGAGCGTAGTTTTTCGGGTTTTGGGATCTTGGAAGGCGTGCAAGTCATCGGCACGCCTTTTTTTGCCGAAGCTGTCATTTAAGATGTCGCCTCATCATGGACACGCGCAACCAGACTGTTCTCATCACCGGAGCTTCGACCGGTATCGGATATGAACTGGCTAAGCTCTTCGCCCGCGACAAGTTCGGTCTCGTGCTGGTGGCGCGCAGCGGCCCCAGGCTGGCGCAAGTAGCCGACGAGCTTCGCGCGCAGCATGACGTCACAGTGAAGACAATTCCGCTCGATCTCGTCCTGCCACAGGCCTCACAAAATCTCTTCGAGGAAACGCAGCACGCAGGAATTCACGTCGACATTCTTGTGAACAACGCGGGCTATGGAAAATCCGGAGAGTTCGCGCAGATTCCACTCGAGGAAGACTACGGGCAGATCCAGCTTAATATCACGGCTCTCACGCTTCTCACCAAACTGTATCTCGGGCCGATGGTTTCACGGCGCTGCGGGAAGATCATGAACGTGGCCTCCACTGCGGCATTTCAGCCTGGTCCATTGATGGCCGTCTACTACGCGACCAAGGCGTACGTGCTGTCTTTCTCAGAGGCGCTTGCTGATGAACTCCGGAATTCGGGAGTCACCGTAACCTGTTTCTGTCCGGGTGCGACGTTGACGGAATTTCAAATACGCGCTCAGACGGAGAATTCGCGGCTGTTCAAACGCCTTGCGCCTATGGACGCAAAGACCGTGGCCGAAGACGGATATCGCGCACTGATGGCAGGAAAGTCGCTGGCGATCTCCGGCTTCAAAAATTGGATGGTGGCCGAGTCGGTGCGCTTTGCTCCGCGCAAGATGGTCACGGCAATTTCGCGCTGGGTGGCAGAAAAGGTGGAATAGAAACGACAGCGATACCCTCCCTCGTGGATGTTGTATCCATCCGTTTTTACATTTTGTTACCGAAGCTATTCAAACTTTGACGCGAATCACGAGTACCCTTCGACAGCGCTTGAGAATCTAAGCGCGTGGACTGCACGCGGACGAGTCGCGTGCAAGCTAGGTCTTTGAGAAGTATGACAGGGGGTACCGTATGGCGATTCCGCATCGCTCGCGTCGAACCGTTTCGACCAAGGTTGCCTTTCTGACTCTGGCCGGGATAGAACCGAAACCTCTCTTCTCTGTAGTTCCCCTATTGCTGTTCACCCTGAGCTGCTTCGCGCAGGAGCAGAAAGAAAATTCACCTGATGCGTCGCCCAATGCACCCCCACCGAGTGCGGCGTCCGTGACCATTCCCGCCGGGACGCGTTTTGCCTTGGTGCTAACCAATCCGGTGGCGAGCCGCAGCATCCGTCGCGGGGATGAGGTTTACACACAGACCGTCGCACCCATCGTGGTGGGTGATCAGATCGTCGTACCGCCGGGTACATTCGTCCAGGGCAAGCTCGACAAAATGTGGCGCCAAGGTTCACGGGCGCAAGTGCGCCTGCAATCAGCCTCGCTGGTCTTTCCCAACGGCATGGTGACGAACACATCCGGGCCGGTGCATGTGGAAGGGGAAGAGGGTACGGCCTGGCTGGATGCGGGCGGGAAGAATGTTGCGGGCGCCATCATCGCGCCTCTGGCGGGACTCGGCCTGGGCACACTGATTGGACACGCCGCGGGCGGCCACGGCACCGATATCAATGGTATGAACTTCAACCCGGGTGGGCTAAAGAGTACGGCTATCGGCGGGATGGTAGGCCTTGCCGCCGGGGGCGCCCTCTCTTTCGTGTTTCTCGCGCACAGCCGTCACTTCTTCGTTGACACTGGATCTCCAATGCAGATGACCTTGCCCGAATCGCTCACGCTGACTCAGAGGCAAGTTAGCGCAGTGGAGAAGGATGCGCAGGAGAATCCAGTGACCCCGATGCCGGTTGCGAAGCGTCCGCCTCCTGCTGTGCCGTCGCCCTCGACGAGCAACACGGGAACCTGTTACACACCTGAAACACCAGCAATGCCGCCAACGATCATTCCCGGAACTCCGGCGGTCGGAAACACACCCGGCACCCCGCCGACTGTGATTCCTGGCAGGCCTGCGATTCCAGGAACGCCGTATCCTTGCCCGTAAACCCAGTCGTGGCGTAAGGCCGCCGTTTCAAGGGGCTCATGCCAGCAACTTCCGGCAGGAGCTTTTTCGAAACGGCGGCGCTGCTTTCTGCGACATGAGAAACTTAGCCATGCCGACTCTCATCGTGCAGCCCACCCGAATCCAAGCCGCTGGCAACAAACCCAAGCTCATTGACGAATACGTCGGCCGAGTCAACTCATCGACGAGCGGGGTAAGCGTCGCCCACATGCGCAGCCCACAGGGTTGGAGCGAACCGGGCCAGACGCCGGAGTTTGACGAGTTCACGATTGTGCTCCGCGGAATGGTGCGAGTCATACACAAGAATGGCCAGTTGGATGTGCGGAGCGGGCAGGCGGTCGTGGCCCATCGAGGAGAGTGGGTGCAGTATTCGACCCCGGAGGAGGGGGGCGCCGAGTACATCGCGGTGTGCTTGCCGGCGTTCTCGATGGAGACGGTGCACCGGGATTGATGCTGCTGGCTGGTAGCTTTTGGCTTTCTGGCACGCCAATGTTTTCGCTGAGTTTTCTTGACTCAACCCAGGCTGACCGGCGGTTAAGGTTGGGAACACAAGGTCCCTCCGCTCGCTTCGCTCGGTCGGGATGACAGATCGTTGAAGTCGCGAAGGAGAGACGGTTCTTTGCTAACCGGCCGGCAGCAGGCGCCTGCCAGCAGCCAGAAGCCAGTAGCCAGTAGCTGAATTCTCACTCCCACTCAATCGTTCCGGGCGGCTTCGACGTGATGTCGTAGACGACTCGGTTGACGCCTTTCACCTCATTCACGATCCGGCTGGAAATGGTTTTCAGGACTTCGTAGGGGAGTGGGACCCAGTCGGCGGTCATGCCGTCTTCGGAGTGAACGGCGCGGATGGCGCAGGTGTTGGCATAGGTCCGCTGGTCTCCCATGACGCCGACCGACATCACCGGAAGCAGCACCGCGAACGACTGCCAGATCTTCTGGTAGAGGCCGGCTTTCTTAATCTCGTCGACGACAATTTCGTCGCAGTCTTTCAAAATACGTAGGAGCTCCTCGGTGACTTCGCCTAACACGCGCACGGCGAGGCCGGGACCCGGGAAGGGCTGGCGCTGCAGGATCTCTTCGGGCATACCCAGGTCGCGGCCGATGCGACGGACTTCGTCTTTGAAGAGTTCCTTGAGCGGCTCGATAAGCTTGAGCTGCATTTTCTCCGGCAGGCCGCCGACGTTGTGATGGCTCTTGATGACCTGTGAGGGACCGCGCACCGAGCGCGACTCGATTACGTCGGGATAGAGCGTGCCCTGCACCAGCCATTCGACCTTGCCCTCTTCTTTCTCGATGCGCTGGGCTTCCTGATCGAACACACCGATGAATTCGTTGCCGATGATCTTGCGCTTCGCTTCGGGATCGGTGATGCCGGCGAGGCGGGTGAGGAAGCGCTTGCTGGCGTCGACGGCCACGAGGTGCAGGCCGAGCTTGTCGCGCAAGGTCTGCTGAACTTTTTCGAATTCGTTCTTGCGCAGCACACCGTTGTTCACGAAGACACAAGTCAGGCGAGTCTTGCCAGAGCCATCGCGCATGGCGCGATCCACGAGGACAGCAGCCACAGAAGAGTCGACTCCGCCAGAGAGCGCGCAGATGGCTCGTCCGCAGCCGACCTGCTTGCGCACCTGTTCCACGGTCGCATCGATGAAGTGTTGCGGCGTCCAGGTGGGCTGGGCGCCGCAGATGTTCAAGGCGAAATTGCGCAGAACGTCTTTGCCCAGCGGCGTGTGATGCACTTCCGGATGGAATTGGACCGCCCACATTTTCCGCACTGGGTTTTCGATTGCGGCTACTGCGTTTGGAGACTTGGCTGTGAGATGAAACCCTGCCGGCAGGTTTTCGGCTTCATCGCCATGCGACATCCAGACATTCAGCAACTTCGGCAGTCCTTCGAAAAGGCGCGACGCAACACCATCGATCTCGACCTGCGCATGTCCATATTCGCGCTTGCTCGCGGGACGCACTTTTCCGCCCAGCGCGTGCACCATGTACTGCAAGCCGTAACAGATGCCGAGCACCGGAAGTCCAAGGGCAAATACCTGCGGATCGGCCACCGGAGCGTCCTCGTCGTAGACCGAGGACGGGCCTCCCGACAAAATGATGCCCACGGGCGAGTAGCTGCGGATTTCTTCGAGACTTGCATTGCATGGAAGGACGGCGGAGAAGACGCTGAGTTCGCGGATGCGGCGCGCAATGAGCTGGGAATATTGCGCCCCGAAGTCGAGGACGACGATCGATTGAGTTTCCACGGATGAGTTTCTCAGATTCGGAAAATAGTGTAAAGCAGGAGGCAGGAGGCAGGTCTCAGGTGTTAGCTCTTGGGTCTTGGGTCTTAAGGTCTTGGGTCTTAGGCCTTGGGTCTTCAGATATCGGAGTAACAAGCCGAATCGATAAATCTCAGAACGAATTGGTGCCCCACCCTCCCCGCGTTCTTGACGGGAGGGTGGGTTTGATGCCCACGAGGCCGGTGGGTTCCCTGAGAATGGCTAAGGCCAACACTTAGAAACTTCTGGCTTCTGGCGATTCGCTCTTGGCGACTCATTTCGCATTAGGTTCGTCTTGAGAACTGGACTCAGATGCAGTGCCTGAGATGTTCTGGGTGTCACACAGAATTCGCTCGTCCTGATCAACCTGCGCAGCTTCCATTGGCGACGCAAGTGCACACGGGTCGCGCAAGGGAGCAAGCGAACTTGTGTCGCTAAGAATCAGTTCGTCCTGATCGACCGCAGCCGTTCGAGGCTGAATGCTGAGTGCTGAATGCTGAGTGCTCGCAACGATGGGCAGACTCGCAGCAGTGGGAACAACGGGTCCCTCGAGTATCGCGACATAGCCTGCCATGCGCGCGATGTAGAGCGTGTCGACCAATGCGAAGTAGAGCAGCGTCAAGATCAGGACAGCTACGAGCACAACCGATGGTGGCAGGAGCGACGCAAATACGAAGGGAAATGTTGCCACCGACGTAGCCACCATGAAGAGCACGAGATGCGTCAGGCCGAACCACGTGCCGACGGCAACCACAGCTCCAAATCGGTCACGGCACAGGCCGATGGATGAGCACAAAGCGGCGAATGCGTCCTGCCCCTGCCCGACTACAAAGACCGATGCCAGCGACAGAAACCAACTGACTGCCGACCACATCATCCATACGAACGTTCCCAGAACCAGGGCGAGTACGAATACGACAGCAGGGTGCGGATCCGTCTTTGACGATGCGAATCCCGCAAGAACAAGTGCGCCCAGAAATCCTGCACAGGCGGCAAGCGCGAGTGCGGTACGCAGAAAGTGCAGTCCAGTGAGAGAACGCAGACGCCATGAAAATGATGTCTGGACCACGGTAGTGACTTCTGGCGCAGATTCCGGAATTATCTGGCTCGCTTTGATCGCCCGATCCCGAATGTAGGCGATCAGTGAATCGAGCGTGGCGGCGCGGCCCACTGAGGCGAGGGCGATCCACAGAATTGCGAGAGCGAGAAAGAGGAGGATCAGGGCCAGCACAAGATGAACCCCGCTCCCGCGCACGATGTGCGACAACGCATTCGAAACAAGCAGCGGGTGTCCGGTCCGAAGCATGAAAAGATCGGCGGGCGAAACGGGTAACGTATTCAGATATTCGAGAAGGGTTACGCCGATGAGCACTACAGCAGTCGCACCGAAACTCCATCTCCACACGATTTCCGCAAGAGGCAAAGTGGGCCTGCGAAATATGCTACGGAAGCCTTCGCCGGTAGGCGACCAGATGGCCATCGCCTCTTAGCATAACTCAGCACGCGTGCTTCAGCTTTGTGGCCCCACATCACGCGTGATCGACACAGATTGACGAAGTCTTTGCTCAAATTTACGCAGGAATCACAAATTGTCTTGTTTATCGCGGCGCATTCGTCTGCTGAGAATTTTTCGGCAACTTCAGCTGCTTGTCGAACATCGAAGTACCAGAAGCTTTCTCACAATCTTCCGTGAATCAGTAACGGCAACGAGTCGCCGCCCGACTCCGAACCACAGCCATGCTTTGTTAGGAGAAGCTCTATGAGATTTGGGAAGTACTCTGTCTGCTTGATGCTGTTGGCGATGTTCATCTCACTCGGCGCATTCGCCAAGGATAAGAACGAAGGCAAATTCAGCTTGTCGTCACCGGCACAGGTAGGCTCGACGCAGCTACAGCCTGGCAATTACACGGCCACATGGGACGGCAGCGGGCCGGACGTGCAGGTGAAGATCCTGCAGGGAAAAAATGTTGTAACAACAACCTCCGCCAAACTCGTGCAGAAAGATTCGCCCGCGCCATACAGCGCGGTAACCCTATCATCGGCGAGTGGCACCCAGACAGTGAACGAACTTACGTTCGGAAACCGGAAGGAGTCACTGGTGTTTGCCTCGACCGAAAGCGCAAAGAACTGAAGTCTGATCGGTGGTGATGCGAGAGAAAAGGCGGGCGCTTGCCCGCCTTTTTTGTCCTTGTTATCGAACGACGAGATTGAGAAGTTTGCCGGGAACGTAGATCGCCTTGACGATTGTTTTGCCGGCGATCGCCGCCTTCACCTTTTCATCGGCCAGCGCGCGCTCCTTCACGAGCGCTTCACCCGCATCGACAGCCACGAGGACACGGCCCCGCAGTTTGCCGTTCACCTGCACAGGAATTTCTGCCTCTTCCTCTTTTGCGAGCGCCGCATCGTACTTCGGCCACGGTGCTCGCAACAGACTTCCCTGCTCACCGAGCATCTCCCACAACTCGTGCGCGAGGTACGGAGCAAAAGGCGCTAGCAACAGCACGAGGTCGCGCTGTACTTCAGCCAGCAACGGAAGTGGAACCTGTGAACCGGCGCCTGGTTGCTCTTCCGTGGCATACAGTTCATTTACCAACTCCATAATGGCCGCCACACAGGTATTGAAGTGCCAGCGCCCTTTGAAGTCATCGCTGACACGCTTGATTGTCTGATGGAGCTTGCGTTGAACCTGACGCGCCTGCCCGCCGAGGTCTTCCGGGACCGACTTGCGCCAATCGGGCGACTCCGGCTTCGCGTTACGCAGCACAAAGCGATAAACGCGCCCAAGGAAGCGCTGGATGCCTTCGATCCCTGTGTCCTGCCAATCTAGATCGCGATCGGGCGGGGCAGCGAACAAGCTGTAGAGGCGCGCGGCATCGGCACCGTAACGGGCCACCATTTCATCAGGCGAGACCACATTGCCCAGATTCTTGGACATCTTCGCGCCGTCTTTAATCACCATGCCTTGCGTGAAGAGGCGCTCCACGGGCTCGTCGTTTTTCAGCATGCCCATGTCGCGCATCACTTTTGTCCAGAAGCGCGAATAGATCAGGTGCAGGATGGCGTGTTCGACGCCGCCAATGTACTGATCGATGCCGGCCTCTCCGAACCAGTAGCCCGCAATGGCGCGGTCAAAAGGTGCAGAGTCGTTGTGCGCATCGGTGTAGCGATAGAAATACCAGGATGAGTCAACGAACGTGTCCATGGTGTCCGTCTCGCGGCGAACGGGGCCGCCACACCTGGGACAAGTCGTGTTGACAAATTCCGGCACACGGCTCAGCGGCGAGCCGCCTGTGAGCGTGATGTCAACATTGTCCGGGAGAATGACAGGTAAATCTTTGTCTGGCACGGGGACAATGCCGTCCTTCTCGCAATAGAGCATGGGTATGGGTGTACCCCAGTAACGCTGGCGCGAGATTCCCCAGTCCTTGATTCGGAACGTGACGGTCGCCTTGCCGAAGCTGTTCTGTTCAGCGTACTCCGCCATCTTCTTGAGAGCTTCCTGGCTGCTTAGTCCGCTGAACTGACCGGAGTTCACCACCAGACCGTCTTCCACCACATAGGGCAGCTTAGGCTCGGTTACCGTTTCCTCGGAGTCACCGCTGGTGGGAAGAACGACGACGCGAATGGGCAGTTTGTACTTCTTCGCGAAATCGTAGTCGCGCTCGTCGTGGGCAGGCACGCTCATGATCGCGCCCGTGCCGTAATCCATCAGGATGTAATTGGCCACCCAAACCGGAAGGGCTTCCTGATTGAATGGATTTTTGGCGTAGCGACCCGTGAAGACGCCATGCTTTTCGATCTCGCCGATATCGCCGACCTCTTTGGCCTTGCGCTGCTCGGCGATCAACTGCTCGATCTTGGGGCGCAATTCCGGATTGTGCGCGACGATGTCGGCCACGATCGGATGCTCAGGCGCGAGTTGAACCGATGTTGCGCCATAGATGGTGTCGACCCGCGTCGTGAAGACTGTGATGGTCGACCCTGCCGGACCCACTGTGCCACCCAGATCGAAGTCGACGAGCGCGCCCTCGCTGCGACCGATCCAGTTACGCTGCATGGTGCGCACTTTTTCGGGCCAATTGCCCAGCTTGGCGAGATCGCGAAGCAATTCATCGGCGTACTTCGTGATGCGCAGAAACCACTGTTCGAGTTCTCGCTGCTCGACCGGCGTGTTTTCATGTCGCCAGCAATTGCCTCCTACCACCTGTTCGTTCGCCAATACAGTGGCACACTTCGGGCACCAGTTCACCTTGCTCTTCTTGCGGTAGGCGAGTCCCTGCTCGTACATCTTCAGGAAGAACCACTGGTTCCAGCGGTAGTACTCGGGGAAGCAGGTCGTCACCTCGCGCGACCAGTCGTAGGCGAATCCCAGGCGCTTCATCTGCGCCTTCATGTTGGCGATATTGCGCAGCGTCCATTCGCGCGGAGGCGTGTTGTTCTGAATGGCGGCGTTCTCAGCGGGCAAGCCGAACGAATCCCATCCCATGGGATGCAGCACGTTGTAGCCGTTCATCCACATGTAGCGCGCAAGCGCGTCGCCGATGGCGTAGTTTCGGACGTGGCCCATGTGCAGGACGCCCGAGGGATAAGGCAGCATCTCGAGGACGTAGTACTTGGGCTTGGTGGACTTCGGTTCGGCGGCGTAAGGAGCCGGGTCCTGCTGCCAGCGATCGAACCACTTGGTCTCGACGCGCTGGGCGTCGTAGCGTTCGTCGCGGGTGGCGATGGATTTGTTCTCCGTGGCCATAGGGTGAAGGTCGTTAAGAGTAATCCTGTATTTTACATCGCGGGCGTGATCGAACCCGTGGGCGAAGGTCGAGACACCCTCGCGACAGCCGGCGGGACGCCGGCGCTACTTGGATTTCACCAGCCGCTTTAGAGCGTCCACGTTCCTTCGATCATCGCCCGGCCTGTCGATGGGAGTTTCGGCAATGAAGGCGGCCTGGGCTGTACGCGGGTCGTTCAACAGACGGCGGAAGGCTTCCGGTCCAATCTTGCCCTTGCCCACATGTTCGTGGCGATCGAGCTTCGAGCCTCGCTCGGCTTTGGCGTCGTTGCAGTGCCAGACGGGAACGTTCTTTATGCCGATGGTCTGATCGAGCAGTGCAAGAGTCTGCGTCATTCCCTTCTCACTCACAATATCGTATCCCGCAACATGGGTGTGACAGGTATCAATACAGGCGGCGATCGGTACGATATCGCGAAGGCGGTCGATCACCTCGGCGACCTGGTCGAAGCTCCCGCCTAAAGAGAATTCTGCCCCAGCCGTATTTTCGATCAGGATGGTCAACCCGTTATTCGCAAGATCGAGATTCGTGGTAGCGGCGGCAATGGCGGCCGCCGTACGCAACAACCCGACTTCCCGCTCTGCTCCGCGAAATGACCCCGGATGCAGCACCAGATACTCAGCGCAGATCGCAATGGCGCGCTCCACCTCTCCGCGAAACGCTTCGACGGATTTCTTCAAAAAGAGTTCATTGCTGGCGGCCAGATTGATCAGGTAGTTGGTATGGATCGCCAGTGGTTTGAGGTCGTATTTCTCGCGCAATTGGCGTAGCTCGTCGCACTGCGGACGGCTAATGTCGTACGGCGCCCACTGCCTGGGACTCGTCGAGAAGATCTGGAAAGCGCTGCAGCCCAGGCGATACGCTCGTTCGGCGGCGTTCTGGACGCCTCCGGCAATCGAGGTGTGAATGCCGATGCGCCGCGAGGTCCGGCTGGGCGAGCGCCTTGGCGGAGGCCGGCGGAGAATGTCCTGTTCCTGGGCCATGGAGCGCGGCATGATCTAGAAGGTACTGGGCCCGGCAGGCGGGTGTAAAGCACGACGCCTTTCGGAATCTAGTTCACGCGTATCGTTGCAGTCTGTATCCATCCAAGCTCGACGGAGGAATCATGAGGAACGTTGTCTCCTTTGTTCTATGGCTCACTTTGCTCTCTGCGCCTTGCTGGGGACAGTCGAGCAGTGGGGAATATTCCGTAGATGTCCATATCACTTCGTCTCATTGGCTAATGGTACCAACATCCATCGGACCTTCAGGCGATCTGAAGCTCAACGTGATCATCAACGGCAAAGAATACGAACTGGAGGCACCAGCCAAGAGGCCTACGCTATTGGCGCTCGGCGAAGGCAAAGCTGATCGAGGACGTTCACAAGAACAATTATGAATCCACGCAGACCTACGAGCTGCAATTCTCCGACGCGAAGACGAAGAAGTTCATGGTAGTCAGTCAAACTGAATAACTCGCTTCGCCTTCAGCATCGCTGAATACGAGAGTGTTCCTACACCGAACTTGCGATACACTCACGCTTCGAGGTGGGACATGCTGGTTGTCATGCAGGCGCACGCCACCGAAGAGCAGGTGCGCGCCGTTTGTCAGAAGATTGAGTCGCTGGGATATCGCGCCCATTCCATGCCGGGAGCCACCCGGACGGCCATTGGCATCACCGGGAACCAGGGGGAGATCGAACAGGGCACGCTCGATGAGATGCCGGGGGTGCAGGAAGTCATCCGCGTCAGCAAGCCCTACAAGCTGGTCAGCCGCGACGTCAAGGAAGAAAACACTGTTCTGAAGTTTGCCGGAACACAGGCCACAATCGGTGGAAAGAACCTGGCCATTATCGCCGGTCCTTGCGCGATCGAGAGCCGCGAGCAGGCGTTCGCAGTGGCTGAGAGGGTGCATCGGGCCGGAGCACAGTTTTTTCGCGGCGGAGCCTACAAGCCACGCACATCCCCCTATTCGTTTCAGGGTCTCGCCGAAGACGGGCTGCGGATCCTGGCGGAAATTCGCGAGCAGTTCGGGCTGAAGATCATCACGGAGGCGATCGACAATGAATCGCTGGAACTGGTGGAAGAGTATGCGGACGTGATCCAGATCGGCGCGCGCAACATGCAGAATTTCTCGCTGCTGAAAAAAGCTGGACGAGCCAAGAAGCCGGTGATGGTGAAGCGCGGCATGTCGGCCACACTGGAAGAATTTTTCATGGCCGCGGAATACGTGATGAGCGAGGGCAACTACAACGTGGTGCTCTGTGAACGCGGCGTGCGGACCTTCGCCGATCACACACGCAACACACTGGACTTGAGCATCGTGCCAGCGGTGCAGCGGCTGAGCCATCTGCCCATCGTGGTCGATCCTAGCCACGGGACAGGCAAGCGCAATAAGGTCACGCCGTTGTCGCGCGCAGCGGTGGCGGTCGGAGCGGATGGGTTGATCGTCGAAGTGCACAACAATCCCGATAAGGCGCTATCGGACGGCATGCAGTCGCTGTATCCGGAGCAGTTTGACGATCTGATGGTGCAAGTGCGGCAGATTGCGGCGGTGGTGGGGAGGGAGATTGTGACGATTGGGGCAGGGGAACTGGTTCCAAGTTCGGCTGGCTCGTCGTCGGGAAACTGAACCGGCGGTAGTACGAAGTGAAGGGGTTAATGCGGTATTTCCTGATTTTCGCCGTGTTGTTGTCTGCCGGTGACATTTGTCGGTCAAGACACTTCTTCAGGGCTATCTGGCTCGAAAGCGAGCAGGGATCACAGCCGCCAGGCCAGCTCTTACGAAATCTTGTCGGGCCTTCCGTGTGACGAACTCGCTCGCTATGGACTCGATCTTTTAGGCCGGGTGCGAACAAAATGGTATCCCGGCATCCCGCAATGGAATGATTTGGAGAATGTCGAGCGAGGAACGGCGGTAGTTGATCTTTCTATCAAGCGAAGCGGAGCGCCGCGAGATGTAAAACTGCACCAATCCTCAGGAAGCAAGGTACTCGATGATATAGCTTGGAATGGAGTCAAAGATGCGGCTCCCTATCCCCCTTTGCCCGCGACCTGCAAAGACAAGTGGATCGAGATACGTTTTTATTTCGAATACAACCGCGAACTCAGCGACCAGCGGCCCGCGTGCGCGGAAATAGCGTCGGGTGTGTATCGCGTTGGCGGGCCGGTCCAAGCACCCCGGGGGCTGTACCTACCAGATCCCGAGTATTCGGAAGAGGCTCGCAAGTCTAAACGCCAAGGAATCGCCGTTTTGAGCCTGACTGTCGGTGTGGACGGACAAACGACAGATCTATGTATACGGGACGCCGCAGGGAGTGGCCTTGATGAACAAGCGCTCAAAGCTGTAAAGCTTTGGAAGTTTGAGCCTGCGACAAAGGATGGTCTCCCGGTTCCCGTGCGAATATCGGTCGAAACAGCGTTTAACCTTTATTGATCCTCCACTCCCCCATATCGTAATCTTCCACTCCAGGACCCGTCACTCCGTTGAGAAAGATCCTCCTGATCGCAGTGCTGTTGCCGGTGGCCGGAGCGCTTGCCTGGTGGTATTTCCGGGAGCGCGCCTTTCCCAACTATGGCCCGCAGTACCGCGAGTACGCTTACGTCACCAACGGAAAAAGTAATACGGTCACTGTCATCGACATCCTCAGTTTTCAAGCCATCAAGTCCTTAACAGTAGGAAACGAGCCGACCGGGATTGCTGCCAACGGCAAGAAGAACGAAATCTACGTGGCGAATACCGGGTCGAACAATGTGACTGTAATCGACGCTGAGCGAAACCGGGTGGTCACAACTATCGGGGTGCATGGCAAGCCCTACTTCATCGACGTTTCCGATGATGGCAAGCGCGCGTATGTCGCCAATTCCGGTTCGGCAAATATGTCGGTCATCGACCTGGAACGGCATATTGTGGTTGCGACCATCCGCGTGGGCGCCTCGCCGGGACTGGCGCGGGTTTCGCCGGATGGTACGACAGCAGTCGTGAGCAACCGCGGTGACAACACGGTTTCGGTGATCGACACCGGCAAGCTGGCGGTGCGGGCGACGTTGCCGCTTTGTCAGCAACCCGAGGACATTGCCATCGTGCCCGATTCGAGTAAGGCTTTCATCGCCTGCACAGGCTCGGGGCAGGTAGCTTCGATCGATCTGAAGCGCGACAAGGTGCTTGCGTTTCTGGATGTTGGAAAAACTCCCGCTGACCTGGCGCTGAAGCCCGACGGAGGCGAGTTGATCGTGACCAACTTCGGGTCCGATAGTATCTCCATCATCGAGACCACTAATAACGAAGTGGGGGGCAGCTACCTGATCGGGACCAAACCGGTGCGCGGCATCGTCTCCGCCGACAACTCGCGGCTGTATGTGAGCAACTTCGGCTCAAACAGCATCGCGGTATACGACATCGATTACGGCAAGATCATCTCCACTTTCCCCGTGGGCAGCCAGCCCGATGGCTTGGCGCTTACGCAGAATCAGAATTATCTGCTGGTCCTGGATTCCCAGTCGGGAGACGTGACCGTGATCCAGAAAAGGAGACCGCGCAGGCTGGAGCCCACGGAGTATTCCCTGCTGACGATGATCCCAGTGGGACAGCAGCCGAACAATATTGTTGTGAAGTCGTTTTTGCTGACGGGGCCAATCCGGAAGTAGCGTGTTCGGAAGGGCTTTTCACCACAGAGGCACAGAAGGCTGATTTCTTGGTCTCACTTTTTTGGATTTGCAGATGGCGATAGACATTCCGTCTACGATGACGTAACCTGAGTAAGGAACCGAACCAAACGCCCGTGCGCAGTTGCGCGCGGGCGATTTTTTTTGCCCCGAAGGATCATGTTATGGATGCTACTTACAAGGATGAAGGCGACATTCAAGTGATGGTTGAGAGATTCGAACGATGTGAGATCAAACTCGAGGAGTTCGCGCATGCCAGCCATCTGACCGTGGCTGCGTGGTACCTGATCCACTTCGACGTCTGCGAAGCACTTGTCCATACGCGGGCGGGCCTCCAGCGATTCATCGCACATCACGGCAGACAGCGCTATCACGAAACCATCACACGGTTCTGGATGGAACTGATCGGTAACTACCTGAATGAAGTGTCCGAAGATGTTTCGCTCATCGACAGGGTAAACCGTGTGATCACTCGCTTTGGCTCAAAAGACATTCTGTTCGAGTACTACACGCGGGAGCGGGTCATGTCGGTGACAGCCAAGAGCGAGTGGGTCGAACCGGATGTGAAGCCCCTCTCGACCAAGAACACTGTAACGTCGCAGGGATGAGAGGGATCCCGTTAGAACCTCCGCAGATCGACCCTCCAGAATGAGCTTGTGTCACAGGTTTCGTACAACAAATTGCGTGCGTCCGTCGTTGACCCAAGAATGCAACCGCAGGGGCTAAAGCCCGAGGTTCTCAAGGGAAGCGTACGGCCCGGCTAAAGCGCCGGGCCCTTTCAAAGCGGTTCGGACTGCACCGCAAACCGTCTCCAGAACGCATCTACTTCGCCAGCAACTCTAGAACAGCCGTCGTTTCCACGAGCATCCCCGTTTTCAGGCTCGGTTCGGGATCCGGGGCGAAGCCAGAGGAATGAAGTCCGGGAAGAACCTCACCGCTTTTCTGCGCAGTTTCGAACCTTGCGGGATTGACTGCTCCGAGATTCAGCAAAACCGACGGAACACCGGCGCGCGAGTATTCGGCGAAGTCGTCGCTGGCCATGATGGGAGCAGCCTGCACGACGTTGTCCTTGCCGAGGACTGGCTCCTGGGCGGAGGCCAAGCGTTGCGTGAGTGCAGGGTCGTTATACACGGCGCTTACGGACTCGACTACTTCGACGGTAGGTTTTTTCTCGGCGCCCGCGGCGGCGGCTTCCGCCGTGACGACACGCTCAATAGCGCTCAGCAGGTGCTTGCGGACCTCGTCCTTGTAGGAACGAACGGTGAGCTGCAATTTCACATCATCGGGGATGATGTTGTTCTTCGTACCTCCATGGATTGTACCCACGGTGATCACGGCGGGGTCCTGCGGATTGTTTTCTCGGGAAACGATGGTTTGCCAGCTCAGGATGGTACGAGCGGCAATCACGATCGGATCTACGGTAAGTTGCGGAGCGGATCCGTGACCGCCTTTGCCGAAGATGGTCACGTCGACAGAATCGGCGTTCGAAGCGGCGTATCCGGGCGTGAAGCCAACCTTGCCCGCGGGAAACAGCGTGGAGTCATGGATGGTGAAGACCGCGTCAGGCTTCGGGAAACGGGTGTACAGGCCATCTTTGAGCATGGCGGCCGCGCCCTTGATGCGTTCCTCGGCCGGCTGGCCAACGAAGAGGAACGTTCCGTGCCATCGGTCTTTGTGCTGGGCGAGAAGCATTGCGGTGCCTATCGCAACGGCCATGTGCAGGTCATGACCGCAGGCATGCATCACGGGAACTTCGATTCCCTGGTCGTTGTGGGTCGTGACGTGGCTGGCATAAGGTAGTCCAGTCTTTTCGAGGACAGGCAGCGCATCGAGTTCGGCGCGCACCATTACGGTCGGACCCGGGCCATTCTTCAGTACGCCGACAACTCCGTTTCCGCCAACGTTGGTCGTGATCTGAAAGCCGAGCTGGCGAAGGCGGTCTGCCAGCTTGGCAGCCGTTTTCTCTTCGTGAAACGAAAGCTCGGGGTTGCGATGGAGATCTTCGTAGAGTGTCTTGATTTCGGGGTACAGGGCGTCGACTTGCTGACGAGTCGGAGAGCGCCAGGGGTCAGTGGCAAACACGCTGGTTGTGAGAACAAATAAGAAGGCGGCGATGCGGGTCATTGAGGAGCCTCGGGTGCGCATTAGAACATGGGGAGCGAGGAGAGGAAAAGAAGTTGTATCTTCCCGCGGAATGCAAAAGGCATGAACCACGAAGGACACGAAGGCACACAAAGGAGCAGCCCTCGATAACCCGTGTTGCGGGGAGAAAGTAACACAAGGTCCCTCCGCTCGCTTCGCTCGGTCGGGATGACAGTTTTTTGAAGTTTTTAGGGGCAGCCGCTATTGTCCGGCAGCAGCGCCCTTTGCGCAGAATTGATTGAAGGCGGCGACGAGGTCGGCGGCAATGGCCGGTGCTTCCCGGGTTTCGATCTGTCTGCGCTCGAGCATGTACACGAGCTCGCCGTCGCGCAGGATGCCGATCGACGGAGATGAGGGGGGATATCCCGTGAAATAGAACCGGGCGCGCTCGGTGGCCTCTTTGTCCTGTCCTGCGAAAACTGAGTAGACGTGATCCGGGCGAACCGAGTGCTGTAGCGCTGCGCGTACGGCAGGCCGCATGCGACCAGCGGCGCAGCCGCAGACGGAATTCACCACGATCATGGTTGTGCCGGGCTGGCTGGTGACCGCGCGGTCGACTTCGGTGGCGGTGCGCAGTTCCTGCACGCCGGCCTTGGTGAGTTCTTCGCGCATGGGAATGAGCATGAGTTCAGGATACATTCTGGCTCCTTGGCTTCTGATTGTATTCCAGACTTGGATGAGCAGAGCGCTCCTGCCGATGCACGCACCTCGTGTGCACACACGGGATGGTAGTCTGGACGGTCTTCTGATGC
>Ga0075424_100000305_pt1 | contig 36181 bp, 22 predicted proteins | sample SoiMethybrSBSTD3_FD_75301 | JGI IMG/M metagenome (GOLD analysis project Ga0075424, IMG submission 75301) | Bulk soil microbial communities from a Populus tree surrounding site in Tennessee, USA - Soil MetaG P. TD hybrid SBSTD3 | ecosystem: Environmental > Terrestrial > Soil > Tree plantation...
CGACCTCCTCGACCTGCAACGGGTTTTCGTGGAAGACGTGTCGCGCGCCCAGGATCAAGGCGATCCACACGAAGGCGGCATCGCCCACGTGATACATCGGACCGATGTGACCCCAGCAGTGTTCGTCGTCGCCGCTGAGCTCGAGCGCCTGGATGGTCGCGAAGGAATGGACGAGGACGTTGTGGTGGGAGTGGAGCACCGCCTTGGTGCGTCCGGTGGTCCCCGACGTCCCGAATCCTTGCAGATAGGCGGACGTCGCTGGCAATGATGGCTCGCGCGCGAGCGGAGTCGCGCACGAGACCAGCGAACCCCAGGAGCGAAGCTCCTTCACCGGCAGATCGAGCGGACCACTCGTCGAGATGATCGTCTCGACGCTCAGCGAGTCCCAGTGGATCTCGGCCAGCGTCCCGGCAAACGCGGTCGACGTAACGAGGACCACGGCGTCGCTGGCACGAAGGGCAGCCTCGATCTCGACAACAGCCAGCCGGTGGTTCAGCGGGAACAGGATGGAGTCCGTGACTGCCGCCGTGTAGAAGAGCTCGAGAACGTGGTGGCTGTTCGGCAGTAGAACCGCGATGGTCGGCTGCTTCCCTGTGGCTCGACGATATTCGTCCAGGCGATCACGGAGGGACGCCGAGATGCGGGACACGCGAGCACCGCAGTCGGCGTACGTGATCCACGCATCATCGACCCGGTACGCGGGGCGCGCGTGGTACTCACGGCAGGCCGCTTCGAACAGGCGGGCCATGTCGGTGAGCTCCGGCCCGACCCACGCGACCAGTTCGGACGGAGGACGGAGCCTGGACGAGGCGGGTGACGTTACTTGAGTGCTCATGGCGCGGCGAGGCGCCGGGGCCCTAGGCGACTGCTCATCGTCTGCCCTCGGAGGCGCTCGTTAGGTGACGATCCGAAAACCGGGTCGGTACGGGCGCTTCCAGTCGAGATACTAATGGCCGTTCCCGGGTTCCGCACCCTTGCAACCGGGCACGGCGTTCGGCTTCGGTGTTCGTCAAGCTCTTTTCTGGAACTGCGATCTGGCGGATGACTGCGGAAACGGCCCGATCCGGAACCACAGGGTCGGAGTCGTTTGATAGAAGCTGATTCAAACGACTCCGACCCCTTTGAACGGGCGAGCGGCGGGACCAGGCGGGTAACGCCACGCCTAACGTCACTGGGCGTCACTCGTGACGGCGAAGTTCGCAGTCCGCGGTCCGCTCCCCTCCCCCAGGTCGAGCTGGAGCATCTTGCAGCTGTTGGCGTAGCTCGCCGGCACCTTCCAGTTGTACTGGTAGTAGCCGTCCCCCAGGTTCTGGAGTCCCGAGCCGCCAGCGGCGCTCTCTCGCGCCTGGTCGTTGCTGCTCCCCAGCGCGCAGCTCAACGCCTTGACGGTCAAGACAACCGACCTGAGCGTCGTGACGGGAGCGCCGCTGGCATCAGTCAGCCGCCACTTGAGCGGGACCGCCTGCCCGGCCGTGGCGACGTTCAATATGCCGTTGTTTCTGACCGGGTCGAGGAAGCCGGTGTATCGGTAATCCACCTTCACGCTCTGCGTCACCTGCGGCGCGGCCGCGTAGGCGTCGTTGCCACCCTGGTTCGCGGCAATGACGCACGTGCCCACGCCGACGAAGCGCACGGTGTTGCCGTTCGCGGCGCAGACGTTGGACGGCCCGGCCGTGAAGCCCACCGCAGTTCCGGACGCCCCACCGGTGGCGCTCACGGTGTAGGTGGCGTTGAGGTAGGCCGGCGACGGCGGCGCCGCTGTCCAGGCGATCGCCTGCGCCGCCTTGCTCACGGTGAATGTCTGCGTCACCTGGCCCGCGGCCAGATAGTTCGCGTTGCCCGTCTGGTTGGCCGTCACGGTGCACGAGCCGCCGATCATGAAGCTCACCGTACTCCCGGCGACCGTGCAGACGTTAGGCGTCGAGCTCCCGAACGTCACCGGGTTGCCGGAGGCGCCGCCAGTCGCCGTGACCGTGTACGTGCCGCCAACGGTGGGCGAGGCGGGCGGGGTCGACGTGAAAGTGATTGCCTGAGCGGCTTTGCCGACTGTGACCCCCTGTGCCTCTTGAGCGGCGGCCTGGTAGGACGCGTTCCCGGCCTGGTCCGCAGCGACCGTGCAGGTGCCGGCGGCAATGTACGAAACGGTGCTCCCGCTCACCGCGCAGACGCTCTGCGTGAGGGAGCTGTAGCTGACCGCCAGTCCTGACGAGGCCGTGGCGCTGAGCGTAGCCGAGCCTCCAACCGTCGCGGGGTTCGGTGTGATCGCGGGGAACGTGATCGACTGCGAGACCTTCGTGACCGTGACATCCTGAGTCACCTGCGGTGCAGCGGAATACGCGGCGTTGCCCGCTTGATTCGCCGTGATGGTGCAGGTGCCGATGCTGACGAAGCTGAGCGTGGTCCCGTTCAGGGTGCACACCGTCGCCGGACCGGCGGCGAGGGCAACCGGCAAACCGGACGCCGCGGTGGCACTGACTGTCGCCGTCGAGCCCACAGGCGCGGGGTTCGGTGTCACAGCGGCCAGCGTGATCGTCTGGGTGGCCGTCCCGAACACCGCAAAGGTTTCCTGAGCGGGGTCCCCCACCTCCCTCACCGACCATGTGGCACCGTTGTCATTCGAGACCGCCACGCCCGGGCCCGTCCTCTCACTGCTTACTGTCCCAGCGAAGTTGATGTCGCCCGCCTGGTTGACGACGATCTCGGTCGCCAGCCAATACGTGCCTGGCGGGAGAGTGAGCGCCGACGGCAGCGTGAAGAGGTAATCCAACAGGCCATGTCCCTGGAAAGGCCTGACCTGTGTGTTCGAGTCGCTCGCCGCCGGGCTGAGCGTACCGGCGCCGTTCGGCACCGGGGCTCCAGGATGCCCGCCGGCATCCGCGCGAATCGACAATGCAAGGGAGGTCGTCTCGAGGCGGCCTGTCAGGGCAACTGCCGAGACCGTCCACACCGCACCCGAGGGCACCTCGAAGTCGTCGGCCAGGAGGAGCGTTGAAGGAACGGGATACAGGATTGGCTGGGTTGCGAGGAAGAACGCGGGCTTGCCCAGGAGGATGGGCGTCGGCGTGAGGTTCGCGAAGTCGGCGGCGGGGCCGTCGGGCAGCCTCAATCGGTCGTTCGGTACGGTCGCACGATCCGGGCTGCAGCCAAGAGCGGCGATGGCCGCGACGGCCAGGATTCGATCCGGGGCGAAACCAAGACGTAGTCTCATTGGGTCCTCCGAAAACGAGGGGCGGACACTGTGAGGCGCGGCCTAACGCCTTGTCCGCGCCGCTCGCGAGCTGGCCGAGCACAGACGTCCTATCCTGGATATCGACAACTGGCCCGCGATCGGCTCACGCTCGGCGCATTCCCTCGAGCGACTGGTTGACGGGCGATGAAAAGGCCGGCGCGTTATGCGCCGGCCTCGTGTCTTCCTCTCGCCGCCAGCAGCTCGCCGCACCGACCCAGCGTTCACGACGTCACCCTAGGTGCCTCCGCCGGCCGCATGGAATGAAACTCCGTCGTTAGGCGATGCGGGAGCGTCTTCGGGAGCAACAGTGCCGCGACGAACGCCAGCGCCGCCGCAGCGGTCAGGTACCACGCCGGCGCGAGCGCGTAGCCCGATCGCGACAGGAGCCATGACGCCACCAGCGGCGTCGTCCCGCCGAGCAACGCCATGCACAGGTTGTACGCGATCGACACCACCGTGCATCGCACACGCCACGGTGCCAACTCGGCCAGCGCCGCGGGCTGGGCGCCGCACATCATGGACACGAGCCCAAGGAGCACGACCTGGCCCACGAAGACGCCACCGGTTTGCCCACGCGCCATGAGTGCCATGAGCGGAAGCGCGAGCACCATGAGCAGCCCCGACACCACGACGAGCGCGCGTCGTCGACCGATGCGATCACTCAGTCGGCCGGCGTAGAGCGTCAACGGGAGTGAAATCGCCAGCGCGATCGTGTCGATCACCAACGACGTCCGGGCCGGTACCCCGGCCACCTGCGCCAGCCACGTGGACGCATACACGGCGCTGGTATAGAACCCGACGCCGATCCCGGCGCTGAGCGCGGCGAGGTGCAGAATGGTCCGCCAATGGAAGCGAAATGCCTCGCCTAACGGGGACTTGGCCGGCGGCTGGTGCGGGACGCTCTCGACGTAATGGCTCCGGATGAGGAGTCCGCCAAGCCCGACGCCGAGTCCGACGATGAACGGGATGCGCCAGCCGTACATCATGACGGCGTCGGGAGGCAGAATCGCATTCACGAGCGCTCCGGCCGCGGCGCCAAGCAGCGTACCAACCGAGGCGCCGAATGGGCTCCAGCTCCCCATGAACCCGCGCTTACCGGGCATGGCGCCTTCCACGAGGAACACGGACGACGCCATGTACTCGCCGCCGACCGCGAGTCCCTGAAGAAGGCGGAACACAACGAGCAGGACGGGCGCCGCCATTCCGATCGTCGCTTCGCTGGGAAGGAGCCCGATGAAGAACGATGGGAACGCCATCGCGAGCACCGACCAGATGAGCGCCTGCTTTCGCCCGAACCGGTCGCCGACCCAGCCGAACAGCGCGCCGCCAACGGGGCGCATGACGAAACCCGCGGCAAACGTCCCATAGGCGGCGAGCAGCGACGCCGTGGGGTTGCTCGCCGGGAAGAAGTGCGCGCCGATCTCGGCGGCGAAGAACCCGAACAGCACGAAGTCGTACCACTCGAGCATGTTGCCGACGACGCCGGCTACGATGCCACGTCGAACGGTCGGTGGGGTGCGGAACTCCTGGGTGACCACTCCCGGCGGAATGATCGGGGGCAGAATAGCGGTCATTGGTGACTCCGATTCGTTGCATTGGTGACCGTGGTGGCCGAGTAGTGGGCCTCCATCCTGGAAATCGACAATCAGAGGGCAATCGGCTCACACCGCCCGCGTGTTACTTCGTGAACGCGAAGCGCGCGGTCGGCGGCCCCGCTCCCCTCGCCCACGTCATCGGGCAATCTCCGGGTTGTGGCCGGTCGGTACCGTCCTATCTTGGAATCGACAACCGGCCGGCGGGCGGCTCACGGCGGTGTGAGCCAGCCGCGCCTTGCCACGCTTGCGCTGCCGCAAAGAGCCGCGACAGTGTGGCCGGCGAACCTGTGATGTGCTTCCGACAGTGCCGTTCGAAACGCCCCGGGGATCAGGCACGCGGCGCGTCGGCGCGGTGCTCAGCGCCGAACGGTGGAACGCGATGATGGCGGTCTTCGTCGACGCCGCCGAGCTTCCGCAGGCCGATCGTCCGGCGTTCATCGCGCAGGCATGCAGCGGCGACGTCGAGCTCCGTGCGGAGGTCGAATCGCTGCTCGCGGCGCACGACGGCGACAGGCAGTTCCTCGAGTCGCCGCTGGCCAGGCCAGCGGACGCGCCGGACCTCGGCGTCGAGTTGCAGACCGCGTTAGGCAGCGCGTTCCGCGTCGAGCGTGAGCTCGCACGTGGCGGCATGAGCCGTGTATTCGTTGCCGAGGAGACGCGACTTGGACGGCACGTCGCCGTGAAAGTCCTCTCTCCCGAGCTTCGCGCCGGGCTCAGCATGGAGCGCTTCCATCGCGAGACGCGGCTCGCCGCGACGCTGCGCCACCCTCACATCGTCCCGCTGTTGGCCGCCGGAGAGTCGGAGGACGGGCTCGTGTACTACACGATGCCGTACATCGCGGGCGAGTCGCTGCAGCAGCGGCTCGAGCGAGAGGGCCGGCTCCAGCTCCCCGACGTAGTCGCGATCGTGGGCGAGGTGGCCGACGCGCTGGCGTATGCGCATGCGAACGGCGTCGTCCACCGCGACATCAAGCCGGCCAACGTCCTCATCGACGGCGGCCATGTCGTCGTCGCCGATTTCGGCGTGGCGAAGGCGATCGCGGCCGCCCGCGGCGATTGGGATCGCGCCGAACAAACCGAGGGCGCGCACGAGGTTTCGTCCTCGCTCACCGCCGTCGGTTCCGCCATCGGCACGCCGGCGTACATGAGCCTCGAGCAGGCCCGCGGTGCCGACGTCGACGCCCGGACCGACGTCTACAGCCTCGGCTGCATGGCATTCGAGATGCTCACGGGGCAACTGCCGTTCGGCAGCGCAGGGGTCTACGGGATCGCGGACCCCGAGGTCGAGCCGCCACCCGCGGCCAGCACACACTGCCCCGGGTTGCCGCCGGCCGTGGACGGTGTGCTGGCTCGGGCACTGGCCCACAACGTCGACGCCCGGTTCCAGAGCACGACGGCGCTGGCCGAAGCGTTAGGCGCCGTGGCGGCGCAGGCCGCGGGCACGGACGGCGGCGCGACCGCGCTCCCGGGGTCGGCGTGGCGCCCGCGATGGGTCGCCGCTGCCGCGCTGGCTGGCGCCGCGGTCATCATAGCCGGTGGAGTCGTGCTGCGCCGTGTGTGGACCGCCGCCCCGAGCGCCGCCGCGGCAAGCACGGCAGCGCCTAACGCCAGCCGGTCCGGGGCGGTCACGGCGCCCGACGGCGGTCCGAAACTCGCCGTGCTCCCGTTCGAGAATCTCGGCCCGCAGGAGGACGCGTACTTCGCCCAGGGCGTCGGTGACGGGCTGGCGAGCCGCCTGACGAGTGTGGCGGGTGTCCGGGTGATCTCGCCGGCGAGTACGCGGCAATACCGCAATACGACGAAGCCGGCCGTCCAGGTGGGCCGCGAGCTCGGTGTCGAATACCTGCTCGGCGGGCGCGTCCGATGGGACCGCGCGGACCAGGGCCAGCGGCGGATGCGAGTGACGGTCGAGTTGGTGCGCGCGAGTGACGGGCGCTCGGTGTGGGCCGACCGCTACGACGCCACGACGGACGGCCTGTTTGCCGTGGAGGGTACGATCGGCGAGCGGGTGACGAGAGCGCTCGCGGTCGCGCTTGGAGCGCGTGAGCGGCAGACCATTTCCACCCGCCCGACGACGAGCTTCGAGGCATACACCTACTTCCTGCGCGGCGAAGCGCTCCGCACTGACTGGGTGGACGAGTACAAGGCCAAGATCAACGCGGTCGCCCTGTACGAGCGGGCCGTCTCTCTCGATCCGAAGTTCGCGCTGGCGTTCGCGCGGCTGGCCGAGACGCACGGCAACATCTACTGGGCGAGCGTGGATCGCACGGCGAAGCGGCTGGCACTGATGCGCGACGCGGCGGAGACGGCCGTTCGGCTCGACCCCGACCTCGCGGAAGGGCATCTCGCGTTAGGGTACTATTACTATCGCGCCCAACGCGACTATGACCGGGCGCTTCGCGAGTTCGCGGCGGGGCTGGAGCGGCAGCCGGGGCGAGCTGAGCTTTTCATTGCCCGCGGCGCCGTGCTCCGACGACGCGGGCGGCTCCCCGAGTCAGCGGCCGACTTCGTGCGCGCCGTCGAGCTTGACCCGCGCTCGCCGGAGCCGGCTTGGGCCCTTGCCGCCACATACGGTCTCATGCGCGCCTACCCCGAGGACGTGCGCTACTGCGAGCGCACGCTCGCGCTGAATCCAGGCTGGTCGCGGGCCTACGCGGACCTGGCGTTGGCCTTCGTCAGGTGGCGAGGTGACGTCATGGCGGGTCGTCGCGTGCTGCGCGAGGGGATGGCGTTGCCGGACGCGGGCAAGATCCTCGACCGGCTGCGCTTCCAGGCGCCGATGTTCGTCGGGTTCACGGCAGTCGACAGCGCGGTTCTGAGCAACCTGACGGTCGACATGTTCCGCGGCGACACCGCGGAGTTCATGGTCTGGAAGGCCGACTGGGCGCACCGGCACGGGGAGCCGGCGCGCAGGCGCATCTACGCCGACTCGGCGCGAACGATCTTCGAGCGGCAAGTCGACGCGGATCCGGGTGAAGCGGGGCGCCGCGTCCTGCTGGCGTTGGCGTACGCGCATTTGGGGCGCAAGGCTGACGCCCTGCGCGAAGGCGCGCGCGCGGTGGAGATCCTGCCCGTGGCCCGCGACGCGGTAGACGGTGCCGACATTCAGGTAGACTTTGCCTACGTCGAGATGCTCGTCGGCGAAAGCGATGCGGCGGTGCGACGGCTCGCGTATCTGCTGTCGATCCCGTCTGATGTCTCGATCCCGCAGCTCCGCGTGGACCCGATGTGGGACCCGTTGCGCAGCAACCCGGGGTTTCAGCGGTTGGTCGCCGCTGGCAAGTGAGGGCGGGGTGCGAGCCCGACCCAGGGCTCGCGTGCGCCTAACGTCGTGACGGGAAGCTGCTCGCTGCGTGCCGCTGCTGGCTGCATGCCGCTGCTTGGCTGGTAGCCGAGTGCTCCGGGCTACTGCCGCGTGCTGCTGGCTGCTGCTATTAGCCCAACGAGCCCGGTCGGGACGCACTGTTCCCGGTTCCCCGTTCCCGATTCGCTCCCGTCTCCCGTCTCCCGTCTCCCGCTGCCGCTGCCGGGGTGTAACAGCTGACCTGGGGCGATCCCCGGGGGTTGTGGGCGAGTGGCCCCGTCCTATCTTGAAATCGACAAACCGCCGGCGATCGGCTCACGCCAGTGTGAGCCTGCCGTGCTCTGCCGCGCTCGCACGCACGCGCACACCGCGATGGTGCGGCCTGCCGAAATTCCGAGGTGCTTCCGACGGTGCCGTCCGACACGTCCCGGTCTGTCACCGAGCTGCTCGATGCATGGGGCCGCGGCGACCGGGCGGCCCTCGATGCGCTCGTGCCCGCAGTCTACGCGATGCTGCACCAGCAGGCAGAGCGCGCCCTGCGTGGTCAGCCGGAGGGGCACACACTGCAGCCGACGGCCCTCGTCCACGAGGCGTACGTGCGCCTGGCCGACCAGCCGGGCGCCGGCGCGAACAATCGCGTGCACTTCTTCGCCGTAGCCGCGATGGTGATGCGGTCCGTCCTCGTCGACCACGCGCGCGCCCGTCAGCGCGCGAAGCGCGGTGGCGACGCGCGACCCTTTTCGCTCGGAGCAGCTGGCGACGTGCCCAATCCGGACGACACCGTTGACGTAGTCGCACTCGACGAGGCGCTCGACCGGCTCGCCGACCACGACGCGCGCAAGGCGCGCGTGGTCGAGCTTCGCTACTTCGTCGGCCTGTCCATCGAGGAGACGGCACAGGCGCTCGACTCCTCGCCGGCGACCATCAAGCGCGAGTGGACCGCCGCCCGCGCGTGGCTCCGCCGCGAACTTACGACCGCCTAACGCGTCGCCGGATGCAAGACATGGGCGGGCGGATCAGCGCCGAGCGGTGGACCGCGATGATGTCGATTTTCTCCGACGCCGTCGAGCTGCCGCCGGAGGAGCGGTCGGCATTCGTCGCGCGGGCCTGCGGCAGCGATGCGGAGCTCTTGCGGGAGGTCGTGTCGCTCCTCATGGCGCACGACGGCGACGCCGAGTTCCTCGAGTCGCCGCTCGTCAAGGCCAGGGGCGACGCTCCGGACCTCGGCGGGCGTCTGCAGGAAGCGTTAGGCACGGCGTTCCACGTCGAGCGCGAGCTCGGCGGCGGCGGCATGAGCCGCGTGTTCGTCGCCCTGGAGACGAAGCTCGGCCGGCGCGTCGTGGTGAAGGTCCTCCCGCCGGAACTGCGCGCGGTCATGAGCGCCGAGCGCTTCCACCGCGAAACGCGGCTCGCCGCGGCGCTGCGCCACCCGCATATCGTCCCGCTGCTCGCCGCCGGCGAGTCAGAGGACGGACTCGTGTACTTCACGATGCCGTACATCGAGGGCGAGTCGCTGGAACAGCGGCTCGCGCGCGAGGGCCGGCTGCCGCTCGCCGACGTCGTGGCGATCGTACGCGAGGTGGCCGACGCGCTGGCGTACGCGCACGCGAACGGCGTGGTCCATCGCGACGTGAAGCCGGCGAACGTCCTCATCGACGGCCGTCACGCCGTGGTCGCCGACTTCGGCGTGGCGAAAGCGATCGCGCTGGCCCGCGGCGAGTGGGATCACGCACATGACCCGGCAGTCGTACTCACTGACGCCGGGTTCGTGCTGGGCACGCCGGCGTACATGAGCCCCGAGCAGGCGAAAGGCCACGAGATCGACGCCCGCACCGACGTCTACAGCCTCGGCTGCATGACGTACGAGATGCTCACCGGGCAGCTTCCGTTCCCCGACATGGGCCTCAAGGGGATCGTGCGGCGCGTTCGGGAACCGCCGCCCGCGCCCAGCGCCCATTGTCCCGACTTGCCGCGTGCCGTAGACGAGGTCGTGGCGAGGTCACTGGCACCGAGTGTCGACGACCGCTTCCAGAGCACGACCGCGCTGGCTGAGGCGTTAGGTGCTGCCGCCGCGACCTCGCCGACCGCCGACCGCGGTCCGCACGCCGCCTGGACGCGGGCCCTTCGGCGATGGCCGTGGCTGGTGGCTGCAGTGTTGGCCATCACGGTTGGCCTGACGGCCGGCGTCGTGGCCCTGCGCCGCGCGTCAATCGCTGCCCCCGCTGGCGCCACCGCGCCGGCTACCGCACCTAACGCCGATTCAGCCAACCAGGCGGCGCCCACCGCCACTGGCCCGACACTCGCCGTGCTCCCGTTCGAGAACATCGGGCACGCGGACGACGCGTACTTCGCCGAGGGCGTGAGCGACGAGCTGACGAGCCGCCTGACGAGCGTGTCGGGCGTGCAAGTGATGTCTTCGGGCAGCACGCGGCAATACCGCAACACGTCGAAGTCGCGCGCCGATGTGGGCCGAGAGCTCGGCGTCGATTACGTGCTCGACGGTCACGTGCGGTGGGATCGCGCGGACTCGGCGGCACGACGCGTGCGCATCACGGTCGAGCTGATCCGTTCGCGTGACGGGAGCTCGGTGTGGTCCGACCGCTACGAGGCGAAGACCGAGGGCCTGTTCGCGATGGAAGGCGCCATCGGCGAGAAGGTCGCCGCGGCGCTCGAGGTTGCGCTCGATGAGCCCGAACGGCGCACGATTTCGGCTCGGCCGACGGAGAACTTCGAGGCGTACTCCTACTTCCTGCGCGGCGAGGCGCTTCGCACCGCGGAAGAGGACGCGTTCAACGCGTCGCCGCGCGCGGTCGCCATGTACGAGCGGGCCGTCGCGCTCGACCCCAAGTTCTCGCTCGCGTTCGCGCGCCTGGCGCAGACGCACGGCGCGATTTACTGGGCGAACACGGATCGGACCGCGAAACGTCTCACGCTCATGCGCGAAGCGGCGGAGACGGCGATACGCCTCGACCCCGGCCTTCCCGAGGGGCATCTCGCGTTAGGGTACTACTACTATCGCGCCCTGCGCGACTACGACCGGGCACTGGCGGAGTTCTCCGCCGCCCTGGAGCGTCAGCCGGGACGCGGCGACCTGCTCGTCGCGCGCGCAGCAGTCCTGCGTCGTCAGGGACGCTTCGCCGAGGCGGCGGCGAATCTCGCGCGCGCCGTGGAGCTCGACCCGCGCTCGCCGGAGCCGGCGTTCAATCTCGCGATGACCTACGGGAGCATTCGGGACTACCCTAACGCCGTGCGCTATATCCAACGGACATTGGCGCTGAGCCCGCGGTGGGCTGGCGTATATGCCGACCTGGCCATGGCGCTCGTGGCGTGGCGGGGCGACGTGTCCGGAGCGCGACGTGCGCTGCGCGATGGAATGGGGCTGCCGGATGCGGGAAAGATGCTCGACCGGATGCGCTTTCAGGCGCCGATGCTCGTGGCGTCGAGCCCGGGCGACAGTGCACTGCTGCGAAGCCTGACGGTCGACATGTTTCGCGGCGACACCGCACAGTTCCTGGTCTGGAAGGCGGACTGGGCGCGCCGGCACAACGACCCGACGCGCGGCCTAACGTACGCGGACTCGGCCCGCACGATCCTCGAGCGGCGTGTCGCGGCGGACCCCGGGGAAGGCGGGCCGCGGATGTTGCTGGCGCTTGCGTTCGCGCAGCTCGGGCGCAAGGCGGACGCGCTGCGCGAAGGCAAGCGGGCCGCGGAGATCCTCCCGGTGTCCCGCGATGCGGTCGATGGCGCAGACCTCCAGGAGGACATGGCTTACGTCGAGCTGCTGGTCGGTGATCACGATGCAGCGATCAGGCGGCTCACCTACCTGCTGACGATCCCGTCGGATGTGTCGGTGCCGATGCTCCGCGCCGACCCGATGTGGGATCCGCTGCGAAACAACCCGCGCTTTCAACGGTTGGTCGGCATGGCTCAGTAACGCGCTGCGATCATCGGGAGCGGGAAGCGAGGGTTGACAACCGCCTCGCTCCGGATGACACCGACTACGGAACGCCCCGCCCAACAAGCGGGGCGTTTTGTCGTCGGAGAGCCGCGTGAGCCGATCGGCGGCCGATTGTCGATTTCCTAAATGAAGACTGCTCGCGCGATCGCACTGCGCGGCGCGTCCCGCCTCACCGACAATCTCGAGGTTGTTATGTCGATCTCACTTCGCTGTACCGCGCTCCTGCTCACCGCGGTCGTCGCAGCTGGTTGCGATCGCGACGTCGACCGCACGACCGCGCCGACCCGGCCAGATGTACGTCCCGGGCTCGCCCTCGCCGTGCCAACCACAGCGAACCCAATGGTGGTCGCGGGAGCCTACCACGGGTGCGCTCTGCGCGCGGAGGGCACCATTGCCTGTTGGGGCGACAACGCCAACGGCGAGGCATCGCCTCCCGCCGGCATCTACACCCAGGTCAGCACTCGAGGCGAAACCGCGTGTGCCCTGTCACAAGCGGGCGAAGCCTCGTGCTGGGGGCTTTGGGGACTTCCAGCACCCGGGGGTCCGTTCGTCCAGGTCTCAGCGGGCAACTTCACCTCGTGCGGGCTACGACCCGACGGCTCACTCAGCTGTTGGGGTTATGGCGGGTTCGGTGTGGCGAGTCCCCCGAGCGGCAACTTCACGCAGGTCTCGGTGGGACGCGGTCACGCCTGCGCTCTGAAGGACAACGGCACGATTGCGTGCTGGGGCACCGACGTGTTCGGGCGGATCAGCAACACACCAGGCGCGCCGACGGGCCGAAAGTTCACGCAGGTGTCCTCCGGCATCGTGCATAGCTGCGCGCTCCTCGATGACGGGTCGGCGAAGTGCTGGGGCGACAACCAATTCGGCCAGCTCGACGTTCCGGCGCTGCCGGCCGGCGTGCAGTACACCCAGGTGAGCGCGGGCACCGCAGACTTCTACGATCCGGTGTACTCGTTTCACAGCTGCGGCCTTCGCAGTGACGGGACAGCCGTATGTTGGGGCGGCGGCGGACAAGGCCAGCTCAACGTTCCGGCGCTCCCCGCCGGCGTAACCTACACGAGCATTTCGGCTGGCTGGTTCCACTCCTGCGCCTCGCGGTCCGACGGCGCGGTGCTCTGCTGGGGGCTGTACACCGCAGGACAGATCAACGTGCCGCCGACGCTCAACCTGCTCAAGCGCACGCAGCCGATCGTCTTCACGCCACCCGTGCCGAACCCAGCGGCGTTCGGTACCGTCTTCGACCTCGTGCCTAACACGGGATCGGGGAGTCCGGTCGTCCTGCAATCGCTCACCCCGGCGGTGTGTGTGATCAACGAGAGCATGACATCCGTCTCGTTCCTTGCGCAGGGTACCTGCTCGTTCACCGTCGACCGCGCGGGAAACGCCGACTACGAGCCGGCGCAGCTCACCGTGACCGTGACCGTAGCCAAGAAACCGCAGTCCATCGCCTTTGACCCCGCGCTGCCGGCGGAGGCGCCGATCGGTTCGCAGCTGAGCGTCACGGCGACCGGGGGCGCCTCCGGAAACCCGGTCGCGTTCTCGGTGCTCACGCCAGGGACGTGCGCGCTGAGCGGCAATGTGCTCAGCCTAACGAATGTCGGCGCGTGCACAGTGGCAGCCGACCAGGTCGGGAACGCCGAGTATGAAGCGGCTCCGCAACAGACGGCGACGGTCGCGGTGCGCTGGCCGTTCACGGGCTTCGTAGGCCTCAAGGCGCCGCCGGCGCTGAACACCGGCATAAGACCCGGGAACACGGTTGCCATGAGGTTCTCGCTCGGCGGAAACCGCGGCATGTCGGTGCTGGCCGGCTCACCCACCGTCGCGGCGTATCCCTGCAACTCGACACTCCCTCCGCCGGGGGCCGGCTCGCCGAACGTTGGCACCCTCGATTACAACGCCACGGCGCAACAGTACACATACAACTATGTGACGCTCAAGTCTCGCGCATCGAAGAGCTGCGTCCAGTTCAGCCTGACGCTCGCGGACGGCAGCATTCACACCGCGCTGTTCCAGTTCAAGTAGCGCCACTCTCTCGCTCTCACGAGCGAGCGGCGGCACGGAGCGGAAGTCCGCCCCCGTGCCGCCGCGACCATGCCGGTCCGGTGGTTCCAGCGCAGGCCGCGCCGCTGGTCGAGATTCGCTTCCCCGCCGGGGAGCACGAACGGGGTTGTGGTCGATTGGCACCATCCTATTTTGGGAATCGACAGTCGGCCCGCGGATCGGCTCAGCATACTGGACGGCGAGTCCTCGACTTCGGCCGCCGCTCGGCCATCCCTCGCAATGACAACGGCCTAACGGGGAGCGGGACGTGCAACGCGTGAGCGGGCAGGTCAGCGCCGAGCGCTGGGAGGCGATGACGTCGATCTTCGCCGACGCGGTCGAACTGCCGCCCGACGAGCGATCGGCGTTCGTCGCCCGGGCCTGCGGCAGCGACGCCGACCTCCTGCGGGAAGTCGTGTCGCTCCTGATGGCGCACGACGGTAACGGCCAGTTCCTCGAGTCGCCGATCGTGAAGGCGCCCGACGGCAACGCTCCGGAGCTCGGGGCGCAGCTGCAGGCCGCGTTAGGCAGCGGCTTCCGCGTCGAGCGCGAGCTCGCCGGCGGCGGCATGAGCCGCGTGTTCGTCGCCGAAGAGACCCGGCTCGGACGACGTGTCGTGGTCAAGGTCTTCCCGCCCGAGCTGCGCGCGGTCATGAGCGCCGAGCGCTTCCACCGCGAGACCCGGCTTGCTGCGGCGCTGCGACACCCACACATCGTCCCGCTGCTCGCCGCCGGCGAGTCGGCCGACGGGCTCGTGTACTTCACCATGCCCTTCATCGAGGGCCAATCGCTCCAACAGCGGCTCGAGCGCGAGGGACGACTGCGGCTCACCGAGGTCGCCGCGATCGTGCGCGAGGTGGCCGACGCGTTGGCGTACGCCCACGCGAACGGCGTGGTCCACCGCGACATCAAGCCGGCCAACGTCCTCATCGACGGCGGTCACGTGGTCGTCGCGGACTTCGGCGTGGCCAAGGCGATCGCGGCGGCCCGCGGCGAGCTGGATCGCACCGAACAGACAGAGTGCGCGCCCGAGGACTCGTCCGGCCTCACCGTCGTCGGCTCCGCGATCGGGACACCAGCATACATGAGCCTCGAGCAGGCCCGCGCCGCCGACGTGGACGCGCGCACCGACGTCTACAGCCTCGGCTGCATGGCATTCGAGATGCTCACCGGCGAACTGCCGTTCGGCAGCGCGGGGGTGTATGGCATCGCGGACCCCGACGTCGAGCCGCCGCCGGCGGCGAGCGCGCACTGCCCGGAGCTGCCGCCGGCCGTGGACGGCGTGCTGGCCCGGGCGCTCGCCCACAACGTCGATGACCGGTTCCAGAGCACGACCGCGCTGGCCGAGGCGTTAGGCGCCGCAGCCATCCCCGCGGCGCCGGCCGCGGACCCCGGCCCGCACGCCCATTTGCCACGATCCCCGCGGCGCCGGCTCTGGATCGCCGCTGCAGCGGTGGCCGTCACAGCTGGCGTGGCGCTTGGGGTCGTGGCGCTACGCCGTGCGTCGACTGCTTCCCCAACCGTCGCTGCGATTCCGGGCGACGCTGTCCCGGCTGCCGCCACCGGTCCGAGGCTCGCCGTGCTCCCGTTCGAGAACGTTGGCCCGGCCGATGACGCCTACTTCGCGGAGGGCGTCAGCGACGAGCTGGCGAGCCGCCTAACGAGCATCGCCGCGGTGCGGGTGATGTCGCCGGGCAGCACGCGACAGTACCGCAACACGACCAAATCGCGGGCCGAAGTGGGCCGCGAGCTCGGCGCGGACTTCCTGCTCGAGGGCCATGTCCGATGGGATCGTTCCGATTCCGCCTCGCGGCGCGTCCGTGTGACGGTCGAGCTGATACGCTCGCGTGACGGGAGCGCCGTGTGGGCCGACCGCTATGAGGCGAAGACCGAGGACCTGTTCGCGATGGAAGCCTCGATCGGCGAGAAGGTCGCAGCGTCACTGGAAGTGGCACTCGACGAGCCCGAGCGGAAGACGATTTCGACCCGACCCACGGAGAACTTCGAGGCGTACTCGTACTTCTTGCAGGGCGAAGCGCTGCGCAGGGGAGACGAGAATGGGCTTACCAGATACCCTCGTGCGATCGCGATGTACGAGCGGGCTGCAGCTCTCGATCCCAAGTTTGCGCTCGCATTCGCGCGATTGGCGCTGACACACGGCGACATCTACTGGTCGAACATCGACCGGACTGCGAACCGCCTCGCATTGATGCGCACCGCCGCCGAGAAGGCCGTGCAGCTCGCCCCGGACCTTCCCATGGCGCACCTCGCGCTCGGGTTCTACTACTACCGCGGCCTCCGCGACTACGATCGCGCCCTCAGCGAGTTTTCGGCCGGACTGAAGCAGCAGCCGGGAAACAGCGAGCTACTCATGGGGCGCGCCTCGGTGCTGCGCCGCCAGGGACGCTTCGTCGAATCGGCGGCAAACTTCGCCCGCGCGGTCGATCTCGACCCACGCTCCCCCGACGCGACGTTCAGCCTCGCGGGGACGTCTGCCGCATTGCGGGATTACCCCAACGCAGTTCGGTACACGGAACGCACGCTCGCGCTCAGCCCGCAATGGACCGGGGTATACGGCGATCACGCGATGTATCTCGTTGCCTGGCGTGGCAACCTGACGAGCGCGCTACGAGACTTCGACGAGGCGCTGGCAACACCGGATGGTGGCGCAATCATTGGCCGGCTGCGTTTTCACGCGGGCATACTGATCGGATCCGACGCGGCGGATACCGCGGTGCTGCGGAAGCTTGGACCCAGCAACTTCAACGGCGACACATCCGAGTTCCTGGTTTGGAGAGCCGACTGGGCCCGCCGCCACGGCGACACAGCGCGCAGCCTGACGTATGCAGACACTGCGCGGATGATTCTCGAGCGGCGGGTCGCCAAGGAGCCGGCCGAGGCCAGGACGCGGATGCTGCTCGCACTCGCGTACGCGCATCGAGGGCGCAAGAGTGACGCGCTGCGCGAAGCAAAGCGAGCCGCGGAGATGCTCCCCGTTTCCCGCGACGCGTGGGACGGCGCGGACCTCCAGGAGGACCTCGCTTACGTCGAAACGATTGTAGGCGAGCACGATACGGCCATCAAGCGGCTCGCGTACCTGCTGACAATTCCTTCGGAGCTGTCAGTGCCGTTTTTGCGCGCCGACCCGATGTGGGATCCGCTCCGCGGCAATCCCGGCTTTCAAAAGCTGCTCACCGCCCAACGGTAGCTGACCCCACCTGTCAGCAGTCCCATGCGTTTCTTGGCTGCGACGCACGAGGCGTGAGCCGATTGGCCGTCGTTTGTCGACTTACAGATAGAAGGTGCTCGCGCGGACCGACGCGCGGCGCCGCCGCGGCCACTCTCACCGTAGGTGCCATCCATGCGCCCAACCCACCGTTACCCCGCCGTGATAGCGCTGGGTGCTTCACTCGCGTTAGGCGCCTGCGAGCGCTCCGAGCCCGCCACGCCAACCGCCCCGTCACGCGCGGTCGCCGCCGATGTGGCGTTCACCCGTACGTCCGATAACGCGCCGCCGCAGGAGCGCGCGGTGCTCGCCGCGATGGAGGAATACAAGCAGGCAGTCCTCGACAGCGATGTCGACGCGCTCGCGCGCATCTGGGCCGATGGCTACACGTTCATCAACCCGCAGGGCGTGTTGGTGACGCGAGCCGAGCGCCTCGCCAACTTCGCGTCGGGCAACACGAACGTGGGCGTGATCGACGACGAGCGTGAAATCACGGTACGCGTGAGCGGCGATGCGGCGATGGTGCAGAATCTTTCAACGCTCCGCGGCACATTCAGCGGTCAGCCGACGGCGACCGACCTCCGCGGCACGTTCGTCTGGGCCCGTCAGAAGGGCCGGTGGCAACTCCTCACCAACCAGCTCACGCCCGTGGTGCCGTAGTCCTGCCGACTATTCTCGACTCGGGATGCGACCGCTCGCCTTACTCGCCGTCGAGGTGCGCGCGTCGCGTGTCGACTGCCGCGGCGAGTGGGCGGAGCGATGCGGCGTTCCAGTGGCGCCACGTATGACGCACGAACAACGCGAGCGCGTCACGGTCCATGTTCCGCACCAAGCGAATCCAGACGTCCACCAACTCCGCCGGCGCCACTCCCAGCGAGAGTGGGTCGGGATCAGCTCGCACCGTCGTCCATGCGGCTACAGGAGCGGCCATAGGCCCGCGTCGTTTTGGGTACCCGGCTCTCCTGCAATGGCCGGGCCGCCGTGTCGCCCCAATCTAATTTCTGCGTACCCTGCCCGGCCAGTACCCCCTACTGCGCGCGCATTGTGATGACCGGGTCGACTCGCGCGGCACGCAGCGCGGGAATCCAGCACGCCACGATCCCGATCGCGGCCATGGCCAGCGCCGCCGTGACCAGTGTGACGGGATCGTTCGGGGATATACCGAACAGCATGCCGCGAACAACCCGACCGGCGAAGAAGGCACCCGTGACGCCTAACAGGAGACCGGTCACCACCAGGGTCCCCCCTTCCCTCAGAATCATGCGCTCGATGATGCCGCGGTCGGCCCCAAGACTCATGCGAATGCCGATTTCGTTCGTTCGCGCGCTCACCGAGAACGCGAGTACACCGCCGATCCCGACCGCCGCCACCACCAGCGCCAGCGCGCCGAACGCGGAAATGAGGGCGGCATTCAATCGCTGGTTGGAGACGCTGCGGTCCTTGTACTCCTGAATCGTCACGACGTCTTCGATCAGCGCCGTCGGTGCGATACGACGCACGATGCGCGTCGCCGACGCAGCGAGGGCAGACACGTTGCTGCCGGCACGGATCACGAACCCACCGCCGCTCGGCACATGATCGACCGGCGAGTACAACGCGGGTATCGGTTCGGCGTCCAGTCGCGCTCCGTCACGTGTGTTGCCCACGACGCCGATGATGGTCATGAACTCCGTTTCCATGGACGGGTACAGCTCTCGCACGATCTGTCCCGTCCACGCCACCTGCTTCCCAACGGGATCTTCGTTTGGGAACACTCGGTCCGCATATGCCTTGTTGATGATGGCGACCGACGACCCCGCGCCCATGACGCCATCGCGCTGCTGGAGGACGCGCAGGCCCGCGTTGCTCGTCTCGTCGCCCATGGTGAACATGCGGCCGCGGAGGAGCGGAATCCCCGCCGCCCTGAAGTAGCTCGCGTCCGCGGAACGCTGCTCTGCGCGCACGGGTGGCTGGCCAGCCACGGGTGGCCTGCCCTCGACCTTCACGTCGTTCGCGAACCCCGACGTCCGAAGTGGGAGTGTGGATCCAATGCCAACCGCCATCACGCCGGGGAGCGCGGCGAGCTCGCGCCGCATCTCGTCGAAGCGCTGCCGTCCCGCCGCACTCGTCGCGGGGTCTCGCGACTCCGCGCGAGTGAGCTGCGTGACCTGCATCGTGAGCACCTGTTCCGCATCGACTCCGGTGTCCACGCGGGAGAGCTGGATCAACGTGCGCGTCAGCAACCCGGCGCCCGCCAGCAGGACGACCGACACCGCGACCTGCGCCACGACGAGGCCACGCTGCAAACGCTGCTTTCTCACGGACCCGGTCACCCGGCGGGCTCCCGCTGCGATCCATGTCGCCAACCGGCCTTCGGGTGGCGTCCATCCGACATACGATAGAACGAGAGCGACGAGAACGGACAGCGCCACGGTAAAGCTCAGGACCACGCCATCCAGCGCGATCTCGCTCGCACGCAGGGAATAGCGCGCGGCGAATGACGTCAGGAGCTTGAGACCGCCGATGGCGATGAGTATGCCGCACGCGGCTCCCATGAACGCGAGCAACAGGTTTTCGACGAGCAGCAACCGTCGTAGCCGCGAGGCTGCGGCGCCCAGGGCAGCGCGCACGACCAGCTCGTGCTCTCTGCGGACACCGCGCATCAATGTGAGATTGGCAACGTTGGCGACCGCGATGATCAGGACGAGCGCGGCAGCCCCCATGAGCAGCCGCAGCGTGAGCTGCGCTCGCTCGCCGAACACCTCACGAAACGGGATGACGGCGACACGATAGTGCGACGCGGCGTCGTACGCTTCCGGGTGCTGGCGCTGCATGCGCGAGTACACGGCGCCGACTTCCGTTCGCGCGCGAGCGAGCGTGGCGTTAGGTGCGAGCCGGGCGACCACTTGCGTCATGCGATGGGAGCGCCCCTCAACCATGACTGCGCTCATATGGTGCTCGCTGTTCACCATGTTGAGGAAGGCTTCCACGCGCTCGGGGAAGTTCGGCGCGGGCTGAAGAACGCCGACTACCGTCACCTGCCGCTTGTCCAGCGTGATCTGCCGGCCGACAACGCTCGAGTCTCCGCCGAAGCGGTTAATCCACGTCGCATACGTGAGGACGGCCACCGGAGCCGCGCCAGGCCCATCGTCCGAGGGGAGCGTTAGGCGCCCCACCACGGGCGACAGGCCCATGACCTGGAAATAGTTCCCCGTGACGAGACCGACGCTCCAGCGGACCGCGCCCTCGCTGGCCTGATGGACCACACCGAAGGGCGAGTATTCCGCGATGCCAGCCAGCGATGGCACACCGCCGCGCAGGTCGCGCACTTCCGGCACCGAGAAGGTGAGCTCTGCTCCCCCCAAGCCGTCCATGGAGTGCCGCAGGTACACCAGACGATCCCCGTCGCGATGCGGGAGTGGCTTGAGGAGCACGCCGCGGACCACGCTGAAGATGGCCGTGTTCGCGCCGATGCCGAGCGCCAGCGTGAGCACCACCACCGCGGTGAACACGGAGGCATGGCGCAGTGCCCGGACGGCGTACGTGACATCGGCAGCGACGCTTTCGAGCCACGGCACACCGCGTTGCGCGCGCGTTGCGTCGGCCGCCTGCGTGAGACCGCCCGAGGCGAGCAAGGCCCGCCGCCGCGCGGCGTCCGGACGCATGCCGCGCCGGATATACTCGGCCGTCTCCATCTCGAGGTGGGACTCGAGCTCTTCGAGGAGCTCGTCGTCTCCGCGGTGCTTCGTGAACATGCCGACCATGCGCGAGAGCGCAGCGCGAACCCGTGTCATGTGGCCTCCCGGGGGCGCTTCATATGGGATTCCCATATGAAGGTAGCGCTCTGCCCTCGGCCGCGCAATCGGCCGCCGACCTACGCCGCTAGTTCCAGCGCAGCCCGCGCAGCTGGTCGAGATTCACGTTGCCCCCCGACAGCACGATCGCGACACGAGACCCGGCCGGCAGCTTGATAAGCCCGTGCAGAAGCGCCGCAACCGGCGCCGCCGCCGCCCCCTCGACCACGAGCTTGCAGCGCTCCATCACCCAGATCATCGCCTCGAAGATGTCGCGATCCGGCAGCGCGACGATCTCGTCGACGAACCGCTGCGCCACGGAGAAGGTCTTCTCCCCAACACGACGCACGCGAAGGCCGTCGATGATCGTCCGACAGTCGATCGTCTCGAGTCGGCCAGCCTCCACGCTCATCTTCATCGCCGGCCCATCCGAGGACTCCACGCCGATGACGCGAACGTTCGGGTTATGACTCTTCATCGCCATGGACACGCCGGAGATGAGCCCGCCGCCACCGATCGGCACGACGATGGCGTCGAGCTCCGGCCAGTCCTGGACGACCTCGAGGCCTAACGTGCCCTGTCCGGCGATGAGCTGTTCGTCGTCGAACGGATGCACGTACGTCAGCCCTTCGGTGCGAACGAGCTCCTTCGCCTTCTCGTTCGCCTCATCCCAGATGCTGCCGTGCAGCACCACCTCGGCGCCGTAGCCCCTGGTGGCCGCGACCTTCGCCGGCGTCGCATTCGTCGCCATGCACACCACGGCGCGAATACCGTGAATCTTCGCCGCGAGCGCGACGCCCTGCGCGTGATTGCCGGCTGACGAGCAGACGACGCCACGACGCTTCTCGTCCTCCGGCATCTGCGCGAATTTGTTCAGCGGGCCGCGGATCTTGTACGATCCGACGCGCTGGAACATCTCGGCCTTGAGCCGGATGTCGTATCCGCTCGCCTCGCTCAACTGGCGAGAGGTCAGGAGCGGCGTGTGCTTGATGTGCTCGGCGATGCGAGCGCGCGCATCGCGGAAGTCGGCGAGCGTCAGGACGAACGGAGCGGCAGCAGTCTGCGTCACGGTCTCGTTAGGTTCGGCGTCAGGGGTTTGGTCGAGCGGAGTCGACCGACTTCAGGAAATCACGGACCACGCGGTTCGTCTCATCCGGGTTATCCCACTGCACGATGTGCGCGGCTCCCGGAATGACCGCGTATTTCGCGGCGGGCGTCATCTGCGCCTGACGCTTCACCGTCGCCGGATCGGCCTCGTCGAACTCGCCCACCGTGAAGAGCACCGGCACCTTCACGCTCTTGAGGAATGGTGTGGCGTCATACGTCTTCAGGGTACCGGTGATCGTGAACTCGCTCGGCCCCTGCATATAGTTGTAGATACCTTCGTTCACCGTGGACATCAGGCTGTCGAGCTCCGCCTTTACCGGGCGGCGCCAGACGTACCGGCCGTAGAACTCACCGATCGCGGCCGCATAGTCGGGCGCCTTGTAATTCTTCTCGGCCGAACGGGTGGCGATCGCCTTCTGCATCGAGTCGGGCAGTGTCTTCACCAGACGGGTCGCGTTCTTCTCCCACGTTGGGATGTCGACCGCGGAGCTCATGAGCGTAAGGCTCGTGACGTGTTCAGGGTGTGCGCGATAGTACTCGAGCCCGAGGATCGTACCCCACGAGTGACCGACGATGTGCACCTTGTCGTAGCCCAGATGCGAGCGCAGCGAGTCCAGCTCGCGGACGAAGTGCGGGATGTTGAACATCGCCGTGTCCGTGATCCTGTCGGACTTCCCCGCCCCGAGCTGGTCGTAGCGCACCACCGGACGATCGGCGCTCAGCGCTTCGAGGGATCGCAAGTAGAAGCTCGAGAAGCCTGGCCCCCCGTGCAGCAGAATTGCCGGTGTCGCATTGCCTGATCCCACCACGCGATACCATATGTGTCCGCCGTCAACGGCCAGTCGAGCTTCGCCCGGCGGTAGCGCGTTCGGCGCTGGGGCGGCCGAGGCGGACGACGTGGTATCCGCGGGCGGCGGCGGTTCCTTCATGCAGGCCACCGCTGACGATGCGGCGAGCATCAACGCGACGGGCAGACTGGTACGCATGGAGTCGCTCCGGAGGAAGATTCTGACGTCCCTGCGCAAGCGAAGATGGAAGCGTAGAGTCAGCGCGTCGAGGGTCAGACGTGTCGCCCATCTGCTGTGCCATCGCACCATCACTCCCTGAACCCAGGCTCCGTCGGTATTGTAAGCGCCGCGGGTTCCAGCACGCCCCCCCATACCGTCAGGAGTCGAGAGTATGCGTTCAACGCGACGATTCATCGTACTCAATGGCGCGCTCGCTCTGGCGTGCGCGCTGCCGGCAGCGGCCCAGTCGGCGAGCGTCATGGCCGACCTCTCGAGCGACGTTGCCGAAACGGAGAAAAAGTTCATCGCGCTCGCGAAGGAGATTCCGGCCGAGAAGTACGACTGGCGGCCTGGTCCCGGCGTCCGATCGATCGGCGAGGTGCTGCGCCACGTTGCAAGCGACAACTATCTAATCCCCGCGGCGCTCGGTCACGCAGCCGACCCGTCGACGGGCATCAAGGGTGACGACTACAAGACGGCGGGGGCCTTCGAGAAGAGGCAGGCGACGAAGGATCAGACGGTCGCCGACCTCGAGAAGTCGTTCGCGAATCTCAAGCAGAGCATGCAGGCGACCACGCCAGCGAAGCTTGGCGACACGGTGAAGCTGTTCGGCCAACCATTCACGACGCAGAAAGCGTGGGTCCTCGGCACGACACACCTGCACGAGCACCTCGGGCAGCTGATCGCCTACGCGAGGACGAATGGCGTGAAGCCGCCGTGGAGCCAATAACAGCCGGGGACGGGGGGCGGGCGGCGGGCGACGGGCAAAAAAGCGAGAACCCTCGGGAGGCGTCTCTCAGTGAGATTGGCATACCGAGGGTTTCCGCATCTTCTCCCTCGCCCGTCGCCCGTCCCCCGTCCCCCTATTTCTTCGCCGCCGCGATGCACTCGATTTCAATCAACGCCCCGGGGACCACGAGGCCGGCAACGCCGACCGTTGTTCGCGCGGGCGGCTCGGTCGGAAAGAATTCCTTATACACGCCGTTCATCGCCTGGAAGTTCGCGACGTCCGTCAGAAACACCGAGCACTTTGCGATGTCGGCCATCGTGACGCCGGCGAGCGCCGCGGACGCCTTGACGTTCTCCAGCGCCTGACGCGTCTGACCCTCGATCCCGCCGTCGGCGAGGCCGCCGCCACCGGGCTTTGTGCCGAGTGCGCCGGAGAGGAAGACGAGATCGCCGACGCGCACTGCGCTGGACAGCACGCCCCCGGGTCGCGCGTTAGGCGGGTTGATCGCCTGCTTGTTGCCGCCCTGCGCGGCGGCCTGCTGGGTCGTCGTGGCGAAAGCAGCCAGCACGAGCGACGCGATCAGTGAGAGCCGACGAACTCGCATGTTCAAACCTCGGTCAGTGAATGGTTCACCAAAGTCATCCCGAGCCGCCAGGCGAGGGATCGCGATCCTCCCGTAGAGCCCTCTATCGGGACCAGCGCGATCCCTCGCTTCGCTCGGGATGACAACGGGTCCGCGATGACACTACACCAGCACCCGCAGCGCGTTGGGCACGACGCGCACCTCGAACTTCGTCCCTTCGGCTACCAGATCCCCGCAACCGAAGAAGGCCGATTTGCGATCCGTCTCGATAGTCACCCGCACCGCACGCCACGCCGAGAAGACGTTCGACGCGACCGCGGAACCACGCAGAAGTCGCGTCAGCGCGACGAGCAGCCGCACGCGGGCCACGTCGTGGACAACGCAGACGTCCAGCGCGCCATCCGCGTTGTCCGCCGGCACCGGAAGTGAGATGCCTCCCCCCATCGTCCGCTGGTTTGCCACGAACACCCCGTGGGCGCGGACCTCCATCGACTGGTCCGCCGCCTCGCCCGGGACACGCCAGGTCAGCCGCACTCGCTCGGCCAGCCCGGGCCGGAGCATGACGTTCGCGCCGGCCGCAAGGCGGTAGACGGCGCCGCCTAACGATTCAGTCGCCATCCGCGCGAGCGGATGGAGAGCTTTGATCCACGGCACCGCCAGCGCCGCGTGCGCGCCGATGCCGATGCCCCCGGCCGTCACGAACGGCTTGCCATTCACCTCGAGCAGGTCGATCGCGCGCGTGCTGCGGCGGACGATGCGATCGAGCGCACCGGCAACGTCGTCGGGGATTCCGTTCGCGCGAGCGAAGTCATTGCCCGTTCCCAGCGGGATGACGCCCAGCGGAACGCCAGTGCCCGCGAGCTCCTGGGCGACCAGGCGGACCGTCCCGTCGCCGCCAGCCGCGATGACGACCGCAGGTCGTTGTTCCGCGGCCATACGTGTGCGCACGACCTCCGCCGCCTCGAGCGCGGAGCCGACCGAGACGATCTCGATACCGTAGCGACGACCGAGGGCGCGCTCGGCGGGCTTGCGCCATTCGTCGCGTCGAACGCGGCGAGCATTCGGGTTTGCGACGACAAGCGCCGCCGCGGTGGCGCCGGGTGGCGTTGGGCGGTGTGACACCGGAATCAGCCTCGACGCCCTGTGCGCCGGCGCGGGGAGATGATACGAGCACTCGCCGATAAGCTAACCTTAGCGGCCAACCTCGCCAGCGGTTGAGATCGTTCCTTCAACCGCCATCATTCAATCACCGTCACCGACAGGAACGACCGCGTTTGCGATGTTGGCTCCCCGATTCCGATTCCCGATTCCCGATTCCCGATTCCCGACTGTGTATCGGCAACTCGACGACGACCGCATCATTGAAACACTCGAGCGGCTCCGTCAGCGGATCATCGAGCGATTTCCCACCTCGAGCCTGGCGCGCGTGAGCGAGGAGCTGCTCGCCATCGCCCACGAATCGGCGTCACACGTGGCGTACCTGTCGAAGCCGAACTGGCCGATTCGTGCGACCGTCGCGCTCGCGATCGCGGTGATGCTGGCGGTGGTACTGACGGCGGCGGCACAGGTTCGGTTGGCGACCAAGATTGCGGGCTGGCCCGAGTTCCTGCAGGGCGTCGAGGCCGCGATCAACGATCTCGTGTTTCTCGGGATCGCGGTCTTCTTCCTGCTCACGATCGAGACGCGACTCAAGCGTCGCCGCGCGCTCGCGGCGCTCCACCAGCTGCGGAGCATTGCCCACGTGGTGGACATGCACCAGCTGACGAAGGACCCGGAGCAGCTGCTCACGAATCCACCGTCCACCGCATCCTCACCGGTGCGCACGATGACGCGCGTGGAGCTGGGGCGATACCTCGACTATTGCAGCGAGATGCTGTCCGTGACCAGCAAGATTGCGGCGCTGTTCGTGGAGCGGTTCGACGATCCGGTGACGCTCGCCGCGGTGAATGAGATCGAGTCGTTGACGGCCGGGCTGTCGAGGAAGATCTGGCAAAAGATCTCCATGCTGCTCAACACGGCTGATAGCGGCGGTTGAGCGGCAGCTGCCGTCGCCCGTCGCCCGTCGCCCGTCCCCGGCAGCCGGCTGCCGCCTGCCGCCCGCCGCCTCCCGCCTAACGCCCAGTCCGTCGAGTTCGGGAAAAGTTCTCGGTTGACGATACTCCCGGCGCGGTGAATGTTGGCCCCGCGTCCGAAGGAAACGGTCAGTCTCGGACGCGATGCTCTCCGGTGGGACGCCAGCGGAGGGTCGCCTGTCGGATGTTCGGCAACGACAGGTCGGTCGCGGGGTCGCTGGCCGCGACTGTAGCTTCAACGAATTCGGAAGCACCTGAGCCGGGACCGTTACGGCAAGGGTAAGGGAAGTCGACCGGTCCGCGCGCAAGCGCGGTGTCGAACCAGACGATCGAATCCCGCCAGCGGAAGAGAAGCCCCTCGGATCACGGTTCGCCGCGGTTCGAGGGGCTTTTTACGTTAGCGTCGGCAGCCAGCCGGCGGAGCGCCCACCGGGCATGCGCGTTGCGCTTGCGCACCCCGACGAGGAAATCCCTCGGCGTCACAGCGCAACTCGCTCCCAATCTCCCGGGCGACGATGTGGCGGCGGCGATCCAGCGGTTCGAGAACCGCTTGCAAAAGGCTCGGTCCGGTGTGAAGTACATTTGCGTCGAGCCCATTCCGCGGCAACCACGGTCCCAACCGAGTCCGATCGCGCGATGAAGAGCGAAGAGCCTAGCGAAGTCCTGTCGGTCGCTGGCCGACAGATCCGCATCACGCATCCGGACAAGCCGTATTTCTCGCGCGACGTCAAGCTCACCAAGCTCGATCTCATCCGGTACTACCTGTCGGTCGAACGCGGCGCCATTGCGGGTATCCGCGATCGGCCGGTCGTGCTCAAGCGCTTCGTTCATGGTGCGGAGGGCGAGCCGTTCTATCAGAAACGCGCGCCCACAGGCCGCCCGGCATGGCTCCGAACCGTGACCCTGTCGTTCCCGTCCGGTCGCACCGCGGAGGAGATCGTCGTCGATGACGCCGCTGGCCTCGCCTGGATCGTGAACCTGGGATGCATCGAGCTGCATCCGCATGCTGTGCGCGCGGCAGACCTCGACCACCCTGACGAGCTGCGCATCGATCTCGATCCGGGTCCTGGCGTCGCGTGGGACGACGTGCGACGCGTTGCGATGGAGGCGAAAGGGCTGCTCGACGAATTGGGGCTTCGCGGCTGGCCGAAGACCAGTGGCTCGCGCGGCATGCACGTCAACGTGCGGATCCATCAGCATTGGACGTTCGCCGAGGTACGTCGCGCAGCGCTGGCGTTCTCCCGGGAAGTCGAGCGTCGCGCCCCGACGCTGGCGACATCCAAGTGGTGGAAGGAGGAGCGCCGCGGCGTGTTCCTCGACTACAACCAGAACGCCAAGGATCGCACCACATGCTCGGCCTACTCGGTCCGGCCACTCGCCGACGCACGCGTCTCCACACCACTTCGATGGGAAGAGATCCCCGAATGCGACCCGGCGGACTTCACGGTGAATACCGTGCCGGCACGGTTGTCGTCGTTAGGCGATCCGAACGACGGGATGGACGACTCGGCCGGGTCGCTCGATGCGCTGCTCGAGCTCGCGGCCCGCGACGAGGCGTCCGGCCTGGGCGATGCGCCGTGGCCGCCGCACTTCCAGAAGATGGCCGGTGAAGCCACGCGCGTGGCGCCGTCCCGCGCGAAAGGGGTCGCGAAGGCGAAGAAGGTGGCCGGGGCGCCGCGCACGAAGATGCCGCTCATCGTGGTCGCGAACTCGACGAAGAAGGACGCCGCCCTGGCGGGACTCGCGCGCTGGAAGGCCAGGTACCCCGAAGCCGCCGAGCACCTCGCAGTCGACGACGTGCTGGTGGACTCGATGCGTGGCCGTTCATCAACGTGGACGCGCATCCGCGTGAACCTTCGCAACGTGCCGGAGGGGATCAGACCTCCTCAGGAAACGCCGGATCCGGACGACGATCCGACGCGCGCCTGGCGCGAATGGAGAGACAAGGCGAAGGAGCACTAGCCGCCCGCCGCGAAGATCTGACTCAGCTCGTGAGGCGGTACGACCTCGAGTTGCACGAAGGTGCAATCCTTTGGGCGCTTGTCGGCCCGCCAACGCCGGAACTGGGCGGTGTGTCGGAAGCGACTGCCCTGCATGTGATCGTACGCCACTTCGACTACCAGCTCGGGCCGCAGCGCTTCCCACGACAGATCCTTGCCCTGGCTCCAGCGACTGATTGCTCCGGGTCGTCGATGCGTCACAGTCTCCTCATCCGACGGGGCTTCGGCCCACGCTCTCCAAGGATGTCCTTCGAGAGCGTTCTCGCGATACGGCTCCAGAAAGGCCACGAGCTCCCGTCGTTTGGCGGCGGTGAAGCTTGCGCACACACCAACGTGCTCGAGGTTGCCGTCGTCGTTGAACAGCCCGAGGAGCAGTGAGCCCAGGGCCGTGCCCTTCCCGTTCTTGTGCCACCGGAACCCTGCCACGACGCAATCACACTCGCGCTCGTGCTTCACCTTCAGCATGACGCGCTTGTTAGGCTCGTACGTGCCGTGTTCGGCCTTCGCGATTACCCCATCGAGCCCGGCGCCTTCGAACCTACTGAACCAGTCGGCGGCTAACGCGCGGTCCCGCGTCGCGGGAGTGAGATGCAGCGGAGGCGTGAGGCTTCCACCCACCAACGACTCGAGCACTGCGCGGCGCTCGCGAAACGGTGTCCTGCACAGATTGCGGTCGCCTTCGCAGAGCAGGTCGAAGAACACCACCGACGCAGGGATCTGCCCTGCCAGCAGCTTCACACGCGAAGCGGCGGGATGAAGCCGCAGCTGCAATGCCTCGAAGTCGAGGCACCCATCTCGTGCAATGACGATCTCGCCGTCCACGACACAGCGCTCCGGCAGCTGGGTCTTGAGCGGCGTGACCAGCTCGGGGAAGTAGCGTTCGAGCGGCTTCTCGTCGCGGCTCTGGATGAACAGCTCATCGCCATCCCGGAAGATGAGCGTTCGGAATCCATCCCACTTGGGTTCGAAGATCCAGCCTTCGCCGGGTGGAAGCTCGTCGACACGATTGGCGAGCATCGGGAGTACGGGCGGGTTGACCGGGAGGTGCATGATCGGAAGGAGGAGCGATATGAAGTGGGGTACGCCACGCGCGTTCTTCGGTATTTTTCGAGGATGAAAGTCGCCCTCTCACACGACTGGCTCACCGGAATGCGGGGCGGGGAGTATGTGCTGGAAGCAATTTCGGACATGTTCCCTGCGGCAGAACTCTTCACGCTGATCTCCATTCCCGGCAAGGCATCAGCCAGACTGGAAGCCATCCCGACGCATGTCAGCTGGCTTCAATCGATTCCCGGGGCCGAACAGAAGTACCGAACGCTTCTTCCGTTGATGCCGGCAGCCATCGCGAGCCTTAGCCTGGACGATTTTGACCTTATCGTGTCGTCGTCACATTGCGTCGCGAAGGGCGTACGGAAACGAAACGATGCCGTGCACGTGAGCTACGTGCATGCGCCGATGCGCTACATGTGGGCTCGCTTTGACGAGTACTTCGGCCCCGGGCAGGCTCCTTTTCACGTCCGGCTGGCGGCGCGTCTGTGCCGACCCTTTTTACAACGCTGGGACCGCCGCGTCAGCGATGACCGGCGGGTTGACCGGCTCGTGGCCAACAGCACGTACATCGCCCGCCAGATCCAGGACGCCTATCAGCGGGATGCTCGCGTTGTGTATCCCTTCGTCGACGTGTCTCGCTTTGGCGCAGCGCGGCGTCCGGGATCCAAATACTTGATCGTCGGCGCTTTTGCCCCGTACAAGCGCGTCGACCTCGCCATCGAGTCGTTCAATCGTCTCGAGCTTCCGCTTCAGATCGTGGGCTCCGGCCAGGACGAGAAGAAGCTTCGGGCCATAGCCGGGCCAACGATCGAATTTCTAGGCGCTCGTTCGAACGAGGAGATCGCAGCGCTGTATTCCACCTGCAAAGCCTTTGTCTTTCCAGGGGCCGAGGACTTCGGAATCACTCCGCTGGAAGCCATGTCCGCCGGAGCACCGGTCATCGCCTTTGCCGAGGGTGGCGCCATGGAGACGGTAACGGAGCGAACGGGCGTATTTTTTTCGCCCCAATCCGTGGACTCGATGATGGAGGCAGTTCTGAAAATTGAGAGGGGAACCGTCTTGATTCACGAGTCCGATTGCCGGGAGCGAGCCGCGATGTTTTCTCGAGGCCGTTTTCAGGAGGAGCTGGCCGCCGTGATACGCCAGGCCTGGACGGCCGCCGGGAAGAACATGTCGGATCTGGAAGGTGTCATGTGCCAGAGACTCTGACCTCCTCAACACCGCCGGCTTGACTCGACAACGGAGCGGTATGGACGGTGACTTGTCACCGGCAGGTTGCGGGAACGGCCACTGGCGCCTAACGATCTGGCGTGCCTGTCCGTCTCGTCAGTCCGTTCTCGCTATGACCGCGAGGGTCGCAGTGCGTGCGCTTGTCATCGCTCTCGTGTCAGCGGCAGGCTCCGGCCGCGTGGAGGCGCAACCACCCGGCAAGTGGCCCCCCGACTCGCTCGTGAACGTTCAGGTGATCCCGAAGACGACGCAGCCGGTGCAGGTGTGGGGCATGATGCGCAACATTGCGGGCGCGTTGGGTGTTTCGTGCACCTTCTGTCACGTCGGAAGCGACAGCACTCCGCTCGAGCGGATCGACTTCGCGACCGACGAGAAGCGAAACAAGCGGGTTGCTCGCCAGATGATGCGCATGGTGCAGGAGGTGAATAACCGCCTCGATACGATTCCGACGCGACCGACGCCGACAGTGACTGTGACGTGCATCACATGTCATCGCGGTGTAAACCGACCGGTCCCTCTGGCGACGATCATTACCGAGACTGCGACCGCTGCCGGTGCGGATTCCGCGACCCGCGCCTACCGCGCATTGCGCGAGCGATACTACGGTCGCGACGCCTACGACTTCGGCGAGGTGTCGCTCAACACGGCCGCGTTCCGAACTGCGCGCGCCGGCAAGATCGACGACGCGCTGGCACTGCTGCGCCTCAACGAGCAGCTCTACCCTAACACGGCGGCACTATCGATCGTGCGCGGGAACATCATGCTCATGCGCGCCGACACGTCATCGGCAGCCGCGGCTTTTCGCGAAGCGATCCGGCGTGATCCGAAGAACGACGAAGCACGTGGACGCCTGCGGGACATCCGTCAGCCCCCCTGACGACCGCGTGCGTTAATCAGATCGATACCTGAAAGACACCATAGTCATGCTCCACGTGCGTGATCGGCGCCGATTCGCCGCCATCTCGGCACGCTTTGGCATCGATCTTCCCGAAAACCGCCCACCGTGCCCGTCAAACTTCGATAGCGGGGCAAAACACCGGTTCGCGTGTACACATGAGGCACTGAGTCGAGTAAGTTGCGCGACATTGGTCGAGCCCGCTCCGGTCGAATCGAACTAAACCCTAAGCCCGTTGCGCCGTTTGTAGTCGGTACGTTAAACATCGAGCAAACGCGAGCTTCACAAACGCGCCGCACCTAACGCGAAGCGTGAACCGTCTGGTCTGTCAACGCATTTCGAGCTGACCCGAAAGGCCACTCGAAAACGTGACTCCCGCAGGCACCGCCGGGTTTAAGCCTGACCAGCCCGTCACGCATGCGCGGCGTCTTGGGATGCTCCCCCACATTAGCCATGTCGCGCCTTGGAACTGTATCAGCCGACTTCGGTGCCAGCCAATTCAGCCAGATCTCGCCCCGCTCGGTCGGATGCGACCGCCAACGTTCGTGTGCGGTCGGCTCCCGCTCGCGTCTCGCGACACACCTCCGAGGTTGACCGAAGCGTCGCGATCCCGCGGGCCGCGGAGAACCTGCGACGTCATACGTTTCGCGCAGCGCGCGACGTAGCCGCCCTCCTCATCGTTGACGCCGTCGCGTTCCTCGCTGCACAGGCCACGATACAGGCACTGGTGACGGGACGATGGTTCCCCACCGGGTTGGCCCTGTCCACGCTCGCCCCCGAGCTCGCCGGCAGTAAGGTTGCCTTTGCGATGGCACTCCTTGTCGGTGCGACTGTCGCCGGGACGTATCGGTCCGGGGACGCTCGTCGACACATCGGACGCCTCTGCCTTGCCGCGGCGATCGCCAGCGTCCTCCCGCTCTGGTCACGGCTTTGGTCGCAATCGCGAGTCGAGGCGGTGCAAACCGGCCTGCTGGTGTTCGCACCGTTATGCATCGCGCTCGTCGTCCTTCGCACCACGTTCGATGCAATCGCTCGGTTCTGGTCCGGCCGGTCAGGGGCGCGCAGACGAGCGCGCGTGATCCTCGTCGGCACCGCCAACGATTGTCTCGTCAGGCAAAAGGGACCATCGCCCGATCACGTCGTGAGGTTCGATGTGCTCGGGTTCATCGATGTCGCGGCACACCCGAACCGTCGCGCCCTGGGATCGCTCGCCGACCTCGAGTCGGTGCTGCTCGAGCAGGACGCCGATACCGTAGTGCTCTGCGGGTTGCCGTCGTCCGAGACGACGAGCCGCGTGGTGCGCGCCGCGGCCGTCGCGGAGTGCAAGGTGATCGCGGCCGCGCCGCAGCTCGAGCTGCCCGGCGTGCGGCCGACCCTGATTACGCAGGGCGGTCAACCGTTGCTCGAGCTTCGCCCGGTGGTGCTTCGCGCCGAACAGCTGTTCCTCAAACGTGCCCTGGACATCGTTGGCGGAGCAGCGATGCTCGTGGTGCTCTCGCCGCTGCTTGCGGTCATCGCTACGCTTGTTGTCCTGGACAGTAAGGGCCCTGCCCTGTTCTGCCAGCGTCGACTCGGAAGGTTTGGGCGCCCGATCCGATGTCTCAAGTTCCGCTCCATGTACGCCGACGCGGAGGCGAAGCTTCTCTCCGATCCGGTGCTCTATCGTCAGTACGTCGAACACGACTACAAGCTCCCGGCAACGACCGACACCCGCATAACGAGGATCGGTCACTTCCTGCGTCGCACGAGTCTCGACGAGCTGCCGCAATTGTGGAACGTGGTGAAAGGCGACATGTCGCTCGTTGGTCCGCGTCCGATCGTGCCTGACGAGATCCACCATTACAACGGCGAGGGTCCGCTACTCCTGTCCCTCAAGCCGGGGATGACGGGTGCGTGGCAGGTGATGGGAAGGTCGGCGGTGGCCTATCCGGCACGCGTGACCGTGGAGCTCGACTACGTGGAGGGGTGGAGCCTCAGCCGCGATCTCGCGATTCTCGTTCGTACTATCCCGGCGGTATTGGGCGGCCGAGGGGCGTACTGACGAACGGCCGGCGGCCGGCGGCCCCCGCCGCTGTTCCCCATCGCCCGTCCGCCGCCGCCCGTGAATTCAGTCTCCACTCGCGACGCGCCCCACCCGAAGCGATCCGTCGGCAGGGTCGGTAACCGCCGTTCGGCTGGGGTCCTGGAATTCCCGCCGCGACCACAGGATCAGCGTCACGACCAGGAACGCCAGTGCGGACGCGAGCACGAGCTTGAGCGGCGCGTGGCGCGGATCGGGAAGGAGGCGATTCGGAATCGAATCCACCACCACCACCGCGGGCGTCTCCTCCAGCTCTCGTGCGACAGCCGTTTCGTAGTCCTCGCGCGCCTGGCTGTACACGGATTGCGCGCTGGTTACTTCCCGCTCGAGCTCACGTCGCATGACGGACGCTTCGGAGAACATGGTGTACGAGCGGTTCGATGAGGCGAACCCCCGCGACCGCTCTTCGGCTCGTCGCAGTTGGCGCTGCGCGCTGTCGACTCGCTCCGCCTGCGCCGTCCGCTGACTGCTGGCCTGCGCCCGACTCACTCGCACGAACGTCGCGCTGGCGGTCTCCGTGAGACGCCGCGTGATGAAGCGTGCGACGGCGCTGTCAGGAAGCGTCGTCTGCACCATGATCAACCCGGTCTGCTTGTCCACCTCGGCCGATACCGCCTTGCGCATCGCGGGCTCCACGCGTCCCAACTTGATGGGCGGTCGTTCTTCCAGTACGCGTTCGATCACGGTCCCGCCGCGAGCGTCGCCGACCCGCTCGGAAGCCACCTGCATGATGACGCTTCGCAGGAGAATCAGCTTGGCGATGAAGTAGGGCGTCGACTGAACCCCACCCAATTGGGCCGACCCGAGGATCGCCGAGAGTCCGCCTGATAACGCGCTCGTCCGCGCGTTAGGCACGGCGGCCAACACCACAGAGGCCGTGTACCGGCGTGACGGGATCAGCACCGCCGCGAGCGCCCCGAGCCACGCAACGCCCAGGGTACCGAGGACGAGCCGCCAGCGCCGGCGATACGGGCGCGCCAGCGCCAGGAGTGGCAGCTCGGGGTCGAGAGGCCGAGTCGCGGCGGGCGTCACATCACGCGGCATCGTCGACGGCATTGCGGGAGAGCGAAGCGAGACGATCGATCATGCATTTCGATGGCGAAGGGGTGTGCGAGCGCGACGAGCCTCATGTCGCCTCGATCCGCGCGCGACGGCTCATCGCGCCCTTGACGGCGACGATCACCGAGTACGGGACGACGAACCGGCCTAACGTCTTCAGGATGCCGTAGTAGCTCGCCCAGGTCGATGGGCGGAAGAACGCGAGCTGGATGCGGAGCGTGCTCCAGAGCTGCGCGCGGCGACGGCGCATCGAGATGCCGGCCGGGTCGAAGCGCGCCACGACCAGCGTCTCGGGCAGGTTGGCCACCTGGTGCCGCCGAGCGATGCGCCAGAAGAAGTCGAGGTCCTGTGCGGCCGCATAGGCCGTCGAGTACATCCCCGCCGAGCGCACGACATTCGTCCGGAACATCACCGCCGCGTGAATCAACACCGACGTGTGATGGAGTGCGCGCACGATCGTGTCGTGTGTCGTAGGAAACACGCGCGTGAATCGCGATCGGCCCTCGTCATCGCGCCATTCGACCGCGGAGCCCACCAGATAGACACTCGGGTTCTGCTCGAGAAAGTTCCACTGCCGCGCGAGCCGGCCAGGCGCGCATCGGTCTCCATTGTCAATTCGCGCGACATACGGAATCTCGCGGTCGACGATGTAGGCGAGGCCCGTGTTCAGTGCGTGTGCGATACCGCGATTCACGTCGTGGCGCAACACGACGATCTCCTGGCGCGACGGATGGGGCACGGCAATCGGCGGGTCGCTGCCGTCGTCCACGATCACCACGACGACGGGGACGCGCTGATCTTCGATCGAACGCAGCGTCGCATCGAGCTGCCCGTCGTCATTGAATACGGGAATGAGGACAGCGATCGTCCGCGAGTCCGGCGAGGCGCGCTCAGACATCGGCGCCCTGGCTGGCCAATCCGGATTGCAGGCCGTACGCCAGCCAGAAGATCACGTCCACGCCGCCGAACCCGATCACGCCGGCGACGAGATAGGCGGCGACGAACAGCAACAGCTGGTCGCGAAAGCGTGACCTCACGACGCGACGCGCGATCATGGCCACGAGCAGGAGCAGCACGGCCAGGCCCGGGATCCCGCTTTCAACCGCGTGTTGGAGATAGATGTTGTGGAGATTGTCCTCCGGCACATCGATGCCCAGCACGCGACGAATCGTTGGCACCGCGTTCCCCGCACCCACGCCGAGCGGGTTCTCCTCGAACACGCGAAGACCACCGCGCCATA